>Ga0209511_1001046_pt1 | contig 25419 bp, 23 predicted proteins | sample SSSSmetaG_FD_184141 | JGI IMG/M metagenome (GOLD analysis project Ga0209511, IMG submission 184141) | Glacier valley bacterial and archeal communities from Borup Fiord, Nunavut, Canada, to study Microbial Dark Matter (Phase II) - ​SSSS... | ecosystem: Environmental > Aquatic > Freshwater > Ice >... | reverse complement strand
AAATTATTGAGTCGTATAGCTTATAGCTTTTGGCTAATCAGATAAAGAAAAAATAAAGCTGCCCCGCCGCAAGCGACGGGGTATTTAGCCAATTTTTGACCAAACGATACTTTCTCCAATAAGGTTGCGCCGCAAGCGGCGGGGAATGTATCCCTTAGAGATTCAATAATCTTTGTAGGGTCGGGTTTGTAACCCGACCGGGTGGGTTATCCCCCTTAGTACAGGCGGGACAGGTAAACCCACCCCTACCATTAGACCTATACAAAGGAGGGTTTTAATATGACCCAGGCAATTGAAGCTCCCAGCACTGATCGTTATGCTTCCACCCGCGCCAACGGCTATGAGATTAATAGCGAAGGCCCCCTGGTGGAGTATCGCGTTGAGGGCGGGGTGGGCATTATCGAGCTGAACTACGCCCCCGCCAACTGCTATACCCACGAGATGATGCGCGAATTGGACGAAATTATTCTGCAAGCCCGCATGGATAGCGAGGCCCATGTACTGGTGATGCGCGGCAAGGGCGACAAGTTTTTCAGTGCCGGGGCAGATATTAAGATGCTCCAAAGCGTCAACCCACGCTTCAAATATTACTTCTGCCTGCATGCTAACGAAACTCTTAACCGTCTGGAACAAACCCCCAAGCTGATCATTGCCGCGCTGAACGGGCATACTGTCGGTGGGGGGCTGGAGATTGCCCTGGCCTGTGATATTCGGATTGCCAAGCGCGATGCCGGGCGGATGGGGCTACCCGAAGTTGGCCTGGGCGTACTCCCTGGCACAGGCGGCACCCAACGTATGGCCCGCATGCTGGATAAAGCCACCGCTATTGCCCTGATGGTTGAAGGGCGCACCTTCTCCTTTGAGGAAGCCAAAGATATGAAGTTGGTCAACTATATTTTCGAGGGTGACGACTATTGGGAACAGGTGCTCGATTACGCCCGTCAGTTCTGTCCGCCCAACAAAGCCAGCAAAGCGGTTGGAATGATTAAACGCTCGGTACAAAGTGGAGCGGAGGTTGATTTCAATAGCGGGCTGGCGATTGAGCGCGAAATGCAACAGCAGCTTTTCCAGAGCGACGATGCCAAGTTAGGTATTGGAGCTTACCTGAACAAGACTATCGCCAATTTCACCGGGAAATAGACCTAACCTTCTTCAGACCTAACCCCTAGCCCCCTTCCTAAAGCGGGAATAAATCGTAGGGGCGGGGTCTATCCGCCCGGTATTAGCACCCGGACACTGTAGCTAAGAGGGGAACGAGGTAAAAATGAAGGTAGCAATTATCGGGGCGGGGGCGTTGGGTAGTCTGGTAGCGGGGCTGCTGGCAATTTCTCAGGAAGTTTCGGGAAACAAAGATAAAGCCGAAATCTGGCTGATTGGCTCGAAATCGGCAACGGGGCATTTTGAAACTATCCAAACTCAGGGGCTAAAACTCAAGCTGACTCTAAATGTGCTGGAACAAATGCCGGAAGAATTGGCTGAAAAATTTGCCAGCCCCATCCGCAACCTGAATGTTACGCAAAACTCGGCAGAAGCTTTCCCCTGTGAATTGGCTCTGGTGCTAGTTAAAAGTTATAGCACCAGCAAGGCCGCCCAGGATGTATCTAAATTTTTAGCTCTTAATGGTTTGGCACTGAGTTTGCAAAATGGGCTGGGCAACGCTGAAATTCTGGCGGGAGGGCTAGGGCAAGCACGAGTAGCACAAGGTACAACCATGTTAGGGGCAGGGCTGCTAGAGCCGGGGAAAGTGCTTTTTGCTGGATTAAATCAGACCTATGTAGGCGCAGACGCAACCTTTACTACTGAAAAACTGAAATATCTAGATTTTTTCAAAAACCAGCTAGAGCGAGTAAACGCTCCCATCATTCTGACCGAGGATGTGCAAAGTCTGGTATGGGGCAAGCTGGTGGTAAATTGCGCCATTAACCCGGTAGCGGCCTTGCTGGATATAACCAATGGGGAGTTGCTGGAAAAAGCCGCTACCCGCCACCTGATGAGCGAAATTGCAGCAGAAGTGGTAAAAGTAGCCCAAAGCAAAGGAATAAAACTGCCATTTCCTGCCAGCGAAGCCGCCAACCAGGCAATGCAGGTGGCGCAACAAACCTCCCAAAATTACTGCTCGATGGTGCAGGATTTGCGGCGGGGTCGCCCCACCGAAATCGAGGCCCTGAATGGCGCAATTGTGCGGGAGGCCGAAAAACTTGGCCTAAATGTCCCAGTCAACCGCACCCTGACGGAGCTAATTAGAGCCCGTCAGAATTAAACCAACAACCAATAACTAATAACCAACAACTATAAATGGAGGCGAAAATATATGGGCCGCATAGCCACTTTTGACGATTGGACAGACGTTTTTCAGGGATGGCGCAAGGAAATGGACATTCAGCACCCCGATGTCCTGAACTACAAGTTTGAAACCAAATTTGGGCAGCTTGAAACCGACGAGGTTGAGTTTGGGGCCTATAAAGGTCGCAAGAAGTGGGAACGGCTTTCGCAAGTGCCAGACCAACGCCTGCGGGATGCTTTGCTAAACTATATTGTCTTTCAGGGGGATACCGAGTTTGCCTCAGTTGAGCAGCAACGGTTTCTCTACGCCACCGCCCCTACCGAATGGGACTCGGCGGCTTTGGCCCGTATTATGACCGAAGAAATGCGACACGGCTGGCAGATGAGCTATTTGCTGGTGACATATTTTGGCGATAGCGGCAAACTGGAAGCCCAAAAGTTGCTGGAACGCCGCGCCTTTCAGAAAAACCGCTTGCTGGGTAGTTTTAACGTAGATATTGAAAACTGGATTGATCTTTTCACCTTCACCGAATTTATTGACCGCGATGGTAAATACCAGCTTGGAATGTTTGCCCACAGTGCCTTTGCCCCTCTAGCCCGGAGTATGGGCCCGATGCTCAAGGAGGAAAGTTTTCATCTGGGCACGGGGAATAGCGGGTTGCGCCGGATTATCAAAGCTGGAATAATCCCAACCAGCCTGATTCAGAAATATATCAACAAATGGGTTCCAACCGCCTACGACCTGTTCGGCACTGACCACAGCAGTTCGGCCCATTGGGCCTATACTTGGGGCTTAAAGGGTCGCTTTAACGAGGGCGAGACTACCGAGGAAGTTAATCCCGAATTCATGAATGAGCACGCCCGTAATCTTTTTATCGCCGAGTGTGCAGGTTTGTTGGAGCGTCTTAACAAAAACATCGCAGAAGAACAGCCTAAATTATTCCTGCCCGACATCAAATTTAATCGCCGCATCGGGACTGCCGCCAACCAGCCTTACGATATTCATGGCAACTTGCTGACCGCCGACAAATTCCCGGCGTATCTGGCAGCTAATCTCCCCTCGGCGGAAGATAAAACTATCCTGAGCCAATTGTTCAAACAGGAGTGGATTGCCGCCAAAGAAAGCTAGAAGTTGTTGGTTGCTGGAAATAAATTAACAGGGATGGAGAGGATGAACAGGATATTTTGAGGTTAATTGTAGGAGCAGGCGCTGTCCTGCGATACCCATCGGTAAGGATTTTTGACCCTACTCAATTGTAGCTATGGCTGATTTGATAACTGCTTTAGAAAATCAGTTGGAGAATACACTGGCATAGTTGACGTTGTATAATCACCCAAATTTCGGGTCACAATTGCATCCATTTGTTCGACTTGGGCCGAGGCAATTTGTACAGCGTCTTCAAAATCAGTAAGGGCTGAGGAGTAAGCCGTAAATAATACTCCATCATCTATCCGGCAAATTTGAAAAGCCAGAAGTGACTCTTCCACCGCCTGACGCGCCTCCCTTATGCTTTTTATTTTCCGAATAATATAGAACAGGTTGACAGGAGTTATTCCCGAAATATAGCCCGAAAAACTACCTTGCAGATTGGCATTCCATAAGGCTACTGCCTCGACTGCAAATGGCTGTCGGGCTAGAAACAGATCCAGCAATATATTTGTATCAAGAAGCGCTTTCATTGTTCAGATATTTTTCCAGTAAACCGTTTACCAATATTTCTTTTATTTTTTCGTCATCGGGAATTTCCCCGGCGGGCTTGGCAATACCCAGCAATTTTTCGCCGCTTTGAGCCTTACGCCGAGGCTTACCGATTACATCTTCTCGTAATGAGTGGGTAATTACTTCAAGCAGGCTCAATCGCTCCGCTGGGGGGAGTTGTTTTATCTCAGAAATCAATTGGTTATAAGTCAGCATTTTAATACTTCCTTTATTGTAAAAACAGCCAGATAGAGGCTCTAGCTATTTTAACTCAACCCTGGTAGATTTGGTGATAGCATTCCCAAAAATATTTGTGACCTTGGTTACTATCACATAATCCCCTACTCTAACCCTTGTACGGCCCTAGATTTTCCCATCCCCTATCCCTCAACCCCCATCAGTGTCCCCCGCTCTTAATCAAATCATGCTTATGGGAGCGCATATACAAGACGCTGGCTAAAGCGACCAGAGCCAACACCGCCGAGTAAATCATCAGGCCGTAGAAGCCGCCCGCATCCACAAACACACCGCCTAAAACCGTACCTAGTAATTGCCCCACCCCCAGCAAGACCGAGTAAAGGCCCATCACAGCCCCACGCTTTCCGGGAAGGGTTTCGGAAATAGCACCAAGATGGGTCAGGGAAGCCGGGGTAAAACCCGCTAGTAACACCCCGCCGATAACAATCAAGGGCAACAGTACCAGAATGGTGGTTTGGTTGCCACTGGTAAGGTCTAACGGGTTACTTGCCAGCCCGTTAATGACCGTCAGTACACCAATCATCAAGACTAAACCCACCAAACCAAACATCATTACAGTGGTGCGGCGCAAACGGGCCAAAACAATCGTCCAGAGGCCCATCCCGATTAAGAAAATTACCCCAAAAGCACCCACCATAAGGGTTGCTTGGTTCTGCTTAAAACCGCCATATAACAGTTGATTGGGGTGACGAGCATCAGCATCCTGTCCCGCAATTTCCAGCTTGTAGGCCGAAACAAAATTCGCTACCTGTTGAACGGCGGGGCGAGCCTCCACCGGGAAATCGTTCGGATTCAACTGCGGCCCAGCGTTAGGGGTGGGATAGGCCAACATAATAATAATCAGCGATAGCCAACCGCCAATCAGGGTATTAATCGCTAACCAGGCTGGCACAAAGGTAAAAATTCGCTTGTCTTTGACTACATTCAAGCTCTCGATTACCGAGCCGTGCGCTCCATCCTGTTCCTCTCGCGACAAACTTTCCACCATAAAAAAGTGAATCGTAGCATAAGTTACGGCGTACAGCGCGATTACTATCACAAAACCGCCCGTGCCTAACCACTGACTAACTTGCCCACCAAACGGTATGCCCAGAGCCAAGCCCCCAATCGTAGCTGCCTGAAAAGCTGTGAGGACCTGGGCTCGCAACTTTTCCGAGCCAACAGTGGCATCCGTCAGGTAGCCCAGATTAGCCGGAGCGTTCAGGGCCGTAGCTGCCCCTTCCAGTAACCGCCCAACCATAATAATCAACAATAACGCCCCTAGTTTAAGGTCAAAGACCTCAGCATTAGGGCGAGGGAAAACAAAAGCCCCGGCTGCTAATGCCACCGCCGCTACAATCCCAACCAGTGGGGCATATAACATAAAAGGTTTACGGCCCTTGCGGTCAGAAAGCGACCCCACCACCGGGGCTAACAACAGTTCGCTAATGTAAAACGCCTCAATTACGAACCCAACCAGCACGGCTGACTTGAAATTTTCGCCCAGATAAAAGCCTAGCACCACAAAACTGGTGCGGCTAGCTAGGCGCAGCATAAAGGTCGCCGCAATGCTGGCGATGATTGAACCTTTATTAACTTTAAGCTGCTCTGGGGCTTTTTGGTTTTGATTATCCGAGGTTTCGGGAATTATTTCGACATTTTTGTTCAGTGATTTAAGCTCTTTATCAGTCGTGGACATTTAGTAATAACTCCATATAATATTTAACCACAAACTTCCGCCAGTATGGCATAACAATATTCCGGCTTAATTGCTGTGACATTAATAACTCAACGGTCACATAAGCGAAGATTTGAAGTCTAACCCTTTTATTGCCCCTAATTATAACATCAATGCAAGGTTAGTAGAAGCCTGCTCCTGTAGGAGGCTGCTCCGTCAGCCGATGCTTATCGCAGGACAGAGCCTCCTTCTACATGGTAAAATAAACCCGTTCAACCAGCTAATCTATTTAGACCAATTACCAGGAGGATTGTTTCAAAATGAACTCAGGATTATTAGAAGGCAAAGTGGCTTTGATAACCGGGGCCGGGCGGGGCATTGGGGCCGCTACCGCTAAATTATTCGCAGCTAACGGGGCCAAAGTAGTTATCGGCGAGCTCGACCCCGAACCCGGACAAGCCACCGTTGCGGCGATTGAGGCGGCAGGCGGACAGGCTATCCTTGTTCCGGGCGATGTCACCAAACCTGACTACGCCACCCAGATAGTCGAGGCCGCTTTGGAGCAATATAAAGGGCTGGACATCCTGGTAAATAATGCAGGCTACACCTGGGATGGGGTAATTCAGAAGATGACCGATGAGCAATGGCTGGCGATGCTCGAAATTCACCTGACCGCCCCTTTTCGGCTATTACGGGCCGCAGCTCCTTATCTGCGCGAGACCGCCAAGAAAGAGATTGCTGAGAATGGCAGCGCAAATGCCCGTAAAATCATCAACGTCAGCAGCACCACCGGGACGCGCGGCAACTCCGGGCAGGTCAACTATAGCGCGGGCAAAGCCGGGATTATTGGCGTAACCAAAACGCTGGCAAAAGAGTGGGGTTCGCTTAACATTCAGGTCAACGCCTGTGCTTTTGGTTTTATCGAAACCCGCCTGACCGCTGCAAAGGAAAAAGGCGAAAAGACCGAACGCGAAGGTCAACAAATCTCGCTGGGCATCCCCGACCAGATGCGGAATATGGCGGCGATGCTGATACCAATGGGCCGGGGCGGGACTGCCGAAGAAGCGGCGGGGCCAGTGCTATTTTTCGCCTCACCTTTTTCTAACTATGTTAGTGGGCAGGTGTTGGAAGTAACGGGTGGCTCTTAGTTATGTCAACTTTGAGTCTACGCGAACAGGGCACGATTATCGCTTTGTGTCAGGCGATTGTGCCGCCTGTGCCATCGGGTGAAAACGGGTTGCTGGAAACCGGGCCAGAGGAATTGAACGTCCCGGCCCAGGTATTGTTCAGTCTGGAAAACCTGCCTAACCCTGCCGACCTGGGTAAACTCCGCCTGTTGCTGCGCTTGATTGACCTGACCCCGGTGAATTTTGCCCTTTCGGGTATCGGCAAGCCTTTTGTAAATATGGCTCCTGCCGAAAAAGAAAAATATCTGCTGATTTTGGCTCAAAGCAAAATCCCCGATTTACGAGCAGGTTTCAAAGCCCTAAAAGCCCTTATCGCCACCACTTATTTCAGCACTCCCACCGACCTTCAGGGTCGCCCCAACCCAAGCTGGCAGGTGATGGGCTATCCTGGCCCGTTATTCCCACCGCCAGCCAAACCCAAACCCATTAAACCACTTAAAATTAGTACCAATACCACTCTGAGTTGTGATGCAGTTGTAATCGGGAGTGGGGCGGGCGGCGGCGTAGTCGCGGGAGAATTGGCGGCGGCGGGCAAAGACGTGATTGTGCTGGAAAAAGGCGGCTATTATAACGAGGCCGATTTTACCCAGGTTGAGGCTGATATGTTGAAGCGGCTCTATCTCGATGGTGGGCAGACCGCCACCCGCGACCAGAGTATCGCGATTATGGCGGGGAGTTGCCTGGGTGGAGGGACAGTTGTTAATTACACCACCAGTTTTGCCACGCCCTCAGAGGTACGCCGTGAGTGGGACAGCATGGAGGATTTTCGGGTTTTCGATACGCCCGAATATGAGGCCAGTAGTCAGGCGGTTCACGAGCGGTTAGGAGTATCCACCAAGTACAACCGCTTGAGCCAGCGTGACGAGATTATGACGCGCGGGCTGCAAAAACTGGGCTGGCATCAGGCTCTAATGCCCCGGAACGTGCGCGGCTGTAGTCAGGAAGACGATTGCGGCTATTGTATTTATGGTTGCCACAACGGTGCTAAACAAAGCACCCTTATCACCTGGCTTCAGGATGCCCACGAGCGCGGCACTCGGATGGTAGTTAATTGCAGTGCTGATAAGATTCTGACCGAAGGGGGGCGGGCCAGTGGGATTGCCGCCACCGTGACTAACCCCGAAAATGGCAACGCTTTCAACCTGACCATTAGGGCTAAAGCAGTGGTGGTGGCCTGTGGTTCGCTGCATACTCCGGCGTTGTTGTTACGTTCGGGGTTGGGTGGCCCGGCGGTTGGCAAATATTTGCGCTTGCACCCGGCGACTCCGATTCTGGCTATTATGGAGGAAGAAGTTAATCCCTGGGCCGGGGTAATGCAAGCGGCCTATAGCGACCAGTTCGCCGATTTGGACGGGAAGGGCTATGGAGTGCGCTTTGAGACTATCCCGGCTCATGCGGTGGCCTCGGCCTATTCGATAGGTTGGCAGGGCGGGAAAAAATTCAAAGAGGCGGTAGGCAGTCTGAGCCATATGACTCACATCGGGGCGTTGCTGCGTGATAATGATAGCGGTCAGGTGAAAATCAATCGGCAGGGCAGGCCAGTGGTGGATTATCGCCTCTCTAAATACGATATTGCCCACCTGCGAAAAGGCTTGGAAGGGGCAGCAAAAGTGTTGGAAACAGCCGGAGCAAAACAGTTAATGAGTGCAAATACGGTGGCGGTTACTTACCGTCCGGGCGAGGCGGGTCAATCCCTCCAAAGTTTTATGGGGGAGATAGACCAACGGGGTTGGGGGCCAAACCAGATGAGCTATTTCAGTTTCCATCAGATGGGCAGTTGTCGGATGGGTTCTAACCCGGCGACTTCGGTTGTTAACCAGTTTAACGAGGCCCATAGCACCCTCGGTCTGTTTATCGCGGATGCAAGTGCCTTCCCTACCGCCAGTGGCGTGAACCCGATGATTACCATCGAAACTATCGCCCACCGCGCCGTTCAGTTTATCAAGTCAATGGTTTAAGTAACTTTATGCCAACCCAAGTACAAATATTATTTGATTTTCTCCACACAAACATTCCAGAAAGTCACGGGTGGGAAGTTGTTGATAAAATCAGAAAGTTTGGAATTGAAAGCCTTGAGAGTTCACTCATCTCAGAATTGGAAAGCTCAAATGCCAACATTAGAATGTATTGCACCATATTATTAAGCGGTCAGGGTGGAACAAAAGCTTTCGAGAAAATTTCAGTTTTGCTTCAAGACCCAAATGAGATGGTAAGATTATGTGCTGCCGGGTCAATTGGTAATTACAAAAATGAATTGGCAGTAGAACCACTAATAAAGTTACTTAACGACCCATTTGCTCCTGTGCGAATTAATGCAGCAAACTCTTTAGCTACAATAGGGGATAAACGGGCTGTAAAACCATTAATCAAACTACTCAAGGATAAAGATGCAGACGTGCGTAATGCAGCAATTATGATGTTGGGGGAGTTAGGGGATAGTTCAGCCTTAGAATATCTGGAACAAATAGAACAAAGTGATGAAACAAGAGACCAATTTGAAATACCCTTAAAGTTGACCGCACAAGATGCGATTAAGGCGATAAAGACTCGAAACTCGCTTTTTTAATAATGAAACTGTTATTACTTTTATAAATCTTGGACGGGATATGTCGCTACAAGAAGGAAGATGCAAGCAACCCTACCAAAATCCAATAAAACGAAGGAACCCCCCAGAACGTTGCTAAAACGCTTTTGGTCAAGCGGGTGTTTGGTAATAATCCTACTGTTGGCGGCATTCTTGCATCTCTACCGTCTGGACGAAGAAGGGCTATCCAACCTCTACTACTCCGCCGCCGTCCAGAGTATGCTAACAAGCTGGCACAACTTCTTTTTCGTCTCGTTCGACCCTAACGGCTTTGTTTCGGTAGATAAACCACCGCTTGGCTTGTGGCTACAGGCGTTAGGCGCGAAAGTATTTGGTTTGAACTGGCTGGGGCTATTACTGCCGGAGGTATTGGCGGGGTTAGGCTCAGTAGCCCTGTTATATCATCTGGTCAAGCGGGTGTTCGGGCCAGTGGCGGGTTTAGTAGCGGCACTCACCCTAACACTGACCCCGATTTTTATAGCCACTAACCGCAACAACACAATGGACGGCCCCTTAGTAGTTGTACTGCTGCTGGCGGCCTGGGCTATCAGCCGCGCCACCGAAAATGAGAAATTAAGCTGGTTATTATTGAGCTACTTCCTGCTGGGGGTCGGCTTTAATATCAAGATGCTACAGGCTTTTATCGTGCTACCCGCTTTTTATCTGGTCTATTGGCTGGGTTCAAAACTGGGCTGGCGGGTCAAAATCTTGAATCTGGCGATGGCAAGCGGCTTGCTGGTAGTAGTATCGCTGGTGTGGGTGCTGGCGGTGGATTTAACCCCACCCGACCAGCGACCATATGTTGGCAGCAGCGAGAATAACACCGTAACCGAGCTAATCACCGGGCATAATGGGCTGGTCAGGTTGTTGCCGGGAGTCAACCCCGAACCGCCCACCAACCAACCTCCCGGTGGCGCGCCCCAACTTGGGCCGGGACGCGGCAATCTGAATATCAGCCTGGAAACTGGCTCCCCCGAAATCTTGCGCCTGATAAACAAACAACTTAGCGGACAAGCCTCCTGGTTGTTATTGTTGGCACTGGCGGGGCTGGTAGCCGCTTCCTGGCAGATGCGCCCGACCCGGCCCCTGTCAAGGCAACATCAGGCATTATTATTCTGGGCGGTCTGGTTAGTCCCGCAACTGCTCTTTTTCAGCGTTGCCAACCTATTCCACCGTTATTACCTCATAATGTTAGCTCCGGCAATCGCGGCATTGGTCGGGGCGGGGGTAGTGGCAATGTGGCGGGATTATCAGGGGAAAAGCTGGCGGGGCTGGCTATTGCCCTTGTCGCTGGTAGGGAGCGCGGCTCTGGCTAACGGCATTCTGGGCTATTACCCGAACTGGAATACCTGGCTACGTCCATTAGTGGCGGGGTTGGGGGTTGGGGCGGCCCTGGTGCTAACCACCGCCCGCACCCTCCAACAAGAGAAAGGCAACTGGTTAGCGGGGTTTGCCGCGATTGGGGTTTTGGCCTTGCTAATTGCCCCGGCGGCCTGGACGCTTACGCCAGTTTTAGGTATTAGCAACCCAACTTTGCCCTTCGCTGGGCCAGAGCTAACCGAGCAACCCAACCGCTTCCAGCCGCCTCCTACAACCGCCTTAACCAACTACCTGACAGCCAATCGCAAAGGTGAGGCTTTCCTGTTAGCCACTACCAACGCGATTGAGGCCGCACCTTTTATTTTAGAAACGGGACAGGCAGTGATGGCGATTGGCGGCTTCTCCGGCACTGACCAGATTTTGACCGCCGAGCAATTGCGAAATCAAGTTAACACGGGTAAAGTGCGCTTTTTCCTATTGCCGCCCCGCGAAGGGCTACTAACCGAGACAACCCGTTGGATACCCACCACCTGCAAACCCGTCCCGCCAGAGGTGTGGCAACCTGCCCGCCCAAACGAAGGCCCACCACCAAATCCAAACTTACAAAATGGCCTTGTTCTTTTCGATTGTCAAAAATAACGCAGAATTCGGGCCAGACCAGGCCGCAAGTTCAATAATACCTGTTTGTCCGACTCCTCAACTGGCTTTAGCAATCTGAAAAATAATAACAAACAGCCCAGATAAACCCCACTGCGGATTATTATTATTAGCAAACCTTCGCTTCCGATAAAAGCCGCCAGTAGCCCCGCCGTTAAAACTGCCCCGCCGATTTTAACCACGTATAGCAGATTTAATCTGGCGAAAAGTTCGCGGACTAGCAGAGCTTGCATCAATTGAGCCAGAGTATTAGCAAAGCTGGTAGCGACTACTGCCCCCAACGCTCCTAACGGCGGAATTAATAATATGTCCAACCCAATATTTAACAGGCTGAAAAAAGCCAGCCAGCGCAACATTATTTTCTGCCGACCCAAAATATTAATAAAAGCGGGGATAACACTCGCCCCCAACAAAGCGGCCAGTATATTTTGCAGGGCAAATAAAGTTAATAACCAGGATACCGGGTGGTAACGTTCCTCGAAAAACAGGGTTACAAGGGGGTCGGAGATAACCGCCAGCCCCACCATCGGGATAAGGTGAAAGGGTAGACTCAGGCGATAAGAATAACTAAAATAACGTTCTAGCCCCTGTTGACCCTTTTCCAGCAAAACTGTTGAGATAATAGCATTAAGTGAACCCGCCCAGGCTATGACCAGGTTATAAACCCGGCTTATAAGGGTAGAGGCAAGGCTATAAAACGGCACTGCCAGCGAACTACCAGCCAACACCGCCAGCAAAATTACGTCTATTTGACCCTGTAAACCAATATTTATCAGGGTAATTAGCCACAAATCGCGGGAGTATCCGGCAATTTCGCGTAAAGGGGTTTTTAGTTTGACGGGTAAACGGGCAAACAGGCCGGGGCGAGGCAAGAATGCCACCCCTACCCCAAACATATTCAAGTTTGATATTATTAAAGCCACCAGAATTGGTAAAACCATCGGGCCGCTCAACCAAAACCAGAGCCCCACGATTATTATATTACCTAGTTGACCTAGAAGACGGATAAGAACAATTTGCCTGACCCGAAAACAAGCCAGATAAAAAGTAACCAGTGGCTCGAAAATAACATAGGCTAGAAAAAGGGTAACGACTGGCCCAATTTCTTGCGAAATAAAGGGCTGGTTAAACCACTTCGCTAATAAATCCTTACCCAGCCACATCAATCCAGCTAACACTGCACCAGACCCAACCCGAATTATTAACAAACGGCGAAATAACCAGAGCGGGGCCAACGGGTTTTCTTCACGCAAAACTGGGATATAGCGTTGTAAAGCGTCATTAATCCCCAGGTTGGTAAAATAGAGTAGCAAAAGGTGAAAGTTTACTATGGTGGAGTAGGTACTGTAGTTTTCCTGGCTTAACCAGCGCACCACTAACACCGTGAACAAAAAACTGAGGCCAAACTCGCCTATCCGGCCTATTTGACCCCAGAGCATCGCCCCAATGAATTTGTTCGGCATAGAGGGAAGTAGTTAAAAGTCGAAAGTTAAAAGTCGGTATCCATTCCCCCTTCCTTTACAGGGAAGGGGGTTAGGGGGTTAGGTCAGACTAACGCTTGTTAGTGTCAATATTGGCCTCAAACAAGATGACCAATGAGTCGCCCGCCTTAAATTTACCTTTAAGAGAGCTAGAGGCAGACCCTCCCTCAAAGGCTTGAATATCACTATCCTTGAGCGGGCCAAAAATTACTACTCCGGCCCCTTTAGTGTCCTTCTGATAGGCCATCGCGGTAATAGTATTACCCAGCCCTGGAGGGATACTTGGGGCGGTATAACCCTTATCTTTCATCTTGCCATCGTAGAAAGTTTTAAGGTTGGTAGGAGTTTCAGAAGTGGTGTAGAAACCCGTTTTTGAACCTGCCGGGATACTGGCGGTTTTGGTAAACGAGTCTAAATCCGTCCCTGAAAGCTCAATTTTGGTAGCATTATTGGGAGCGGGTAAATCTCCTACTGCCCCAGCACTATCACCCTTGAGCACAAAGGCAAAAAGCACTACCAGAATAGCAGCTAAAGCGACAATACCCACCACTATGCCAATAATCAGGCCCATATTGGACTTTTTAGCGGGGGTAACGGCAACGGGGGCCGCCCCATATTGAGGTTGTTGACCGTAGGCAGCCTGGTTAGGGTCGTAGCCACCAGCAAATTGCTGAGGTTGTTGACCATAACCTGGCTGATTTTGATCGTAGCCACCGGCGGCATACTGATGGGGCTGTTGACCGTAGGCAGCCTGATTTTGGTCGTAGCCACCTGCGGCGTATTGCTGAGGTTGGGCGGGTGCGGAATAGTTACTACCATAGGCGGGCGTTCCGGCAGCAGGAGTCGGGGCACTATAGCTGCCAGAAGGTTGCTGACCGTAGCTGCCCACGCCCGGTACAGTGGCATAGCCCCCGGCATAATCCTGACCCCCCGAAGGCGGGGCGGGCTGTTCATAGCCACTGGCAACCGTGCTGGCCCCACTGTCACTATCCACCAGCTTAAGCACCGTTGTGCCAATTTGCAGAGTATCGCCCGGCTTTAGCATTTGCGAGGAGCTAATGCGCGTGCCGTTTACAAAAGTCCCGTTGGCCGAATTTTTGTCAGTAACCAGCACCCCACTAGGGGTCAGCTCAATCTCCGCGTGCTTGCGGGAAGCTTGCTCGTCACTAACTACAATCTCATTGATTGATTGGCGACCGATTGAGAGCATTTTTCCCGGCTTGACATCGTATGTACGACCCGGCTCTACTCCACTCTGCACCACAAATTGCATTGGCTCGTCCTACCTTTCTAGGATGGTTGAATATGGCGTTGAAAACAGCCAGTTGCGATACCTTAAATAAAATCCCGCAAATCAGGTAATAATTATAAAATTGCTTTCAGAAAGGGTAATTCTGGTGTAAAACGGTCATTACCTTTACATTCTGAGTTATTATACACTCAATTTTCCAGACAATCAATTCCCTCAAAGCGGCTAGTTTAGCCCAATATTAAGAATTGAGGCGGTAGGCGGAGGTGATGCGTTCGTAAGGGCCTACAAAATAAATAACATCCCCGGCGGCTAAAGGCTGGTCGGGACGAGGATGAAAAACTGGAATCAAGGAATTAACCGGAAACTGGGTAACTACCGGGCTAGTTATACCTTTTATGGGCTGTTGGCTAACAATAGCCGGAGCGTGCTGATGAGCCAGCACTAGCACCCCGGCCCTGGTATAAACCTCCCGCACGTGCAAGGTGCTGAGGATACTAGCAGGTTTCACCGTCAGTTTAGCCACAAAGAAGGGGGTGCGCTCCACATAAAAAGAGGTTACTACCTCAAAGTCCAGAGCCGCCGCGATAAAATAGGGGGCCGCCAGAGCCGAGGCACTCCGGGCTATCTGGATGTTAAAGGTCTTTTCCGTGCGCTCGGCCAGATTGCGGTCAAACAGGCGTAACACTACCCGGATGTTTGGGTTGCGTCCCCGCGCATTCAGAGCGGTTTCCAGATTGGCTAAATCGTCGTTGCTCATAATTGTAATGCAACGGGCTTTGGCAATATTCACCAGATCCAGACTCTCGGCTACGCGAGCATCGCCGAGGATTACGGGCACGCCCATATTGCGGGCCAAAGCGATAAAGCGGTTATGCGCATCAATTTCTAGTATCGCCACCTGTTCGCCCCGCGCCACTAGACCCTTTAATACCAGATAGCCCGTTTGCCCTAACCCCACCAGCACTACATGATTTTTCATATTGGTGGCTTTTTGTTTGCCCAGCGCGTCCGCCAGGCGGGCAGTCACAATATAGTTGGTAATATAACCGTAAATTACCCCCAACAAAGCCGTCCCCACAATAATTAGCATTACCGCAAATAGCTTGAATAACCAGGAATCACTTGAAACCGGGGTATAGTTACTCCCGATAGTAATCATGGTGTTATAAAGCGCGTCTATTGGGTCGGAGTTCGGGCCTTTCAGGAAAAAAACAACGATGCCAAATAAAATCAGTAAGGTGCTGGCGATCAGGGTCCGCCGCAGGGGTCTATCGAGATTACCCAGCAACCCCCGGAAAAGCTTAACAAGCGGCAATCGGTCACTTTTTTTCGCGGGCTTGGCTTTCTTTCCACTGCGGGCCGCCGCCACCTGTTGAGCATCCAGGCTGACCTCTTTCAAGTCAATCAGCTCCAGCACCCGTCCCACTAGCGTTACTAAATCACCTTCCAAAAGAGCGGTATTAGCTGGAGGGCACTCCTGCATCTGGCGTTTACCATTTTGGGCGGGTTGGGGGATTTCGCCTTTCTCAGCGGCGTAGCTGTTCAGCAAACCACCCTGCCGCATAATGGGCGTTACCAGACCATATAGCTCCTGTAACGGCCCGTTGCGTCCTACCCGGTCAACCACCACCGCCATCTCCTGACCCGCCAACTCAAACAGATGCAAGACCTGACTAGGCAAAGAAGCGGTGATAAAAGTACCCGCCGCGAGTTGGGCGATAGACAGAGCGCGGGCGTTGGGCAGGCTCTTAATAAGTTGCTCGCCGATTTGCTGGTTATAGAAGCTGGCAACTGCCCGGATATTGGGGGCAAGCTCGCAGGCGGTCAGGATGGTTTCAAGATTATGCAGATCGTTATCACTGACGGCAATTATCGCCGCCGCCTGGGTGACTCTGGCTTCTTGCAAGGTGAACTCGCTGCGGCTATCGCGCTTGAGGATAGTGATGCCCTGGTTGCGGGCCATTTCGATAAAACGGGCATCGGGGTGATTGTCTATTACGATTGTCTGAATTTTAGCCGCAATCAGTTGCTCCAAAATTCGGTAGCCCGCGTTGAATAACCCACAAATAATGACGTGGTTTTTTAACTCGGCTAGTTTTGGCACGCCCGCCTGAATTATATTGGCGGTTGGGTGGTTGACTTCGCTCATTTGGGGTTTTGGTTTATTCCCCCTTCCTGTATCGGGAAGGGGGCTAGGAGTTAGATTATACGCCTGTAATAGTTTTACCCTGTGCCAGAATCGTTTTTACACTTTCGGGCGAGGTAGTTTCGGTGTAAACCCGCATAATCGGCTCAGTGCCACTAAAACGAATTAACAACCAGCTTCCATCCTCACTGTAATACTTAAAACCGTCGTCGGTGCGGGTTTTGATAACCTTCGACCCCGCCAAATCTGTGGGAGTATTAGATTGGATATGTTTGATAATTTCGGCGCGTTTTTCCTGCTCAAAGCTGAAATCTATGCGGTCATAATAATGCGGGCCGATTTTCTCAAACAGCCAATCAATCAAACCGGAGACGGTTTTACCAGTTTTGACCATCATATCCGCCAGGAACAAACCGCAGATAATCCCGTCACGTTCAGGAATATGCCCCCGGAAACCAAAACCGCCCGACTCCTCACCACCCATCATAGCATTTTCCGCCATCATCTTCGGGCCAATATATTTGAAGCCAACGGGAGTCTCGAAAACTGGTACATCGTAAAGCTTGCCCAGCTTTTCCAGCATTGAGGTCGTGGACAACGATTTCACAATCATTCCACGCTCTTTGCGAACTTCCAGCATGTAGAGAGCCAGCAAAGCGTATACCCGCAACTGGTCTACAAAATTGCCCTTTTCGTCGGTCAAACCCACCCGGTCAGCGTCGCCGTCGTTAGAGATACCAATGTCATAACCGCCCGCCGCCATCAGTTTCATTTGCTCGGTCAGATTTCGGGCAATCGGTTCGGGGTTGTGCATGCCAGGGAAAATTGGGTTGCGCTCGTTGTGAATGTTGGTAACGCTGACCGTACCCCCCTCTAGCAAGCGCGGGAAATAACCTTGCCCCGCTCCCCACATCGAATCCACCAGAATTTTGAGGTTGCTTTGCTTGATGCCTTCAATATCCACCATCCGGCCTAGTTGGGCAAAGTAGCCGGTATCAGAATCAAAATATTCCACCAGACCTGCATCAATTGCTTTTTTCAAAGAAAGGCGTTGAACAGGGGTTTCCAGCAATTGCTCAATTGCGCCCACAATTTCGGGGGAGGCACTGCCACCATAATAGGGTTTCATCTTAAAACCGTTATCGGTTGGGGGGTTGTGGCTGGCAGTAATAACCACCCCGCCCCCGGCCTTTTTCTCAATAATAGAATAACTTATTACTGGAGTAGGCACAAAAGTTTTGGTCAGGTAGCTTTTAACCCCGTTAGCCGCCGCCACTTCCACCACCGCCTCGGCGAAATGCTCAGAGCCAAAGCGGGTATCGTAGCCAACCACCAGCCCATCCTTAGCCCGACCTTCTTTTTTCAGGTATTCGATAGTGGCCTGGGTTACTTTACGCACGTTATCAAAGGTATAATCCTCGGCGATAGTGGCCCGCCAACCGTCAGTACCAAATTTTATAACTGCCATTCTGTCTCCTGAAATTAGGACTATTGTAGGTTAAGGTTTGCCTGTCCCGCCTGTATTCCTGGGGATAACCCTGCCGGGTGGGTTAGAAACCCACCACTACCAAAAACATCTGGAACGACCTGTTTCTAATGCCGATTATATCTCTAGCGTCAAACTTGCTCAATTTCCATAATCTGACGCAAGCCTCGGATAGCTTCTTCAACGGTTTGCAGTTTGTTGTAAACCGCTGACCCTGCCACAATTACGGTTGCGCCCGCCGCAATTACGGCCTGAATATTTTTTGCGCCGACCCCACCGTCCACTTCCAGGTCACAACCAGGATTCAGGCGGTCTATCATTTTGCGACAACGCCGAATTTTAGCGGTGGTAGTCTCGATATAAGCCTGTCCACCAAAGCCAGGGTTAACACTCATCAACATCACCTGATCAAGATAAGGCAAGATTTCTTCCAAAAGTGCCACCGGGGTCGCTGGGTTAAGCACAACCCCGGCTTTTGCCCCAGTATCCTTGATTTGCTGGATTACCCGGTGGAGGTGGATGCAGGCCTCATAATGCACCGACATAATAGTTGCCCCGGCTCTGGCAAATTCCTCAATATAGTGTTCTGGCTGAGCCAGCATCAGGTGGGTGTCGAAGGGAATGTCCGTAACTGCCCGCAAGGAGTTCATTACTATCGGCCCTAATGTAATATTCGGGACAAAGTGACCGTCCATAATATCCACATGCAGATAGTCCGCCCCTGCCGCCGCCGCTTCTTCCACCTGCGCCCCTAACCGGGCAAAGTCGGCGGTCAGGATGGAAGGCGATAGCTTGATTTTATTCATAAACACCCTTATCTATGGCTTAAACAATAGCAATCTTCATACCCTTGAACTTTTAAGTCCAATTGGGGTGAGTTTCACAGTAAAAGCGGCTTCAGCATCTCGCTTCAGCCGCTATTCTAGCATAGTCAGGTTTATTTGTTAGAGGTTATAAGAAGGAGTTTGAAGAATCATCAAAGACTCAACACAAAGTTGAAATTACCCTGCTTTGCGCCCGCCGTAATATCCTGCACTTGCATTAATAAACTCTGATGGAAAATCCCATCAGTTTGGTTGCGGGCTTCGCCGGGGAAAAAGAGCTGAGTGGTCAGGATTGGCTGGCTGGGGGCTTGCACCTTAACGTGAATGTGACGGGTGCGTCCAGGATAAAGGCCGGGTATAACCGTTTCCAGATAGAATTTACCTGTATCATCGGTAAATTGATGACCACGCATTTTGAACCCGGTGTTATCGTACTGCCCGTTGGCATCGGCTTGCCAGAAATCCACCAACGCATTTTTGACGGGCTGGCATGAAGTAGAAAGAACATAGCCAGTGACGACCAGCTTTGTACCAGTGATTCCACTTTCCAGCAGGGAAGTACGCAGGGGTGAACTCGGCTTGAAATAAGGGCCTTCGGTTTCGGCAATGGTCGTGGCGGCTTTGCTGCTACATTGGGGGGTTGGGGGTAAGACCTGGGCCACCGTCGTAGCGGCCTGAGTTGTAGTGGCGGGTGCGGTGGTAGCCGCTTGAGTAGTAGTTGCGGGTGCCGCAGTGGTGGTTGTTTTAGCGGCAGTAGTAGCCGTAGCCGTAGTTATTGCACTTGTTGTAGCGGCGGCCTGAGTTGTACTGGCGGCTGTAGTGGTTGTGAGACTTTGCGCGGTTGGGCTTTGCTCGCCACACGCCGCCAACGCGACTACTGGCGGCACCATTAGGGCCAGTCTGACGAATTTACGTCGGGTTTGTTGTTTCATTTCTTTTTCCTTATATATAGAGTAGGGTTTATCTGTCCCTCCTATACTCAGGGGGATAACCTTACCGGGTGGGTTGTAAACTCACCCCTACAATTAAATATTATTCTGTTATTTCTATTTTATCTGATTTTGCTTAACCTGAGCTTAGAGGAAACTGAGACTTTGCTGAAAGATTATTCCACAAACTGGAAGGAGATTGCGCCCAACGGCCCGTAATCTATATGAAAAGTGTCACCAGGGCGGGCGGGCACAGGCCGGGTAAACGAGCCTGACAATACCACCTCACCCGCCTCTAAGGCGACCCCGTGCGGAGCGAGTTTCTTGACTAACCAGGCTATGCCGTTTGCCGGGTGGTTCAGCACGGCGGCGGACACTCCCGACTCCTCAATCACCCCGTTGCGGTAATAAAGAGCCGCTACCCAACGCAAATCTATATCCAACGGCTTTACCGGGCGACCACCCATCACTAATCCGGCGTTAGCGGCATTGTCGGAGATAGTATCGAAAACCTTGCGGGGCTGTTTGGTCTGTGGGTCAAGCTGATGGCAACGAGCATCTATAATTTCAACCGAAGGAATAACATAGTCGGTAGCGTTCAGCACCTCAAAAATGGTACAGTTGGGATTATCCAGCCGCTTCCCCAGCACAAAGGCCAATTCTACCTCCACCCTCGGCACAATAAACCGCTTGAAGGGGATTTCCGAGCCGTCACTGAAAAACATATCGTCCAGCAAAGTGCCGTAATCAGGTTCAGTAATTTGAGAGGAGGCTTGCATAGCTTTGGAGGTCAGCCCGATTTTGTGGCCCTTGATGGTGCGTCCCTCGGCAATTTTGCGGGCTACCCATTCGCTTTGGACAGCGTAGGCATCCTCAATCGTAATTTCGGGGTAGTCAAGCGAAATCTGGCGGATCTGCACCCGGCTGGTTTCGGCTTCCTGCAATCGCTGGGCAATCTGCCGAATGGTTTCCCGGTCTAACATCAAGGTTATCCTCGCATCGGTTACTCGTTGTCAGTCGTCGATTGTCGGTAAAAAGCAACGAGTACATAGTAGGCAGATGTGCTACATAGCAAAGAACTAAACCACCAAGACCCTAAGACACCAAGAAAATTTATTATTCCCCCTTCCTTTATAGGGAAGGGGGTTAGGTCAACCAAGAACCATCAACTTTTCTTAAATCGGGCATGAATATTGTTGTATCTATATTCAGGTTTATCGTTAAGTTCGGTTAGCTCTAGCGAGAGAGCCAGATAACGGTTGCTGAATAGTTCTGCAAAATGAGTCTTTAGCATCTCGAAAAGCTCGTCGCAGACCTTCTTTTTGGTGGCTTCATCCCGTCCTACGGCGATTTTCAAATTTGTATGGACAAAAGCATAATCTTCTTCGCCATCGGCAACATAATATTCGGTCAACTCAATCGCCCGCGCTCGAATGCCGCCTATCGGGAAAACGCCACCCTGGTCAATCAGGGTTTGAGTAGCTTTGTGCAATAACTCCGGGATGTGGGCCTCAGCCTTGATATTAGAACTATATTCCACAATAATATGGGGCATAAAATTTGCTCCTTCACAATCTAAAAAGTTGTCGGTCGTCAGTTGTCAGTTGTCGGTAGAATTCTAAAACAAAACCAAAACTGTCGGCTGGTGGCTTTTTTATCAGCCTTTCCAGCCGTGTGAATAAAGTAATTAGGGCAGGCACGGGGACCTGCCCCTACAATTATTCTTTATAGGGCAGTTCACGAACCGCCCCTGCGGAATTTTCCGACGACCGACAAATGACAACCGCTTAAAGAACCGGGAAAATTGCGTTGATTTGCCCGGTGCCGGAACTGTTGAAATAGTCGGTGATAACTTCGACGGGCTGGCGATAGTCGTCCCAACCCAGCATTCCCAGCAGCATTGCGGTATCGTGCATATTGCCTTCGCCATAACAAAGCGCGGCATATTCCGGCAACATCGCTACAAAAGTCTTGAAATCGCCCGCCTTCCACAAATCAACCACCCGTAAATCCACTTGCCAGAAGAATTCGCGACTAATATCAAACATGCCCTCATCAGGGCTACCATTATCTTGAAAACGGTGGGAAAGTGAGCCACTGGCGAAGACCGCCACCGTTGAGTCACTCTGTTCAATCGCCTTTCGTAAGGCCAACCCAAAAATACGGCTATCCTCAAGCTTGTGCCAGGCACACCAGGCCGCCACCGACACCACCTTGAAATATTGGTCGGAATTCATGTAACGCATCGGTACTAAAGTGCCGTATTCCAGTTCCAAGCTGTTTACTTCATGGGCGCGGGTAAAAACTCCCTGAGCGGTGGCGGTTTTGGCGATTAGCTGGCCCAACGCCGGGTTGCCGGGATATTCATAGGCCATATCTTTGACAAAGTGGGGTAATTCCTTGCTGGTATCGATGCCTTTGAAGTGAGAATTGCAGTTGACATGATAGCCCGCATTTACCAGCCAATGAACATCTAGCACCACAATAGTATCCACCCCTAGTTCGCGGCAACGTTGCCCGATAATCCGATGGCCCTCAATCGCGGCCTCCCGGCAACCGTGATGTTTACCGGGCAGCTCGGACAGATACATCGAAGGTACATGGGTAATTTTTGCCGCCATTGCCAGTTTTCCCATTTGCTACTCCTTGACAATCGTATTAATCAGCCGCCCGATACCCTCAATTTCGCAAACCACCTCATCCCCCGGTTGCACATCTACCAGACCTTCGGGCGTGCCAGTCAGAATAATATCACCCGGCGCGAGCGTCATAAACTCTGATAGATAGGCGATAAGATAGGAAATATCAAAAATCATATCGCGGGTGTTGCCTTCTTGGGTCAGCTTGCCGTTAACGTAGGTTCGCAAATACAGGTTCAGGGGGTTGGGGATGTCCGCCACGTCCACCAACCAGGGGCCAAGCGGGGTGGTATTATCGCGGCTTTTTACCCGCAGGTTGGGACGGTAATAATTCTCTAAATAGTCCCGAATGGCATAATCGTTGGCGATAGTATAGCCCGCCACGTAGTCGTAAGCCTGTTCAGGTCGGATATGCTTCCCCTCTCGTCCAATTACCACTGTTAGTTCACACGCATAGTGCATAAATGCCACCCCATTAGGCCGGGGAGTCTGCCCGCGATGCCCCACGAAAGTATTACGCCCCTTCAAGAAAATCAAGGGCGACTCCGGGGCTTTGAACTCAAGTTCGCGAGCGTGGTCGGCATAGTTCAGGCCGAGAGCAAAAACGGTACGCGGTTCTAGCGGCGGCAACCATTCGACATTTTCTTCGGCGAGTAACTGCCCATCCGCCAGTCGCAAACTACCCTCCTCGACAATGGCGGTTTGGATTATCCCGTTATATTTAACTCTAGCGGTTCGCATCCTCTTTATTCCAAATCTATTGGGCGGTTCGCGAATCGCCCCTGCGAATTTGTAGGGCGCGGAGACCACGCCCCTATGGGCTATGAGGTTGAGTCTATTAAACACTCCAGCCGACCAATGCCGGAGATTTCGACCCCTACCCGGTCTCCGGCCCGCGCAAAAGGCATATTTACCGGTACTCCAACCATTAGCACATCGCCGGGATATAGCGTTAGAAATTCGGTCACGTCAGCGATAAGGCGGGGAATAGGCCGTACCAGATTAGCCAGATTGCGCTGATGTTGTACCTCATCATTGATAAAGGTGGTAATAATTACGCTGTCGGGGTCGGGCAACTCGGCTTTATTCACCAAACGCGGGCCAATCGGACAGGCCCGGTCAAAACATTTCTCTTTGATAGGCGGACGAAAAAGGCTCTGGTGCGGCGCACTCAGGTCAATTACCACCGTATAACCCGCCACTGCCTCTAATGCCCTTTCTTCCGAGACCTGGCTGGCTCTTTCGCCAAAAACCAGCCCCAACGTGCTGCCCACCTCAAGTTCCGCAACGCCGGAGGGCAAATAGACTATTGCGCCGTGTCCGACGTGGGTATTATAAGGCTTGATATAAAGTATCGGGGCTTTGGGCAAGGCTTTGTAGGGCGCGGTCAGCAATTTATCACCTAACCACTCAATAGAATCCTGGTCGTTTAGCAACGGGCCATATACCAACCCGCTAATTGGCGATTGCTCAGCACTTCCCCCGGTTTTGAACAGGTTTGGGTCTATCATTTTTCACAGTCCAATCAGCACTCTTCCCAACAGCCTTCCACCGCTAGGGCTTCCTGTGGCCCCGGCCAGCCTGGAATGGTGGCTATTATAAAAGTGAGAGGTTCATCCCCAATAGTACGAAATTGGAAACTGGTTCCCAAAGGAATGGTCAGGCTTAAACCTGGGTGGGTCTCAGTTATCTGTTCATAATCCGCCAATTTTCGCCAGACCTGACCCTGGCCCGCCGTGAAAAACCAGATTTCTTCAACGGTTTGATGTTTAACAGCCTTTGAAGTTCTACCAACGGGTAGGGTGCAATGAACCATACTGCCACCGCGCACAGTTCCCAGTAGCCTGATTTCAGAACCATCCGGGGCCAGACTATCGCAGTGTGGCGGTAGCTGTTTTATGGCAAATAAATTATCGGGGGTTTCGCTCATTTTCATTTCCTTGTAAATATTTTACTGACAACCGACGACCGTTTACTCCAACACATTGGGGCTATGGCGCAAGACGTTACGAGCCCAACCCTCCCAATTCAAGCGAAAGACGGGGGGCTTGCGGGCGCGGAAATCGTCTCGGGTGTGACGGGCTACCTCAATATCCATCTGACCGTGGGTTGGGTCGAAGGCGGGGTGTTGGCTGGCCTCCCAACTCATGTGGGCGGAACGTTCGAGATGGACTGCCTGAAATACCGCCGCATCCAACTCCTCGGCGCAAGTAACAATACCGTGCGTTTTGAGGAGGGCGGTACGCTTTTGACCCATGGCTTCAACCATCGGACGGGTTATATCAGCCCCTTGCGCCAAACCTTTGTATTCATTATAAAGGACGTAATCTTCAAAAAAGAGGCACGATTGTTGGTCAAGCATCAATAAAGGTTGGTCAAGCGAAGAATAAAGACAGCCATAAAAGGGGTGATTGTGGATAACACAGTTAATTTCGGGGCGGGCGGCGTAAATCAGGAAATGGACAGCCAGAAATTGGCTGGGTGGGGTATCTCCTTCCAGAATCGTGCCATCCGCGTCAAGCCGAAGCAGGTCGGTGGCCCGAATGGAGGCCCAATCGTAATTCCAGGGGTTACACCACCAGGTATTAGTGTAGGGTTCGCGCAAGGTGACGTGTCCGGCAGCACCATCAGCAATGCCGTGTTGTTCGAGCACTCGCAGGGCTACTGCCAGTTGTTGGCGCGTGGTCAGATTATCAAGGTTAGTTTCTGGGCTGCTAGAGATTAACATCTTTGTCCCTCCATTCGTTAATGACTAAGGTTTTTATTACCTCCACAAGGATTCCTTCTTAATTCTTGCTCCTTGCTCCTGTGTTCTTTGTACTTTATTCTAACTTCTGACTCCCGCCGCCTGACTCCTTAAAACCGTCGCCAGATAATCGTTTAGGAAAAGGCCACCGGGGTCGAGGCGTTGGCGGGCGGCCTGGAATTCTTGCCAGTGGGGGTAGTGGCTGGCAAAATCGGCGGCGGTGCGACTGTGATGTTTAGCCCAGTGGGGACGACCACCGTAACGCAGGAAA
>Ga0209511_1001045_pt1 | contig 25430 bp, 23 predicted proteins | sample SSSSmetaG_FD_184141 | JGI IMG/M metagenome (GOLD analysis project Ga0209511, IMG submission 184141) | Glacier valley bacterial and archeal communities from Borup Fiord, Nunavut, Canada, to study Microbial Dark Matter (Phase II) - ​SSSS... | ecosystem: Environmental > Aquatic > Freshwater > Ice >... | reverse complement strand
GTCACGGGTATTACCACTTAACGGAATCTCATCCGCTTTACCGTTACCGTTGGGGTCTTTGGTCTTGAAAGCGGTCAGGACGGCTTTCATTTCATCGGTGGTGGTGGGCTGTTTCAGGCCAAGCTTCTTGAGCCACTCGCTATTAATCCAAAGCTTGTCCTGATAGGAACAGTGGTAGCAGTCATTCCACTGCGGTAGGCCATAGATTTTGCCATCGGGGGCAGTTGCCATCCCTTTGTAATCTGGAATCGTATCCAGGGCCTTCTGGATATTGGGGGCATATTGCTTAATAAGGTCATTCAAAGGTACAAAGATCCCTTGCTTGGAATACTTGAGCAAGTCGGCCTGCGTAAACTGGTCAACCCAGGGAATAAGCATATATACGTCGGGGTAATCGCCACTAGCCAGCGAGATTTGGCGTTTTTCTTTAGCTGGGCCAGCATCAGGGGCGGGTTGGGCCTGCCAGGTAATCTGAACGTTAGCCTTCTGGCTCAGGAACTTGTTCCAGGTATTGGTTGCAAAATCCTGGTCTGGAAATACTGGCGCGAAAATAGTTAACTTGACCGGGGGGCCTGCCGGAGCAGCGGTTGCGGCAGAGGCGGTAGTGGCTGCGCTGGCAGTGGTGGCTGCCGCCGTAGTGGCCCCACTAGCGGTAGTGGTCGCGCGCGCTGGCAGTGGTTGCCGCCGCTGTAGTGGCGGGGGCCGCCGTAGTGGCAGTGCTGTCACCACAGGCTGTTAACAGGGTAGTTAGTACCACCAGCACTGCTAGTAAAGCCGACTGTGGCTTTTTTGCTGACAATAACAATGTCATGCTAATCTTCCTCCTCTTGTGTAAACTAAAACCTGGTTCCCAATAACCACAACTATTGGGTAATGCGTCAAAACTAACCTTTTTCCTCAAGTCTCATGGCTTGATGAATTGGCTACAAATAATATTCTGGAGAGATTGTTAGATGAGAAATTCTTCCCTTAACTAATAATATATAGCTAGTCTGTTTCATTACAATAGTCAGTATGAGCTATCAATGTTCTATTTGTGAATAGAGTTAAATCAGGAATTTTGGGGTACTAATTCAAAAGCCAGCCTATTTGGGCTAGATAATATTAAAAAGAAACCCCATTAAACAGGCTTTAACCTACAATAAATAGCTAGTGTTCTAAATGTGACTCTAAAAGCAGCCGAAACTAAGCCGGATTAACTGGGCAAATCGGTTATAAAGACGTTATTAATTCTGTTCTTGAAACTATCCTTTAATTGCGCCGATTAGGATACCTTTGGCGAAATAACGTTGCACAAACGGATAGATTATCAGCACGGGCAAACTTGAAATTACGATCACTGAATACTTCAGTAATTCGGCGGTCTGTTGCCGATCTACCAGTTCTTTAGCACTCATTGAACCACTTGTAGTAGTATTGAGAATCAGAATACCTCGCAAAATCAATTGCAGTGTGAACAGATCACTGGATTTAAGGTATATTAAGGCATCAAAATAAGAATTCCATTGGGAAACCGCATAGATTAGAATCAACACCGCAATGATGGGTTTGGAAAGAGGTAGTACGACCGACCAGAAAAACTGTAGGTCGCCACAGCCATCCAGTTCCGCCGCTTCTCCTAGCTCTTCCGGTATAGATGATTGGAAGAAAGTCCGGGCAATAATCACCTGCCAAACCCCTATGGCGGCTGGTATCAAAAGAGCCCAGCGCGTATCCAGCATGCCTAACGCTTTTACAACCAGATAAGTCGGGATCAACCCTCCATTAAACAACAAAGTAAATACCAGGAAGGCCATCAAGAGATTGCGCCCATAAAAAGTTCGGCGGGATAGAGGGTAGGCTACGGCGATGGTTAAGGTAACACTTATCAGAGTACCGAAGAAGGTGTAAAATAGCGAATTTCCATAGCCTGTTAAAATTTGAGGATTGCTCAGGGCTACCTCGTAGCCGCGTAGTGAAAAATCTACCGGGAATAGCGTTACCCGGCCCGATGATACCGCCAGAGGACTACTGAAAGAAGAACTGACAATATAAATCAACGGGAAAAGTATCACTACCAGAAGAAACATCAAAAATAGATATACTCCACCCAGAAAGACTCGGTCGCCAAACGACTCTTTAATGCGGGCAGGACGCTGCTTTTGCTTTTGGGACAGTACACTCGACATTGGGGAACCTCCCTTTCTTTTAGCCGTTCGTTACCACAAACCATTACCAGAAGTGCGTTTAACAAAAGTATTTACCAGCAATAGCAGGATGAGATTAATCACCGAATTAAACAAGCCAACCGCCGTCGCTATTCCATAATCAGCATTTAATAAACCTGTTTTATACACATAGGTCGAAATTATTTCAGAGTTGCTCAAGTTAAGTGGATTTTGCAACAGGAAGGCTTTCTCAAAACCAACCGCCATAACATTGCCAACCGCTAATACCAGAATAATGGTGGCAGTGGGCATTATACCGGGCAAGTCTACGTGAACGATTTTTTGAAAGCGGGTGGCCCCATCCACTTTGGCGGCCTCATACAGGGTTGGGTCTATTCCCGCCAGAGCCGCCAGATAAATAACCGCAGCATAGCCAGCCGTTTGCCAGACATCCGACCAGACATAAATATTTCGGAAATTATCGGCATTCCCCATAAAGTCGGTAGAAGTACCCCCTAATGCTCTGATGGCCTGATTGACGATGCCCAGGCGCGGAGAGAGTATCAGGATAATCATCGAAACCATCACCACTGTTGAGATGAAATAGGGGGCATAAGTAACCATTTGCACAGTGCGTTTGAAAACCCCATTACGGATTTCGTTTAAGCATAATGCTAGAATAATTGGAATAGGGAAGCCGACCACGATAGCATAGACGCTTAGGAAGAAGGTATTCTGGAGTAACGTCCAAAATACCGGATTTTCAAAAAAAGCCTGAAAGTTCTTGGTTCCAATCCATTCGCTACCCCAGATACCTTGTACCACGTTATAGTCTTTGAAGGCGATTACCGCGTTGGAGATTGGAATATATTTAAAGATAATGAAATAGGCTACTGACGGCAGAACCAGCAAGTAGAGTTGCCAATGCCGCCTGAAGCTTTTTCTGGCAAGTTTAAATTGACTTGTTTTTATAATCGCGGGTTGCGAGGAAACTTTATAATCGTCTACTTGAATGGTACTCAACGGGTCCTCCTTACAAAGTTCATTCCATCACAATACAGACTTTACCGCTCTGTCCAGCATCGGCTACCTGATAGGCTTCCACTGCTTGGTCAAGGGTAAAGCGGTGTGACACAATGATTTCAGGTCGGAGTTTCCACTCTACCAGTTTTTCCACCAAATCTTCCATATGCCCCAGGCTAGTGACCCAGGAGCCATATATTGTAATCTGGTTATGGATAATGGTCGAGCTCACGTCAAAACTCAGGGTGCTGCCTTCGCCGACCATCGCGCTCCGTCCCCACCGCCGCGTGCCCTGCAAAGCCAGCAACCGACCTTGCGGCGAACCTGAACAATCAATTGAAACCTCACACCCCTGACCTTGCGTCAACTCCTTGATTTGGTCTACGGCATTGGTGGCAATGGCCTGTACCGCCTGGTCAATCGCGCCACATTCCAGCGAAAAATCAAGACGGGCGGCAGAAACATCGGCCCCAATCACCAACGTTGCCCCCATCTTTTTAGCCACCAGTCCCGCCGCCATCCCTACTGGCCCCATCCCGGTAATCAGCACCCGGTCTTGCCCGGAAACCTGTACTCGGTTGAGAGCCTCATATACTGTTCCAAAACCACAGGCTATCAAGGCCCCATCCACATAGCTCAGTTCATCGGGCAGAGCCAGACAGTTAATTTCTTCCACCAGCAAATAATCAGCATGTCCACCGTTGCGTTGCCAGCCATAGGCCGCCCGATGCTCGGAGGTGCAGGAAATCATGTAACCTTCGCGGCAGTCGTGGCAGACTCCACAACCGCTAATATGATAAATAATTACCCGGCCACCTTCTTTGAAGCGTTTGCAGCCCGCCCCAAGCTCTACAATCTGACCACATGGCTCATGCCCAGCAATTACGTTTTGATAGCCCTCTGGCCCGTGACCCAAATGTTCTCGATAAATCGCCCGAATATCGCTGCCACAGATTGAGGAGGCTTTCATCTTAACCAGCACCTGACCAAAACCTGGCTCTGGTACATCGTATTGATGAAACTCTACCTGACTGCCACCGGGAAGCACCACCCCTTGCATACCCATTTCTCAAACACCTATCTTTTCTAAAGTCACTATTACCAAAAATACTAAGCGGGCGTAATTTCGCCGTTTACGTCCCACAAATCTTCCCAAGCCTGATTATCTTTCCAGAGGAACACCTGCCCTTTAATCAGGCGACAATTTTTATCTATGCTGGCAGTATCCTGCATATCCTGGTCGGTGAGTGGCGGCGAGACTATTCCCGCTAGATTACTCAGATAGTTGCGCCGATTGGTCGAAAAGGGAATAGGAGTTTGACCGCGTTGCACCGCCCACTTGATACAAACCACCGCCGGATGCATCCCCAAACGCTGGGCAATCCTGACGATTACCGGGTCTTCAAGCGGGTTGGTATCGTCACGAGTTTTGTCGCGTTCCGGGCGGTTCGGTGAGCCAATCGGCGAGAAACCAATCGGCTCGATACCGTTCGCCCGCACAAAGTTAAATAGCTCTGGTTGTTGGAAATGGGGATGTAGCTCCATTTCGTTGACGGCGGGCTTAATCCGGGCATCCCGCAACACCAGTTTCAGCTTGGGAATTGTCATGTTAGAAGTGCCGATATGCCGGACTAAACCTAGAGTTACCAGCTTCTCTAACTCCTGCCAGGTTTCCATATACTGTTCGTGAATATAGGGTCTGGCCTCGGCACTGCGCGAATGGACATCTGCCCCTTTGGGATGATGATTAGGGAAGGGCCAATGCACCAGATACATGTCCAGATAGTCCAGTTGTAAATCTTTAAGCGACTGTTGGCAGGTCGGAATTACCTCGGCCTTAGCGTGTTTGTCATTCCAGAGTTTGGAGGTAATCCAAAGCTCCTCCCGCGATATACCGCCTGTCATAACGGTTTGGAGAGCCTCGCCAATCTGCTCCTCATTACCATAGACCGCCGCGCAATCAAAATGGCGATAACCCACCGCCGCCGCTCCAATAACCGCTTCCGCCACCAGTTGGGCGGGGGCATGGTCAGAGCCGAAAGTGCCTAAACCAATCGCGGGCATTTTCGCCCCAGTATAAAGCAGCCGTTGCGGAACGGCTTCGGGGTCTACTCCATCACTTGCCAGACTAGCGGTAGTCTGATTGTAACTGGTCATAAAGTTTCTCCAATTTGTAGGGACACGATGCATCGTGTCCCTACAGGGGTTAGTTTTCTACTTCATCCTTATCTTAAAGGCGTAGGCATGCTCATTAGGGGCCTGGGCGGGTGGTTGAATATGCAGCCCGTCCGCCGCCTGTGACCATTCCAGTTTCCCCGCGTGGCCCAACAGTTGGATGTCCGTAATCATGTCGGCTTGCACCTCGGAGTCACTACCAAGCGACTTAATTATCACTTCCGTTTCGGGCCAGGCTAGACAAGTAGCATAAAGAGCTTTATCACCAGAAGTAAAGCGAATATCCTGACTGGTGAAATTTTCGCGCTTGGTATCAGTAAAAGTTCCCTCACTGACCTCGGTGGGTCCTTCGCCATACTTCTGCCAAGGGCGGGTGTTGTAAATTGCCCCGCCGTTGACCGCCAACCAACTTCCGATAGCGCGTAATATTTCTTGCTCCGCTTCGGGAATAGTGCCATCGGGGCGGGGCCCAATGTTAAGCAACAAAGCCCCGTTTTTACTGACAATATCTACCAAATCCCCGATAATGGAGGTCGGGGTTTTATAATCCTGATTTTTGACATAGCACCAGGAATTTTTGGAAACCGAGGTGTCGTTTTGCCAGAAATAGGGCCGGATACCCGCCATCTGACCGCGTTCCACATCAAATACGGCAGCACCTTCGGGGAAAGCTTTATGTTTGTAGTTAATAGCGGCCCCGTTTTCGTCCCAATCCGACCCCCACCCTTGCGCCTGATTATAATAATAAGCCGCAAACTGCTGCAAAGCCTCCTTGAAGGCATCATGTTCAATACACCAATCGAACCAGAATAGCTGGGGATGATATTTATCTACTAGCTCGGTAGTGCGGCTGTACCAATTCGCCACGAAACTTTTATCGGGGCCAACGGCGGAGTTGGGATTGCCGAGGTCGGGTGGGACAGGTTCGGCTGGCCCATACAACCCCCGATATTGGTCGTCCCGCACATCCGAGGGGAATTTTCGCCCGCCATCATAAAAGTACCAGTTTTCGGCCCGATGCGAAGATAGGCCAAAGATTAATTCTTCAGCTCGTACCGCTTTGGCTAAAGCACCAATAAGGTCGCGCTTTGGCCCCATTTTAACCGCCGTCCAGTCCGAAAAATTGCTATCATACATCGGAAAACCGTCGTGATGCTCGGCTACCGGGACGACAAATTTTGCGCCAGATTCTTTAAAGAGTTTGGCCCATTCTGCCGGGTCATAATTGGCGGCGGTGAATTGCGGAATAAAATCCTTGTAACCAAATTCGGAGTGAGGGCCATAGGTCGTGAGATGATGCTCAAATTCGGGCGAACCCTGCTGGTACATGTTGCGGGGATACCATTCGTTGCCAAAGGCAGGTACGGCATACACCCCCCAATGGATAAAAATACCAAATTTCGCGTCCTCATACCACTTTGGTACGCGAAAGCCTTTCAGCGATTCCCAGGTTGGCTCGAAAGGGTGCATCTGTTGGTTTGGCTGACCCACGCCGTTTCCTCCTGATTTTTTTATTATAGGTTTGAAATATCTATGAAATCATTTTCATGAATTATGACGATGGTACAATATAGATAAAAGCTTGTCAATGCACTTTTTGTGAGTGGAGTGTTCTATTCGTAACCTATGCTGAATAATTAGAGTAACATAGTCTTGACTGACCTAATATTTCCCTATATTATTAGGGCAAGCACATTCTTACAAAGAATCATTCTCCAAAAAAACGTTTTCTTGTTTTGCTTATAAAGAGGGTTAGGGAAACTGTAAATCTTCTTTATTATCAATCCAAAAAGGTTCTGGTATACGATGGCAAATATTCAAGAGGTAGCTAAACAAGCGGGTGTTTCGATTTCTACGGTCTCGCGGGTGCTAAACGGCACGGCCAAAGTGAATGGTGAGGTAAAAAAGCGGGTGGAGGAAGCGATCCAGGCTCTGGCCTATCAACCAAACCCGGCAGCCCGCTCCTTACGCACCAACCGTTCGCGCATCATTGGTTTACTGATTTCTGATATTCAAAATCCTTTTTTTATACGTCTGATTCAAGGGGTAGAGGAAGAAGCTCTGCGCCACGAATACAGCCTGATTCTATGTAACTCCAACGAAGACCCCAAGCGCGAGCAACAATATCTGGATGTGTTGTGTTCGGAACGGGTGGCCGGGGTAATTATTGTGCCGACCCGTGAGTGGTTGGGTGAAGCCGCTCTCAAGAAATTTCGGGAGCGTGATATTCCAATTGTGGCAGTAGACCGTCGGGTTAAAGACAAAAATATTGATGCGGTGCTGGTAGATAATGTGCGGGGAGCCAGTGAGGCCGTTGCCCACCTAATAGCCAATGGCTATAAGCGGATTGGGGCTATTACCGGGCCGTTGAGCGTGACTACCGGGCGCGACCGCCTTGTGGGTTATCGGCAGGCTTTGCTGGAGGCTGGCATAATCCCAGACCCCGCCCTGGAACGTTCGGGCCTCTTTAGAGTCGAGACAGGACGACAGTTTGCCGAGGAGCTATTGCAACTAACTCCGCCCATTGACGCGCTTTTTTTAGCCAATAATCAGTTGACTTTAGGGGCCTGGGATAGTATCCACAAACATAATTTGCGGGTTCCCGAAGATATTGCTCTGGTGGGCTATGATGAAATGCAGTGGTCGGCAATCGGCTCGTTATCCTTGACCAGTGTGATGCAGCCCGTCTATGAACTTGGTACTACGGCAGCCTTACGTCTTTTTCAGCATCTTCAGCAGCCCGCTAACCAGCCCCGGCAGGAAGTTCTGTTAGCCCCGACCCTGAGTATAAGAGATTCCTCTCGTCCTCGAAATGTAGTGCCCCTGGCGGCTTTGGGAAGCTAAAATGGGGCAAACCTAACCCCCTAGCCCCCTTCCCGACACAGGAAGGGGGAACAAAGGGAGGGGATTGGATTAACCAACTTTTGACCTTTAACTTTCGACCTTTGACTTTTAGATTTACTGGAAGGATTAAAAATGTTACGAGGGAAATTATTACACCCGGAGATTTTGGAAGCCCTGGCGCGAGCGGGACATGGTAGCAAGATTTTGATTGCTGATGGTAACTACCCATTCTCGACGGGTGTTAATCCACGCACCCGGCAAGTTTATCTCAACCTTAGTCCTGGGCTGGTATCAGTAACGGATGTACTGAGGGTTTTGGTGGAAGTTGTGCCGATTGAGGCAGTTAACGTAATGATTAAAGAAGGGAGTGAACCAGCTATCTTCAAGGAGTTTCGGGAACTTCTACCAGCCGAAATTCAGCTAGAAGCCCTTGAACGCTTCACCTTTTACGCGAGCGTCCAGGATAATAGCACCGCCTTATTAATCGCCACTGGTGAGGAGCGCACTTACTCTAATATATTGCTAACCATCGGTGTCGTCCAGAAGTAGGTAGTAACTTTAGGGTTTTAACTTGGTATTTTAACCAATAACTAACAACCAAAAACCAACAACTATTAGCGTTGAAAAACCGCTGGGACACCAAGTTCCAGTTCGGATAATTTATCGGGGTCTAGCGGCTGCTCCACCAGATTGCGGATAACTCTGGCGGGTGAACCTACCACCAAACAATGGTCGGGAACATCCTTGCTGACTACCGCCCCGGCTCCGACAATCGCTCCTTTGCCGATTTTTACGCCGTCCAGAATAATACAGGCTGAGCCAAGCCACGCTCCATCGCCAATTTCAATGCCTTTGGCGGTAATTCCCTGATCCATCACCGGACGAGTGGTATCGCCATAACGATGCTGAATGGCTAACACCTGGACTAAGGGGGCAAACAAAACCGCATCGCCAATGGTTACGCCGCCCTGCCCCCGGATGATGCTAAATTCGCCGATGATACAACGTTTGCCGATTTTAATTTTAGCATTGGGCAAATCCCGGAAGTTATAAACGTGTAACTCGCTGTGGTGCATCAGGAAGCTATCCTCGCCGATTTCCACTCCGCCCGGTGTGGCGTGAATATAAACCCCCTGGTCGAGGTACGTCCCTTTGCCGAGCCGAATATTGCGAGTACAGCGCAGCCGCACCCCGGCCTCAATTGCCACCGTCCCCTCGAGTTTCATAATGGCCCGGTACAGCAGACTACGCAGGGCTATCCCCGGCAGGCTGGGAATCCAACTCGCCAGAGCTAAAACCGTTTCCTGTTTAATATAATCGGCAGTCGTCCCGCCGCCTTGTCCCTTGATGTAAAAATCCAGCTTGCCCATATCACCTCAAAAATAATAGAGAGTTACGAATTACAGAATTTATACTCGTTACTCGCTACTCATTACTCGTTACTGTTAATATGCTCCTCGGCTCTGCAAAACCGCCGGGATAGTTTGGAATAAAATCTGTAAATCTTTCCACAAACTATAGTTGCGGATGTAGCTCATATCCAGGCGCACCCGGTCTTCGTAGGCCAAATCAGAGCGTCCACTGACCTGCCAGAGCCCGGTCAAGCCCGGTTTAACCGTCATAAGGTTAGATTGCCAGCGTCCGAATTTTATCATTTCCTGATAGGTAATCATACGCGGCCCCACCAGACTCATCTCGCCCCGCAGCACGTTAATTAGTTGGGGCAATTCGTCAATGCTGGTTTTGCGTAAGAACTGACCGAGTTTGGTGATACGCGGGTCGTTTTTCAACTTCCCGGTCTCTTTTAATTCTTCTAACAGGTCGGGATTGGCGGCTAAAATCGCGTCGCCATCGGTTCGCATTGTGCGGAACTTGTAGGCATCAAAGGTCTTGCCCCCCTGCCCGACTACCCGCCGTCGGTAAATTGCCGGGCCAGCCGAGTCGCGTTTGACCAGCAGTAAAAGGGTCAGGAAGATGGGCGAAAAGATAGTTAATATCCCAAACGCTCCCACTATGTCCAGAGCCCGCTTTAGCACCGCGTTACCCCCGGTAATCCGCACTTTGCTGACGGTAACAAAGGGTAGGCCATTGATTTCCTGCACTTCCAGCCCGGTAGTCAAAATCTGGTAAAGACTGGGCGAAATCCGAATTTCAACATTGCTGGTAGTCAATTGGCGCACCACTTCTAGCAACTCCTCGCCACTAAGACCAGTGCTGGCGATAATAACTTCATCAATCTGATTTTCCTCGGTTATGCGGCGCACTTCCGAGAGCAACCCCATCCAGCGACCCGGCCAGACAGCCTTGTTATCGCGTTGGGTTGTTTGAGAGCTACGGTTTTTGCTGCGACGCGGCCAGACAGCCTTGTTATCGCGTTGGGTTGTTTGAAAGCTACGGTTTTTGCTGCGACGTTCGCCCACAAAACCGACGACCTCCATTCCGGGAGAGTTGCGGCCTTCCATTAACTGTTGGTAAACCTGACAGGATTCGTCGTTTGCCCCTACAATCATCACCTTAGTCAGACCCACGCCCTTTGCCCGCAATTTGTAGGTAACCCGCCGTACCGCAAAGCGTGTGACCGAAAGAACCACAATACTCATCACCCAGATCATTAACACCCAGGCTCGTGAGATGATAAGTTTATCATCCAGGAAGAAACTAAGGCCCAACAGCAATATTATAGCGAAGGTACAGGCTTTGGTGATGCGCCGATATTCGGAGATACCGCCGTGCAGCACCCGCAAATCGTACAGGCGCAACACCCCGAACAAAGCCAACCAGAAGGGGATAATCAGGAAAACCAGCTTGGAGTAGAAGCCAAGTGGTGAGCCTTCCGGCACATACAAAAAGCCAAAGACTTCAAAGCGCAAATAAAAAACTATCTCAAAAGTGGCAAACAAAGCCAAAGTATCAACTAATAATAAAGCCACGACAATCCAGGCTCGTTGTCGTTTGCGGGGCTGTGACTGCGCTCCGGCTTTGCGGAGTGGCAATAACGTTTCTTGAGTTGTTTCGTATTGTAATGCCATAATCTGCGGTACTCCCCTTTATTTTGAACTAGGTTTTGACGATGAAGGATGTACGAGTTCTTTTTCTTCAACCTTTGGTTTGCCACTGGCCTTTTGCCAGAGTTGTTCCAGGCGGTTGGCGGCCTTCTCCCAGGTATAATTCGTTGTTACAAAATCCCGACCCCGTGCGCCTAACGCGCTGGCAGATATTGGGTCTTGCAGTAAATCCACAACTTTCCCGGCAAAATCGGTAGGATGACCGGGAGCGACTAATTCAAGAGCCACGCCATTTTCAGCCTCAATACCGCGCTGGATGTCCCCGGTAGCCACCACTGGGGTCGCACAGGCCATCGCTTCCAGCACTTTATTTTGAATCCCCACGCTATAGACCATTGGCGCAACCGAGACACTGGCGCGGCGCAGATAATCGCGCATATCTGCCACTTGCCCGGTGACTTTGATGCCGTGTTTGCCCGATACTTCTATTAAATCTTTGGGCGGGCGACTTCCTACTACCCACAATACGGCGTTAGGGCGGGCGAATCGTATCAAGGGCCAGATGTTTCGGATGAAGTAGCGGGCGGCGGCGGCGTTGGCGTGGTAGCTCATCTTGCCGGAGAATACTACGGTGTCGGCTTCGCGCTGGTCGCCGGGGGCAAAGTAGCTGGCGTTAACCCCGTTCGAGACTACTTCAACCGTGCCCGATGGCAATTCCGCTAGTTGTTCCAGAGCGGCGGCATCTTCTCCACTGGTGGCGCAAACTGCCCGATAATAGCCCTTTTTCAAGATGTCAGCTTCGTAACGGCGGGTGGGGCCAAGCTCCAGACGGCTGACCAAACGGTTCTTTAGCGGCCCGTTTAGCAGAGTGCGTTCTACCAATAGCGAGATACAATCTACCGAGTCGAAAACGGCTGGGAGGCCCAACCTGGCAAGTTCTTGCCCGATATAGGCAATGCGGAAATGCTCAACGTGGGCTAAATCAAAATGTTCGGTTTGAACTAAGCGGCGAAGTTCGGCGATTAAGGTTGGGCTGTAACAGTAGCGGGCTTGCATTGGCAGGCGGCGGGGTAGGGCCAGCAGGCTATGGAAAATCGCCTGTTTTTTGCCACAAGGAACGGCTACTACCTTCAGGTCGGGCAGTTCCGCCGCTAACTTCCGGGCATCTTCCGCTTCTTCCTGGCTAAAAACCGGGGTTAGCACAGTAATTTGGTGTTGGCCCGTCAGTACCTTGAGCAGATTATAAGGCCGCGCCCGCAACGCATTCGGGACGTAAGGGGTAATGTATAAAATCCGCAACGGCATACCCACCTTTAACAGAACGTAAGTAGAAAGACGGAGAGTGGAACACACTGCAATTTATTAAGCCACTCTGTACTTATATTGTAGGTTTTCTGTCTGAAAAGAGAGTGAAACTGTTAATGCTCGGTATTAACGTTTTGTAAGTAGGAAAATACCTTTGAAGGATGAGGGATGAAGGATGAAAAAATCAGAGGATATAGGATGGGAAATCCAAAATCGGGGAAATTCGTAGGGGCGGTTCGTGAACCGCCCGGTGTTGGGAAATTTGTAGGGGTAGGTCCCCGTGCCTACCCAATTCGACTTGGCGTGCTTGGCGAACTTGGCGGTTCAATTTTCTTCTGCCTGGTGGCGCACCACCGCAAAGGCTTCGGCAGGGAAATCGGCCATCTTACCTGAAAGTTCTCGTTCCGCCAGGGCCATTAATTTCAGGGCGGCCTGGGGAGTCTCATTCAACAATAGCTGGTTTAGCTCAAGGCCAAGTTCGGGGTAAACCAACTCAAAGCGGCGCAGGTTATTCAGGTTATCCAAAACCTCTTTACGAGAGGAAGGTAAATGTTTTTCCAGCAGAAAAACAAGACTGCTGAGGGCAAAGGTTTTGACAAATTCGTGTCCGCTAAGTTGCTCGCCGCGTTTGTGCCGACCCACCCCGATTAACAGATTACACAAAAACATGCTAATCTCTTTAAAGTCTTCCTGGGGGCTATGTTGGGGCGGGATTACCGAGGATTTAATTCTGGTGAGGTGTTGGGCAATGTCTTCCTCCCGCTCGAACAATAGGCGGTAGCGGTTAACCTTGCTGAGATAAAGTTCCTGGGTATCAAATACCGCAAATTCCACCAGATGCCCGTCGCGGTACAAAACTTTCAGACCGTGCGCCGTCTCCCGCAAGGCCAGCACGATATTTTCATGGTCGGGTAGCCAGCTTAGATTCTGGCGTAACTCCTCTTGCTTACCAGATTTGGTCATTACAAAAAAATCGTGGTCAGACCAGCGGTCTGGCTGATAATCCTGTTTTGCCATCGAGCCAAGAGCCACCAGCCCTATTACGTCCGGGTTTTGTTCCAAATTACTCTGAAGTGCAATGGTATATGCCTGATATTCTTCTGGGTTCAACGCTAAACTCCTTGAAATAGTAACGAGTCGAAAGTCAAAAGTCGTAGGTGGAAGGTCGAAAACCAACCCCCTATAGACCCCTCCCCTAACCCCCCTGAGTACAAGAGGGGCAGGCGCGGAAGGGGGAATGAGATTGTTTTATTCTGACTCCTGATTTCTGACTTCTTTTTTATTTTTGATGTGCCATATTAGCATAACCCCGCACACCGGGCTAATGCCTGGTTTACGCCGGAGGGCCGCGCTTAGGGGGATTATCATTGTTTCCGACCAAAGAGGGAAGCGACGGAATAAACGACGGAGGTTTGCACTTAGAGGCTCAGAACAAGCGGCGGTGTAGCCTAAATTGTTATCAGGCTCGTAAAAGAGGGCGAAGTGTACCCCCTGAAGCTCAAGTTGAGCCAGAGCATCCAGCAAATGATTTCTGGAAAGCACCGCTAATACAATCAGGTGGCAGGGTTGGGGGGGTTGCTCAAAACGGTGTCCAGCTTCCAGGCAAGCATGTCCAACCTGGACAATCTGGTCGGGTAGCGGAATATCCGTCCTTACCAGCACATAGGAATATTTGTTAGCAGCCTACGTTTCAGGCATTGACGGCCCCTCTGTCGGAAACTAGCCAGCTCTCAGGAATCTGGTAAGCCTCAAAGGGGAAATTTTGCAGGCTAAAACGCTGTTTCGATAAAGCGTTGAAATTCTGGTTTGGCACGAGAGTCCGCACCAATTGCAGCATTTCCGCCGTGACCAGCCCGTCAAAGGGAGCTAAAAGGGCATCTTCCGCCACTCGGCTATGCAAAGTGTTAAAAGCCTGGATTAGACCCCAGCTTTCAAAAGCTCCGTTATCAAGTTTGTGCTGATTGGAAATCGGGCTGAAAGCTTTACGCCAATCTTTGCCGCGCAGGGCTTGATAGAGCAGGTAATGAGCTGCCTCAAGCTCATGCTTGCGCGAAGAGTTAACCAGGACGCGCCAATGGTTTTGCAAAGTGATATAGCTTTTAGCATTAGGGAAAATCTGGGCAGTAATTGCCCGTGAGAGAGTGTTCATGGTTGTATCTCTTTGTGTCATCAAAATGGTTGATATGACTTTTGCCCGGTTAGCACCGGGGAGATACAACAGGCGGGGGTCTGGGAGGATGTTGAGATACCTACGTCATTTTTATATCCTTTTAGAAGGGCCATGCGAGAATCGAACTCGCTACAGGCGATTTTAGAGACCGCTACTCATCCAACGAGTATATGACGCATTGAATTTCAACGAAATACCTGTTAATCCTAGCGGGATATAAGCAGCTTGTCAAGCATTTTACGAACTGACAGAATATTCCACAAATTTGAGTTTCTGCCCCGGCAATAGCTGGGCTACTAGCGGCAAATCCTCATCAACTACTACCCCGATGATCGGGTAGCCCCCCGTAAGCTGATGGTCAGCCATTAAAATAATTGGCTGACCATCGGGTGGAACCTGAATCGTGCCAAAGATTGTGCCGCAAGCTGCAATCTCGGCTAAATCCGGGCGGCGGAATCCGGGCGGCGGTAGCTCAGGGCAGCCCCCTGCAAACGATAACCCATTCGGTCAGATTGCTCACTAAGGGTAAAAAGCGTGTTATAGAAACGCTGGTTGGCTTCCTCCGAAAAATTCTCGGTGTGGGGGCCAGGTACAACCCTAACTGTTACCTTTGGCCCATACCCCGGCTTTTGTTTCTCCGGGTAAAATTTGCCAGCCCCTTCTGGCAGTTGGTGCAAAAGTTTGAGGTAATCGGTAGCGGTGGTTAGAATATCGCCCGCCCGCAGTGCTCGGCCTTGTCCCAGATAGCCGCTTAATTTGGCCCGAACGTAGGTCGCCCGACTACCCATAATCAGGGGGGCATCCCAACCGCCATGAATTGCCAGATAGCCCAATCGCCCATTTCCGGCCTTAATTTCTAACAATTGCCCTGCCCGCACAAACAGGCTGGCCCATCCCGGCATCGCCCGACCATCTATAAAAGCCCTGAAATTTGTCCCGGTCAGGCTGACCAGGGAATTATTTTCAAATAGTAACGCTGGGCCTTGCAGGGTAATTTCCAGGGTGGCGGCGGTGGCAATATTCCCCACCAATTGGTTAGCCGCTCGATGAGCTGCCCGGTCTAAGGCCCCGCCGGGTGGTACACCGTAAGGTTGCCCACTGGTGCGCCCCTGGTCTTGCAGGGCGGTGAAAACCCCGGCCTCAATAACCTGTATCTTTTGCTCAGCCATTTTGGGGCTCCAGACTGGACTTCAGGTCACGGGCTACATTTTCAAACCTAGCTACTTCCTCAGCTTCTATCGGGTAAAATTGCACCTTGTCGCCAGGGAGAAAGCGCACAGGCGGGTCAAGCTCGGCCTCGAAAACCGAAAGGGGGGTATAACCAATCAACCGCCAGCCACCCGGCATATCCAACGGGTACACCCCCGTCATTCCCGCCGCCAGAGCGACCGTCCCACGCGGCACTTTAGCGCGGGGACTAGACCGCCGGGGCAAATCCAGAGCGGCTGGCAACGCCCCCATATAGCCGTAACCCGCCGAAAAGCCAACAAGGTAGACCGAATAGGTAGCGGCACTGTGTAGGCGAATAACTTCTGCCACGCTTAAATTTTTCAGTTGGGCCACTTCCACCAAATCCGGGCCATATTCGCCACCATAAACCACTGGGACGCGGTGCAGACGCTGGTTTGCCCCCTCACCCGCTTGCATATATTTGGTGAGGTAGCCCCCAAAATCTGGGGACACGCCAAGCTCCAGAAGCCAAGCCTGTAACTGTTTTTGGGAATCGTGGGCTGGGTCAAAAGAAAGACATACGCTATCGTAGCCTGTCACCATTTTGGGAGCCAGGTCGGGGCGGGACTGGCGTAAATATTCACCCGTTGCACGGGCCAGCAAGAGGCGGGTATAGAGTTGGGTTTCGTCAAGTTGGGCGTGACTATCCAGACCGGCGGGAAACGAGAGCCGCACCATAATTGCCCTGTTACCCATCGGGCGCGGGTCGAGAATCGCCGGGGAGATGGGCCAGTCGGGGCTTATTGGTTCGGTGGACAAAGGCGCACACCTTCATTAGTCAATTCTTCGCGCAGAGCCCGGACAATTTCCAGGGCGGTTGGGCCATCGCCATGCACACAAACCGTATCGGCCTGTAGTTTTAGCACTGTGCCATCAATCGCTACAATCTCGCCCTTTTTGACCAGCCGCAAAGTTTGGGCCACTGCTCCTGCCGGGTCGGAAATCATACTCCCAGCCTGACGGCGATTTACCAACGTGCCATCGGGGTTGTAGGCACGGTCAGCAAAAGCTTCACGGGCCACTTTAAGTCCCGCTTTAAGTCCAACCTCTATCATTAAGGGTGAAGTTGCCAGACAAACCATAATCAGGTTCGGGTCGAAGCGGTAAATGGCTTTCGCAATCGCCTCCGCCACTGGGGCTTCCACTGCCGCCACGTTGTATAGCATACCGTGCCCCTTAACGTGGGTTAGTTCCGCGCCATTGGCTTTGGTAAAAGCTGCTAAAGCTCCAATCTGATATAAAACCGTCGCCTCAATTTCATCCAGGGTCATATCCATTTTGCGCCGCCCAAAGCCCTGCAAATCGGGATAGGATGGGTGCGCCCCGATTGCCACGCCCTTCTGCGCCGCCAGCTTGACGGTTTGGGTCATAACCAGAGGGTCGCCCGCATGAAAACCACAGGCGATGTTGGCGGAAGTGACGTAATCCAGCAGGGCGGAATCGTTCCCCAGTTTATAATGCCCAAAACTCTCGCCCATATCGCTATTTATATCTATTTGCATCGTTTCATTCTCCGAAAGTCAAAGGTCAAAAGTCGAAGGTCGAAAGTGAGATACAAGGACAAGAATTTGTAGGAGGACGCTCCGTCGTCCGATAAATTATCGCAGGACAGAGCCTGCTCCTACAATTATTCTCTAAACATCCTGTTTATCCTGTCCATCCTTGTTAATTGTCTCCGATGACCGCCTAAACCACCCGGTCAACCGTAATAGACAGCACTGCCACCCAGACCATAAATTGCACTACAACGGTAGAGGCGTAGAGCAAAAGGGCTGGAATACGGTCTTTGACATGGACAATTGCCCCGAAGATCGAGTTGCAAAATAAAGCCAGCAGGCCAATCAGGGGTAGCCACATAATATCGGCCTTAGTGCCTAATCTATCTACCTCGCCAAATTTGTTGAAGTGAATCCGCAACACATTATCCAGAGTGGGGAAGCGTATCAGCAGAAAAACAAACAGGGCAATATTAGCCAGAATCCCCGCTAGCAGCAAACCCCGCCCCAACCAGTCATGCCACAGGGGATGGTTAAGGATAAAGCCCCCCTCAACCCCTTCGCGGACGTTTTCGGTAGCTCCCAGGTTGCGCCGTAAATTAAATTCTATCTGGAACTGTTGGGCCGTTTGCGGACTGATGGCATAAATCGCTTTTTCGGTGCTGATTAATAGACAATGTTCAAAGGGCACAGTGGCGTAGAATTGTACTTCTCCTAACGGGTCTACCTGACCCTTCCCGATGTAACAGCCTTTCCAGGTGGAAAAGGGTTTCATTTTAGCTTTGAGGCTGGGTAAGAGGCTGCCACCAGGGTTAGGGCTGGGGCGCTGGAAACTCTGGCTGGTACTGGCTGTACCGTTAGTTTTATTAGTGTTCGGAGGCGTTTCTTCGATAATTTCGATTTCCTCGATAACCTGGGCTTCGGCTACTTCTTCTAGCGGGGAAGCAACCACCGAAACCTCCACCGTTTCTAGCTGGATTTCACCCTCGATAATATCTACCCCACTATCGGCTGCCTCACCAACTGTTTCGCTCACTTCCACAGTTTTGCGCGGGACAGCGTAATTTTGGGGGCTGGTTTCGCCTGAAGCATCGGCTGGTTGGGCAAATCCCGGCCCGTTTTGAGCAATCTCCGCCAGCACGTTACGGGCATTAACAATATGCCGGATATTTTGCAAGGGGATTAATATTCGCCTATCCCCCAGGCCAATTGTAATAGCGTTACGGTCAAGGCTGTAGCGTAAACGATAATAATTAAAAGTGCGGTAGGCTAAGGTCAGGGTAAGAATAAAAAGGCCAAAACAGAGTAACCCCAGGAAAAAAGTACCAAAGTTGGCCCCAGCAGTGTCAGGCGCAAGAGCCAACAGGGTGGTAATTACGATTGCTCCGGCAAGCAGCAGCAACGAGACCAGGGTTAAGGCCAGTCCGATAGTGCCGCCCGCCGAAGCGAAAGGTTTCCAGTTTTTCATTCGTGATTCGTCAAAATTAAATATTATTTCGGGTTAGCGGGTCGCCACTGGCTGGTAGCAAGGAGTACACCAGTCCAGATATTTGGGTTTTTGACCGCGCACCACTTCAAAATAAAGGTTTTGCAATTTTTCGCCAAACGGGCCAACCTTGCCACTTCCTACCGGGCGATGGTCAACTGAAACCACCGGGGCAATTTGCGCCCCTGTTCCACACAGGAAAATTTCGTCAACCCCATAAAGCTCGGTACGGTCAATTACCCGTTCCACTACTTCCAGGCCAAATTCCTCGCGGGCCAGTTGCATAATCACCTGTCGGGTAATCCCCACCAACAAATTCTCACTGACCGGGGGGCTAATTAGTTTGTTACCTACCAGCATAAAGAAGTTCTCGGCACTGCCCTCCGAAACGTGACCGTCGCTGGTCAGCATTATGGCCTCATCGTAGCCGTTGAGCAGGGCTTCGGTTTTGGCGAAGGCACTGTTGACGTAAGCTCCAGCGATTTTGGCACGGGCTGGAATCATATTGTCATCAAGCCGCTTCCAGCTACTGACCCCGACTTTTAACCCGTCCATCCCTACATACGTCCCGAACGGCTGGCAGGTGATGCAGAAATCGTATTCCAGACCGTGCAGTTTAACCCCGATTACTTCCGAGGAGATATAACAGGTGGGTCGGATGTAAATATTTTCCTTGAACCCGGCGTGGCGTACTAACCCGGTGGTAATTTCGCATAGTTCGTCTACGGTATGTTTTAGCTCGAAACCCAGAATTTTGGTGCTGTTAACTAATCTTTCGTAGTGTTCACGCAGTCGAAACAGGAAAACTTCCTGCTTTTCCTCATTCCAGTAGCCCCGAATGCCCTCAAAACAGGCCGTGCCATAGTTGAAGGCATGAGTCATAATACTGATTTTGGCTTCCGCTAACGGGACATATTCACCTTTGAAGTAGCACATTACGTTCGACATTACAAACACTCCTCTTGATTAGTTTCTGGTTGATAGTTGTTGGGGGTCAAAAGAAAATTAACAAGGATGGACAGGATATAGCGGAATTATTGTAGGAGCAGGCTCTATCCTGCGATAATCCGTCATGCGAAAAAACCATCGGACGACGGAGCGTCCTCCTACAAATACTTAATTCTATCTCCTGACCCCTTTTGTTGCCTTCAACTTTCGACTTTTGATTTTTTAACCGACAACTGACCACTGGCAACCGATTTTGGATTTTAGATTCCTGCGGCGCATTATAACATATTTGGCTATCAGATTCGGTTTTGAACTTCTTATTAACTTTCTAGTGGTAGATTCTGTGGTATCCTTAACCTAATCATAATGAACAACGGATTAAGGAGGAAGCACTTACTATGTCACAAACCGAAAGTTTGATGGGAAACGGCGTAATATACCAAGAGGGCGGGCAGAGCGGGGTCAATATCAAATATCAACTTCAGGTGGATACTTCTGACCGTACCGGGATGAGCGAATGGCAGGGTTATGTAAGATTTGCGGACGGCAAAACCCTCCCCGGTGGTGTAAAACCCACTAACAAAACCTCTTTTTTGCTAATATTAACCGATAACGATAGCCGAGTAGGGCGGGTCAAGGTTGACCAAACTATCGGTCAGGTGGGCGATTTTATGACCTACTCCGTTAGCGGTAGCGGTATTCCAGAGAGCCACTAAACGCAATCAAAAAAAGATTAATTAACCATTAACTAGCCACTAACATGCGGTTGGGTGTATAATCCAGCTAATTATTCCTGCTGCCACAAAACGTTTTTATTCTGCATAATTACGACCTTCGCTTTGGAACTTACCAATTTGTTTAAATGGCTACGAATTAAACCCAAAAATTGGCCTCAAGCGAAAGTCCTGATAATAAAACAGGAAGATTGGTGTCACAAGTATAATGATGGATAAGAAATCCCGAAACATGGTCTTGACCGTGTTATTTTTAGGTGTGCTGGTAGGTGCGCTGGATATTGCGATTGTTGGTCCAGCCTTGCCCGCTATCGGTAAAGCTTTTGGAATAGACGAGCGCGGACTGGCCTGGGTTTTCAATATTTACGTATTATTCAGCCTTAGTGGTAGCTCGATAATGGCAAAGCTGAGTGACCGTTTTGGTCGCCGCCCGATATATATGCTGGATATAGCTCTGTTTGGGGTTGGTTCGCTAGTGGTGGCTTTGTCGCCGACCTTTGAAGTAATGCTGCTAGGACGGGCAATGCAGGGGTTGAGTGCGGGGGGGATTTTCCCCATCGCCAGCGCGGTTATTGGTGATACTTTCCCCGAAGAAAAGCAGGGGAGCGCGTTAGGATTGATTGGGGCAGTTTTTGGACTGGCTTTTATCGTTGGGCCAATTCTTAGCGGTATTTTGCTGTTGTGGAGCTGGCATTGGCTGTTCCTGATAAATATCCCGATAGTGTTGCTGGTGATTAGGTTGGGCTGGAACATTCTGCCTGCCACCCGCCGAACCCAAAAACCGCCGCCCTTTGATTTTGCGGGTATGGTTGCGCTAATAGTGGCGTTGGGCGGGCTAACCCTATTTATTAGTCAGTTGGACGCGGGTAATCTGGTAAATAGTCTGGTTTCGCTTCAGGTCTGGCCCTTCCTGCTACTGACGGTGCTGGCAATCCCGCTTTTTCTCTGGTTGGAACGGCGGGCGGCTGACCCGATTATTCACCCCCGTTTGTTAGCTACTCGTCAATTGATTTTAGCCAATACCCTGACGGCGGGGGCCGGGCTAGGAGAAGCGACCCTGGTTTTTTTACCAGCTCTGGCGGTAGCGGCTTTCAAGGTTTCGGAAAGTGTGGCTAGTTTGCTACTTTTCCCGGTAGTGCTGGCGATGGCCTTTAGTTCCCCACTGGTGGGAAGGTTGCTTGATCGTTGGGGTTCAAAGCGGGTGGTGATTTTTGGCACGGCTACTTTTACGGTGGGGGTATTTTTGTTGGGCTTGCTGGGCAACCAGATGTGGGCGTATATTACCTCTGGCGTAATTATTGGGTTGGGGTTGGGCGGCCTATTGGGTGCGCCCCTGCGTTATATTATGCTCAAAGAAGCCCCTCTAGAGTTCCGGGCAGCCGCTCAAGGGATGATTACCGCTTCTGCCGGGGTTGGACAACTAATCGGTGGGGCAATGGTGGGGGCGGTGGCGGCCAGTCAGGGTGGTGGCGCAAACGGCTATACTTTGGCCTATCTGTGCGTTGGGTTTGTCTCTCTGGTATTAGTATTTCTGGCGTTGGGTCTCAAAAGTCGCTACGAGGAAAAGAAGGGTCTTAACACCCTCGCCGAGCGCGACCCAGCCCTGGCTAGGTAGAAAGAAATTATTTACCACAGAGACACAGAGGACACAGAGAAATTAAAGGTAGGGGCAGGTCCCCGTGCCTGCCCTTCCCAACAGAGTAGACACAAAGAGCTACCCTACAAAATAAGGCTCAATTCCTTATGTCTTGGCGTTTTCTGCGGTGAAACCAATCATAAAACGGAAGGAGAAAAACAATGGAGTTTTTACGCACCCCCGACGAGCAATTTGAGAATCTACCGAATTTCCCGTTTGCACAAACAATGGAGTTTTTACGCACCCCCGACGAGCAATTTGAGAATCTACCGAATTTCCCGTTTGCACCCCACTATCTTGAAATAGAGGGCTTGCGGGTACATTATTTGGATGAAGGTCCCGCCGAGGCCGAAACGGTGTTAATGTTGCATGGCGAACCCTCCTGGTGCTACCTCTATCGCAGGATGATTCCAGTTATTACGGCGGCGGGCTATCGGGCGATTGCGCCCGATTTGGTGGGTTTTGGGCGTTCGGACAAACCCAAAAAGCGGGAAGATTATACCTACCAGAAGCATGTTGACTGGATGACCCAATTATTGTTGGCTTTAGACCTGAAAAATGTTACGTTTGTGGGACAGGATTGGGGTGGGCTAATCGGCTTGCGGCTGGTGGCGGAACAGCCGGAACGTTTTGCGCGAGTGGTGGTGGCGAATACCTTCCTACCCACTGGTGACATTCCGCCCGGTGAAGCATTCTTGCATTGGAAAAGTTTTTCGCAAGATGTCCCGGTCTTCCCGGCGGGGCGAATTGTCAAGGGGGGCTGTGTTACGGAGTTATCGCCAGAGGTTATCGCGGCCTATAACGCGCCTTTCCTGGATGAAACTTATAAAGCGGGAGCGCGACAGTTCCCAACCCTTGTGCCGATTTCGCCCGATGACCCCGCCTCTGCCCCTAACCGTAAAGCCTGGGAAGTATTGGTGAGTTGGGAAAAGCCCTTCCTGACGGCCTTTAGCGACTCAGACCCGATTACGCACGGGGCCGATGTTTATTTCCAGAACCGTGTGCCGGGGGCAAAGGGCCAGCCTCACACTACTATTTATGGGGCGGGCCACTTCTTGCAGGAAGATAAAGGGCCGGAGTTGGCGCAGGTGGTGGTTGATTTTATGGCATCTAATTAGGCGGTTATCGGTTGTCAGTTGTTAGTTGTTGGAAAAGAATTAACAAGGATAGACAGGATGTTTGGGAAATTTTTCGTAGGAGGATGCTCCGTCATCCGATAGCTGTCGCAGGACAGAGCCTGCTCCTACAGTTTTTCTTTCAATTTTTGACTTTAGATTTTGGATATTAGATATTAATGAACAATGACGAGACACGTTTAACAATTCAGGTTTATCTGACCGAAGCCGAAACATATCGAAGTCAGGGCGAAACTGCCCCGGCCATTGCCTTGTATGGCGAGGCTGCCAAAGAAGCCGAGCAGATTGGCTGGCCCGAAAAGCAACTGGAAGCCCTCTATAATATGGGGACGCTTTTGCAGGAGGTGGGAGCCAAGCGGCGGGATAAAGCCCAGATGGGTGAGGCTATTACGGCCTTGCAACAAGGGTTGGAAATTGCTTCCCGGCTTGGCGACCAAAGTAGTATAGGGGTTTTGCTGATTTCGCTAGGGTTTGCCTGTGCTAACGCCGAGCAGGATATTGAGGCTATAGATTATTTTAAAGCAGCAAGCACATCAGCCCTGGATAGTGCGGGCTTTGAGACGGCCTATTCAGCCCTGTCCACGCTGGGGGTGTTGCTGTCTAACCTCAATCGTCCGGCAGAGGCTGTGCCATATTACGAAAAAGCTCTGGAAATGGCCCGTCGCCAGACCGAAGAACGCGCCGCCGAAGCCGATACCCTGGCAAATCTGAGCGTAGCCTACGAAAAATCCGGGCGCATTCCAGATGCGATTACGGCCTTGCAAGCCTATCGCAAGATTCTGTATGAGGTGGGGGATGTGCGGGTTAAAAACGCTGACCGCATGATAAAGCAACTCAAGGGCCAATTGTAATATTACAGGAGCGTTCGCTTGATATTTGAGAAGGGCACAGGCTGGCGGGGGAGTCTGGCCTCGTTTCGGCAGGAAATTAATCCTAACCGCATTGGCCTGGGCTTCACCGGGTTTATCTTTGCTACCACCGGGCCGTTGGTGATTTTGGTGGCCTCCGCCAACAAAGTAAATTTACCGCTTGAAACCACTATCTCCTGGATATTTATAATTTACGTGACCAGTGGCCTGGGTTCGATTGGGCTGTCGTTGTATTATCGCCAGCCGATTGTGGTAGCCTTTTCGATACCCGGCATTGCCCTCTCAATTGCGGCCCTCACTCATTATTCTTTTAGCGATGTAGTGGGGGCTTATTTTGTCATCGGCATCCTGTTATTTTTGATGGGTATAACGGGGGTTGCCAAATGGGTGATGAGTTGGGTGCCGTTGCCTGTGCTGATGGGGATGGTGGCGGCAGTGCTGTTGCCCTATGGAATTTCGGTCTTCAAAGCGGTGGATACCATTCCCGAAATCGCCTTTCCCTCTATCGGTATATTTCTGGTATTAATGGCTTTTCCCAGATTGGCCCGTTATTTTCCCCCGGTAATTTGCGCGCTGGTAGTGGCTCTTTTTTTGGCAACCCTCACCAATGCTACCAATTGGGGCGTTTTGCAGGTCGGCTTTTCCCAGCCGATTTTTTTTGCTCCAACCTTTAACCTGAACACAATTCTTGATTTAGCTCCGCCCCTGTTGGTGTCGGTGGTGGCGGTGCAGAACGGGCAAGGCATTGGGGTTATGCTAGGGCAGGGCTACAAGCCGCCTGTCAACACTATGACCGCTTATACCGGGCTGGGGAGTATTGTCAACGCCTTTTTCGGTGGACACTCCGCTTGTATTGCGGGGCCAGTTACGGCGATTGTAGGCGGGCCGAGTGCTGGGCCAAAGGAAGGGCGTTACGCGGCGGCGGTAGCTAATGGGGTCTTCTGGGTAATGTTGGGTCTGGTTGCGCCAGTGGTGGCCTCGCTGGATAAGGTGGTGTTGTCTCCCAGCCTGATACTGATGCTGGGCGGGTTGGCGATGTTGCCCGTTTTGCTAGGCACGTTCTCCCAGGCTTTTGGTGGGAAATTCCGCTTTGGGGCCCTTTTTGCCCTGTTAATAACGCTCTCCGAGGTGAAAATCGCGGGGATAGGCTCGGCCTTCTGGGGTTTGCTAGGCGGGATGCTGGCAACGATGCTGCTAGACCGGGCGGATTTTATGGAAATGGTCAA
>Ga0209511_1001044_pt1 | contig 25432 bp, 25 predicted proteins | sample SSSSmetaG_FD_184141 | JGI IMG/M metagenome (GOLD analysis project Ga0209511, IMG submission 184141) | Glacier valley bacterial and archeal communities from Borup Fiord, Nunavut, Canada, to study Microbial Dark Matter (Phase II) - ​SSSS... | ecosystem: Environmental > Aquatic > Freshwater > Ice >... | reverse complement strand
GCTTGAGTGTCCGCGCCCGTACCTTTAAGGCTCTGGGGACACTTGCCACCCGGCAGGGGGCTTATGCCGAGGCCCGCCTTCATTTTGAAACCGGGCTAAACCTTAATCGGGAGTTGAGCGACAAGCCGGGGAGTGCCAACCTGCTCAATAATCTGTCTATTCTGTCGGCAATTCAGGATGATTTCGCAACCGCCCGTAGCTTTTCCAGCCAGAGTTTGGCTATACTCCGCGAGGTAGGCGACCGTTTTGGAATGGCGGTGGCTCTGAATAATATGGGGATGATGGCCCACGACCAGGGCGACCAAACCGCCGCCCGTAACTATCTTGAGCAAAGTCTCCGTAACCGCCGCAGTCTGGGAGACCGTTGGGGGGTGGCGAATGTTTTGAGTAGTCTGGCAGATGTGGCTTTGGCCCAGCTGGATTTTACTTTCGCCAGAAGTTGTCTCAGCGAAAGTTTGAACCTCAATCGTCAGTTAAATGACCGTCTGGCTCTGGCTTATGGCTTGGAATACAGTGCTGGACTAGCCGCCGCCGAAAATCAGGCCGAGCGAGCCTTGCAACTGGCCGGGGCTGCCGCCGCGATTCGGCAGTTGATTGGCGCACCTCTATCGGCTAAAGAGCAAGCCTTACTGGATTCACGTCTGGAACTCGCCCGCACCACTCTGGGCGAAACCGCTTCCGCTACGGCCTGGCAAGCTGGTATGGCTCTATCGCTTGAGCAAGCGGTGGATTTTGCCCTGACTTTCTAACAATGGTTGGTGGTCAGTTAGCCGAGGAACTACGGTTAGCCCTGCGCGTCACCCCCGACTTGAGCCACTCACTACCGCGTCCAAAACACCCTGTACCTCTAGCTAGGGGCAATTGATTGGGGTTTAATTATAGGTTAATGTGCTTTGGGGAACTTTAGTCTAATCCATTCAGTTAACTCATCAGCCGTATGCTTCCATTTTTCAGTTTCATCAGGCGCAGCCGTATTTTCTGGACTTTTGGCCCACGCAATTATTTCGGTCAGAGTTGAAATAGCTTTTTTAACTATCTTAACATCCCTAAAACTTGAGGACTCCAGTTTATTAATATCATTTTCCCATGTATCTATATTTTCAAATGTGAAGAAATGTTTTGTGCCATTTCCCCTTCTCATTGAAGCAGTACCAATATGCGTGCGTACACTCATCAGAAGTTCAGCTTCCTCATTAATTTGATTTAATTTAAGTCTCCAACTTGTGAATACGGTTTCTGATAGCCAATTCCAATATGCCTGTGTAACTTCAGAGTCAAGTGTTAAAACTCCTGGTTCACCTCTAGTTACAGTAAATTGATCACCGAGGTTTGCATGGTACAATGCCTTATAACCATTTAATTCTAATTTACAAGCCCAACAACGAAAGTTCATCGGTAAGTTTGTATACGTATAGATAGTTTCAAGTTCAAAACTGAATTTTGGTTCAGATTCTGCAATAGATTGACCCACAATGACGGCTTCAGATTTACAAGCAGGACAAATAACAGACTTGCTTTGAACTATTACGGCGGAGTCTGCTATTCGCGCAGATGCGGCAGCTTGGCTTTTACCAATTTCTTTATCTATTTCATTAAGCTTATCAAAATTAGATTTTGCAGCTTTGATAGCTTCATCAACTTCCTTATTAAATTTTTCTTTTGCTGCCTCAATTAATGCATCGGCAGCTTTCGCTTCATTCTCGCCAAATAAATCTTCCAATGTTAATTGTTGATGTTCAAGCAGTATTTTGCAAATGCCAAAAAATTGTGGTAGCCAGCTTTGGGTTGATAATTTTTGAAAAACAAATAGCCCACTATGTAATTCAGCATTACGTCTTTCAGTAATTTCCATAGCGGCATCATATTCAACACTTGTAAATTCTTCAGGAATTAAAGATCTGAGTCTAGCAAAAACTTGGTTAAACATTATTGTTCGTGGTTTATTTGCCACTCCATATCCAAATGCAGCCATTATTGTCGCATTATCCGATTTCAAATCAGCAACGAGTACAGGATGAATTTTTGCTAGAGTAGCCTTACCTAGAAACTCAAGTGCTAATGCTGCCCATAGAGGAAATATCTCCCCCTCTCTATCTTCTGTTAGTGCTCTCTTAATATATATTTTTGCTTTTTCCAAAAACCCATCATAGTCCCATTCCATAATTCACCAATAAATCATCTTTCGTATTTTATTAAGCCAACTAGCTTTAATTATACACTAAGAGTATTTCAATGAGAAGATGGTTTAGAACAAATTTTTGCATATCAAGATTTATTTGGTAATATGAGTTGTAGATTGAAAAGTTTGGACAGAGTAACGATAGGGACTGTATAATAAGCTAGAAAAGCTACTAAATGATGGCTAGTCGTAATCAGGAGCTAAAGGGAAATGAGCGTAGTAGAACTAGAGAGCTGGCTCTCAAAAGTTAAAGAATTGTCGGTTAGCGAATTACTAACAGTGCAAGAGAGAGTAACTCAGGAACTGAAAACCAAAACTAGCAGTTTGGAAAATCCAAATGACGACGCTGCCACGATAACGGACGCAGACCTACCCCCTGAACTTGTCCAGGAGTTGACCGAATTAAGCTCTCTCAACGATAAAGCTCTATTAAAAGCGGCCCGCAACCATCTCCCCGCTAAAGATGCTCAAAGGTTGCGTCAACTTAATCATAAACAGCAAAAATATGGTCGCAGCAGTCTGACTCAAGCAGAATCTCGGGAATTAGAAGATTTGGGCTACCAATATGACCGCCATATTCTATTACGTTCCCAAGCGATAGTGCTACTAAAAGAGCGAGGCTATGACATCTCGAAACTATTAAAAGCTTCATGAGCCGTAGTTATGTATCAAAAGAACTTCGTAAGAAAATAGCGAAAGAGGCTCGTTATCGTTGTGGTTACTGTCTTACAGTAGCATCAATTGCTGGTTATGAGATGGATGTTGAACATATTATACCAGAGTCGGCAGGTGGTCTAACTGAAGAAGCTAATCTTTGGTTATCTTGCTCCAAGTGTAATCTTCACAAGTCAGATCGAACCCAGGCTATTGATTCACTCACTGGTGAAACAATAAGCCTTTTCAACCCTCGCGAACAAAGGTGGCCTGCCCATTTTGAGTGGTCAAAAGAGGGAGACCTTATTTTAGGCAAGACAGCTATAGGTAGAGCAACCGTCAAAGCCTTGCACCTTAATCGCACAATACTTGTTACTGCCCGTCAACGCTGGGTTAAAGCAAGGCTACATCCTCCTGAAGATTGAAGAAAATCACTCAAAAAAGACGATTTCCTTTTTGTTAAAGCGATAGAGCATTGCCGGACGATGTGCGCCGGAGATTTCCTTCTCGCCCGTAGAGTCCAGGAAGCCAAGGGAGAGAATTTTCTTGCGGAAGTTTCGCTTATCTATGGGCCTATCCAGAATGACCTCATAAACCCGCTGCAATTCGCTCAGGCGGAACTCCGTCGGCAAAAGGCCATAGGCGATGTTGCTATATTCCAGCTTACTACGGAGGCGGTTCAGGCCATACTCCACAATCGTCGAGTGGTCGAAAGCCAGAGCCGGGAGCTTCTTGACCGAAAACCACTGAGCCTCACTAACATCACTACTGGCGCGGAGAGTGCGCGACTCACTATCAATGAGGGCGATATAGGCCACCGTGATAACACGGGTGCGGGGGTCGCGGTCAGGCTCGCCGAAGGTATAAAGCTGCTCAAGGTAAACGTCGGTTACACCCGTCTCCTCGTGCAACTCACGCTTGGCAGCATTTTCAAGCGACTCATCCATCCGCACAAAACCGCCTGGAATGGCCCAACTATTTTCGTAAGGCCAGGCCGCCCGTTTAACCAGCAAAATTCTAAGTTCCGAGTCTAATATCGTGAAGATTAACAAATCCACCGTAACTGAAGGCTTCTCGTATTTCTCCAGGTTATACTTTTCACTACTACTGTTCTGGATGGTCATGCAAGGCCGTCCTTTTCGTAAAATCGTTTATTTTACCATTTTATATTATTACTACGGCTAATTTTAACACGTTGAGGGGAAGCTGAAAAGCGCACCCTAAAGGTACTAGGAAAATGTTAGCTAAATATACCAAGTGGTTTGGTCGTTTTGTAGTACCACTGCGCTATATTCAAAAAAGCAGTTAGGCTATAAACTACTAGAAGTAAAAACACAAATCGTCAACGGTTGGTGTTGGTCTATAACAGGGGTCGTAATTATAATCTTTTTCAGAAATGGCAGTTCAGGCAAAGGAAGGTATTTGATAACAAACCCAGCCAAATTCCAGCTACATCACCTTTAGAACACTATCCAGATGCTATCTAATACCCAACTTTACTACTGCCAGGCGATGCTTACCAAAGCATCGCCTTTATTTTATAAAGTTTAACGCTCGAAGTCCAGGAAGCGGTAGCCCAGACCGCGCTCGTTCAGGATATATTTGGGGTGGGAAGGGTCGCCCTCAATTTTCTGGCGCAGATAGGTAATGTAAAGGCGTAAAAGCTGCTCATCGTCGCGATACTCCCGCCCCCAGACTTTGGTTAGCAGATTTTCGTGGCTGATTAAACGTCCGGCATTGCTGACAAGGTGGTAGAGCAAGCGGTACTCGGTGGGGCGCAGTTTTTGAGCCTTGCCACGCACAATAACCTCACGCTTGTCGAAATCTATCTGGAAATCGTCATCAATCTTAACCTGACTCTCGGAACGACTAACGCTAGAGGGCATCGCCGCCCGCCGCAACACCGCCTTAACCCGGCTCACCAACTCGCGATGGTCGAAGGGCTTGGCAACATAATCATCCGCCCCAAGTTCCAGACCGCGCACCTTATCGGTTTCGGTGGCTTGCACCGTCAGCATAATAACAGGGGTATTGCTAGCGCGCCGAATTTCAGCCAGGGCTTCATAGCCGTCCATCTGCGGCATCATTACGTCCAGCAGCACCAGGTCGGGCAACTCCTGCCGTACCTTCTCGATCGCCTCCTGACCGTTACGGGCCTCGATAACGTTGTAACTCTCTTTTTCAAGGATGGTACGCACTAAATCCAAAAGTTTAGGCTCATCGTCAACTACAAGAATTGTTTGGCTCACTCGCAAAATCTCCTGATTCTCATTAATCTAACCTAATCCCTGGACACGATGCATCGTGTCCCTACAATGGTGGGGAAAATAATCATACATTTCCAAAAAGTACGGGAAGCTGGGCGGGCACTTCGCGGGGCAGGGTAAAGCAGAAACGCGACCCGTTGTGAGTTCCAGCCGCCGCCTCCACCCAGATACGCCCGCCATGTGCCTCCACAATCGCCTTGCAAATATAGAGACCTAGCCCCGCCCCCTTGCGCTCCCGCACGTAACGGCTATCCAGACGGCTAAAGCGGTCAAAAATCCGTTGCCGCTCCCCTTCCGGCACGCCGCTACCCTGGTCGGTCACGCCGATAATTACCTCGGAGCTGGTGGGCTCGGCATCCACGCTTATTTGACCCCCCGCCGGACTATATTTGACCGCATTCTCCAGCAAATTTACCAGCACTTCCTGTATTTTATCGTAATCGGCAACTACGGTGGGCAGTTCTTCGGGCAGGTTTACCGCCAGTTTATGTTGCTTGCTGACCAAGCCCATTTTTTGCACCACTCGCCGGATAAGATTGCTCAAATCTACCGGGATGCGCTCCAGCTCAATCCCACCCGCCTGAATGCGAGAGGCGTAAAGCAGGTTATCCACCAGCTTGCTCAGGCGTTCGCTTTCTTCCTCGATAATCTGCATTTTCTCGCGCACCTGTTCGGGCTTCATCTCGGTGGTTTCGTCCGCTAGAAACCCGGCATAACCCTTGATAATAGCAATCGGGGTTTGCAATTCGTGGCTGACCACTGAAAGAAAGGTGTTTTGTAATTCTTCGGCGGCTTTGCGGGCGGTAATATCGCGCGCCCCGATAATACTCCCCAGAATATCGCCCCGACCCGACAGAATCGGTGAATAACTCAATTCTACATCCCGCCGTTCGCCATCTTTGGTGTACATTACCACCTCAACCCGGCGGTCATCGCTATAAGGCGTGATGACTTTAAGAGGACATAACATGCTGCATCGTTCGCCGGGACGCACGGTGGTCAGGCTAAAAGCTTCCATACAATCCTGCCCGCGCAACTCCTCAATAGTCCAGCCCGACAGTCGGGTAAAGGCCGGGTTGAAGCCAACGATTTTACACTCCCGGTCAACAATCAAAATACCGTCGGGGCTGTGGCTGACTACCGCCTTCCACCACTCCTTTTCCTCCACCAACCTTTTGAGCAAACGGGCGTTGCGGGCCAACAAATCGCCCTGGTCTACTATCAGGCCCGTTTCATGCTCGGCGGGCTCAAGGCCGGGGGCGGTAAGGCTCAAGGAACTGGCAGAGGGCAGGGCGTGCGACTCTATAAAAGGCAGTCCCGCCGAAAGGCTTAACGGTTGGAACAGGCACAGGGCGGCGATAAAACGACCCTCGGCCTGAATGGGCAAGGCTACCACGTGCATATTTCCTTGCTGGGTGTTAATGTCGCTTTGCAGGGCGGTCAGTTCTTCGTTACCCGTGTTCAGGCGTTCCGAAAGGCGGGCCGTTAAATCCTGAAGCAAGGGGCGCAACTCGTCAAAGGCTGGTGTGCTGAGGCCATAGGTGGAAAAGTGGCTGGGCCGGCCTTTTTTCTCGTCCCAAAATACCAGCACACTGGCTTTGCTGCCCAACGCTTGCACAATATTGGTTATAGCTGCGTCTAGGACGTTGCGGGTTTCGTCGCTGACGGGCTTCCCTTTGTTACGGTTTGGTCGTTTCATTACCATCTAAAACAGTTTTCACTCCTATTTGTTGGACTCAACTCATTTTAACATATTAAGAAAGCCCCAAGCTTTATACTCAATTCTTATTAATCAGAACGCAATTTCCCATCGAACCGCCCGCGAGCTATGCTATAATATTTTTAATATCGCCTGGACGAATCAGAATTGGGGTAAACATGCCAGTTGAAAACTTTCGGATAGTCCTCTTAAATAATGGTCAGGACTCGGCTAAAATTGAACAGTTAGTCGGCTTAATGACCCGCATGTACGATTATCATACTACGCCCCACCCGGATTGGCGCACCCACTCCGGCTGGCAACAGGGTAGCCAGCAATGGTTAAGCCGCTCGGCTGGCTCGGAAGATTGGTTTGTAGCTCTAGTTTACCCCCCTGATTCTGAAATTGCCGGTGGTTATCTGCTGGCTTCTTTTCATTATGAAGCCCCCCTTTTTATCCAAAATCGCTATGGTTATATTGCCGACCTCTGGCTCAACGAAGAATATCGCGGTCAGGGCGCGGCGGAACTTTTGCTGGAAAAAGCTTACGACTGGTTTCGGCAACAAGGGGTCGAACGTCTCCATCTTAAGGTGGATATTCGGAACGAACACGCGCATGCTTTCTGGCGGAAACAGGGCTTTGAGGATTTTCAGATGGTGATGCGGCAAAACGTGGGTGGGGGATAGGGGTTGGGGGATGGAGAAACCTAAAATCGGGAAAGTGTCGTAGGAGCGACCTGCTGGTCGCCCGGTATTGGAAATTCGTAGGGGCGGTTCGCGAACCGCCCTGAATGCAGTTATTTGGTTGATTGAAAAATAATAGGTAGGAGGGACAAATGCCGAAAAAGCTCAGGGTAGAGAAATATACCGAGGCGGTGGAGGCTTTATTGCAACGGGCGCGGGAATTGGATGTATATGTTATCGGGCGGGTGATGGACAGTCAGGGCCGTAGCATGACGATTAATAACGGACGACTGGAGGGTATCAGCACGGGTAGCGCGGTTGGCATCGGTGTGAGCGTATTCACCAAAGAAGGCCACACCGGGTTTGTCAGTAGTGACCGTATAACACCGGAAGTAGCCCGCGACCTGATAGACACCGCCGCTCGGTTGGCTCGTAGCAGTAGTGCTTTTGGCACTGAGCCAAACCGCGCCGTCTTTGAGATAGAGTCGAACGGGGTACAGACAATTGCTACCGATTTTATGACCCTGGACGAAACCAGCTATGACGAGCAGGTTCAGCAACTGCAAGAGGCCAACGCCCTGGCCCGCAGTTTTAATAGCGAATTGTCGGTGCGGAGTTCGCATGGGGTGAGTGACCCCCACTGGCGGATTGTTCGCAGCGATGGCACTGACATCAGTTTTGATACGCCCCACGCCTCAGTCTCGATTGGCCTGACTATGAACGGCAGTAACGGCAAATCCGTCAGCACTTTTGGGGCGGTCAGTGGGCCGGACTCCTCGGTCTTGCTTGACCCGGCCTTCCGGGAAAAACTGGAATTACGCACCCGCAAGGCCGCTTTATTAGCCCAAAATCTGGTGGATGCCCCTCAACCCAAAGGGGGGAGTTACAAGCTGGTAATAGATTATGCCCTGGCGAAAGGGTTAGCGCACGAGGCTTTTGGGCATGCCAGCGAGACCGACGGCATGGAAACCAGTATTCTGGGCAAGGATGGAATAATGAAGGTCGGCGAGCAGATGGCCGCCCGCCGTGTGACCATTACCGATGGGCCAGTGCTGGGCGATTACGCTTATCAGCCCGTCAGTGCCAACGGCATGCCTCGTCAGACCGTCGAAATCCTTAAAAACGGTATTTTGATGGGCGGGCTGGGCGACCTGTTCTCGGCGGGCAAGGCGGGTGTGCCGATTACCGGGGCGGAACGAATTGAAAGTTATCGCAATCTGCCCGTGCCGCGCATGACTAATATCCGTATCAGCGTGGCTAACCCGATCCCGTTTGATACCCGTTTTGAGCTGGTTACGCCCGAAGAAATCCTGGAGGTTATGTTAGCGAACGGCCTGATGCAGCCGGACGAGCCCGTGTTATATTTGTCGGGTTACAAGGGTGGACAGGTCAACCCCAAAGATGGTGACTTTGTTTTTAATTGCGCCAGTATCTACGCCCTCCACGAACTGGAAGACGGGAAACCCAAGCTCTATCAACCCGCCATTTTTAGCGGCAAGGTATTATCGGCCTTGCACTCGATTTTAGCCGGGATTGGGCCAATCTTAGTTGACGCGCAAGGACATTGTGGCAAAAATGGGCAGAGTGTGCCGAGTAGTGGCGGGGCTAACAGCTTCGTGGTGATTGACCGCAACGATGACGTTACCATAGGGGGGGCTTAATTTTATGGCGGAGAGTACGTTAGGAACGGTTCAGGGGGTGGCGACCAGCAGTTTCCCCGAAGAACTGGTGGATTTATTAGGCAAAGCCGAGCGGGGTGAATATGCCGGAGTGCCCAAACTGCGGGGTTGGCGGTTTGATGCCAGCGAGGGGCGCAGTGTGACCCTCAGTATCGTGGATAACAAATTGGGGGGGGTTTATGGCCCTGCAACCGCCCGCGACAGCCTGGGTGGGGGGATTTATCTTATCTGGGACGACGAGCAGCGCACCAGCACCTCGATTGACCGCCGGACTATTCCCGAATTTGAGCAACGCCTGAAAGAGTGGCGAGCCAGTGCTTTTAGTGACGAACGCGCCCCCGATATTCTGGAGCCAAAACCCGTGCCAGAGGTCGAGATGTTTGACCCGGCGATTCTGGAATTCGTGGAGGGGAATATTGACCTGTTGTTTCGCATTTTGAAGCGGGGTGAGGCCGAGTTACGACCTGCTGGAGTGGAGTTTCTGGATGCCGGGACGAGTGCCAGTATCAGTATGCGCTATCTGCGTAACTCCAAAGGTCTGACCCTGACCTATCCTAGCAGTATGGTCAGTTTTTCGTTTTATGCTGATAGCCTCTATGGTAACGGCTATGGCAAGCGCAATATGTTCCCCGAAGGCGAAATTGAGCGGATTATCGAGGATGTAAAGCTTAACACCGCCCGACTTAAAGTGGATGGCAAGTTCACGCCTGACCCGGCGGGTTGTCGGGTTATTCTGGATACGGGGGTGGCGGGGTCGTTTCTCAATAGTTATATCTCAAGTAATTTATCGGGAAGTGGGGTGTCGAACCGCCAATCGGCCTTCAAGCTGGAAGATTTTAAGGAAGGCAAAAGCGTAATGCGGGAGGATATTTCGCTGTTTATTGACGGTTTGCGCGGTTTTGAGACCTCCGCCAGCCGTTGCAGTAGCGAAGGAGTGCCGGGTGGGCAGGGTTATCTGGTGCAAAATGGCAAACTGGTGTCGCCCGCCCTTGACCTGAAATATGCTGGAATTACCGGGTTTGAGCCTACCCCCGGCGGCGGGTTGTATGTGCTGGTAGAAGGGGAGCAGAAGTCCTTTGAGCAGATGATTAAAGAGCTGGATTACGGTTTGCTGGTCTATGGGGTGCTAGGGATGCACACTCAGGATACCACTAGCGGACGTTATTCGCTTTCCGCCCCGCGTACACTGGTTATCGAGAATGGCGAAATCAAGGGCAAGGTGAAGGCGGCCTTGAGTGGGAATTTCTTTGAGAATATTTGCGCTGACAACAGTGATTTTGGTTGGGATCCTTACGAGGATGGCCCCGCAATGGCCTTGAATTGTCAGGTGATTATCGAGTAGCCGGAAATTGACTAAATTCTGGCAGCGTCCCACCCTTTTTAATACTGCCGTGTTGCTGGCGGCAGTTTTGCTAATTTTCTGGCGAATGCCCTACCTTATTACTCAGCCCCGCTTTTGGGCGGAGGAGGGGGGCGTTTTTTTTGGCTACGCTTATGCCCAGCCCTGGTACGAAACTCTGGTTTTTGTGCCGTCATACCTGGGCTATTTGTGCTTTTACTATAATATTGTGGTGCTTGCCGCGACTTTTGTGCCTCTTGCCTATGCCCCGCTCGTTACTACCCTGGCCTGTTTGTTAGTTCAGCTTGTTTCGTTGGCAATTATTCTGTGGAGCAAATCGAGCTTTTGGGATAGCCGTCCCCGCAAAGTGTTGGCCTGTCTATTCCTGACTATTAACCCTCTGGCGGAGGACATCTGGCTAACCACTACCACCTGTCAGTTTTATTTTTGCCTGATTACTTTCCTGTTGTTGCTGGAAGAAAGCGAAAATTCGAGTAATTTCAAAAAGTGGGCTTATCGCGGTTTGCTGCTAATGGCGGGGCTTACCGGGCCAGTCTCGTGTTTCCTGACTCCCTTTTTCTTCTTTCGGGCGTGGCGGGATAAAAACCGGGAATACTGGATTCAGGCCGGGATTCTGGCGGTTTGCGCGGTTTTACAGTTTATCTGTCTGTTAGCGAATCTGGCTGCGCCGGGGAGTCTGACAAATAAACGGGTAGTTGCGCCAGATGTGCCGACCATAATCGCGATTATCTGGAACAAGACTCTTATTCAGCCGATTGCTGGGCCGAGTGTTTCGCAAGGGGTGGGCGAGAGTTTGCGCGAACTGCAAATTTCTGGTCAACTTGGCTTTTTCCTGTTGGCAATGGGGCTGTTTTTGGTAGGTTTTTTCTTGCTGGAGTTTATTTCTAGCCCCCTTGACCTGACGCGCCGGATTATTTTCCTGGGAAGTTACCTGACTCTGCTGATTCTTTCGATTATTACCTCGATTGAGCCCAAAGCAGCCTTGATTAACGCTGGCGACGGGCGACGTTATTTTTATGTACCAAGCTGTATCGTGCTAATTCTATTACTCGGCAATCTGCGCTTTGATAAAAACCTCTTAAAAACTTTGCGTTCAGGGCTGTGTGTGGTGGTCTTGCTGGGAGCTCTGGTCAGTGGGCTACTGAGTTACGAACGGCTATCCACCCGCCCCGACTTACCCGTCTGGCAGGACGAGGTAACGTGCTGGCAAATCAACCCCGACTACGCCCCCCAAACCTGGCCGCAGGGCTGGTGGGTACGGCTGGAAAAGCCATGATAAAATATCGCGGTCTATTCACGACAAAAATTCGTAGGGGCGGTTCGTGAACCGCCCATTGTAAACCGCCCGGATTTCACCCAAAATATCGTGATAATATTTCGTCGGAGCAGTTCGCCTGCCCCTCCTGTACTCAGGGGGGTGAACCGCCCACCGTAGCCCTACCCAGATTCTAACGAGGTAAAAGAATGCAATACCACCCCGAAATACATGACCGCCATTCGATTCGGTTGATAGACTATGATTACACTCAGGACGGGCCTATTTTGTTACGGTTTGTAGCTATAGTCGGGAATGTTTGTTTGGCGAGGTTATAAATGAGGTAATGCAGCCAAACCAGTTTGGGGAGGTTGTGGTTGATAGTTGGCTATGGTTGGCCCAACACTATCCTTATGTTACTTTGGATGCCTGGGTTGTTATGCCCAATCATTTTCACGGTATTATGGTCATTGGAGAGAATGTCGAGGGCGGTTCACGAACCGCCCCTACGAAAATCAAATCGCTAGGCCGACTGATTGGCGCGTTCAAGACTGTTTCCACTAAACAAATCAATCTTATACGGCAAACACCTAGCCTTACACTCTGGCAACGAAACTATTACGAACGAATTATTCGCAATGAATCAGAATTAAATCGGATTCGGGAATATATTGAGGCAAATCCAGCAAAATGGGCTTCTGACAAAGAAAATCCTGTTAATAGGTTAGGGCAATCAAGTTAAGGGTTATTTCGATGTTTGTTTTGATTGATTTAAATACCCAAGCAGTGGCAGTGGCAAAATACGTTCAAGGCTGGAGGAAACAGCAGTTTTTGTCCTGGATTTCCCAATTTGGGGAAGTGCGAAAGTATAACCCTTACAATAATGAAAACTATCTCTTCACTTCGGTCTGCGGGCTTCACACGACTTTTTCTATTACTGAAAATAATAAATTACTACTTGACCACCCTAAGTTGGGACAAAGACAAATAAAGGTAGAATTGAGCGCGGAAGATTGAATCGGTTGCAGGATTATGACCTTACATGCTGGTACAAAAATGACCAGATGACCTCACTACCAGGGCGACCATTGATGGAGGCAGGGTAACTATGACCGCCCCCCTTCATTTGGTAATGGGCCACCGTGCTATTATCACGGCAACCCGCCCATTCCTCGCCCTTGACTTCGCTGGTATCCAGAAAGATTTGGGGGCCTGTGGTGCAACCGTTACGCTTAGCCCACTCGGCTAGATAATTTGGCATAGAGGGGAGCGGCCACCCTGGAAAATCTTTATCGGGCCGCCCATTGTAGGCAATAACATTATCGGCGGTTCCGTGAATCTCAAGTAGGGCCACCGCCCGACTTGGCTGGCAACCACCGTCCGGCAGGACAAAGTAGTTTCCAGCGATAGGCACAACCGCCGCAATCCGCCCTGCCAATCTACAGGCCAGATAGTGGCTCATACCACCGCCATTTGAAAAGCCCGTTGCATAAATCCGGCTGGGGTCTACACACAATTCTTTTTGGAATTTGTTTATCATATCGTTGGTAAAGGTCAGGTCGTCAATCCCGTAGTCGGCGGCAGGCCCCACATTGGCCCACATCGGCAACCCGTCATCATCTTTTACCCCCTGTGGATACACCGTGATAAAGCCTTGTTGGTCTGCCAGAGTTGAGAAACCTGACCCGGCCTCCATATCCGCCGCACTACCACCGTGCCCATGAAAAACCAATAAAATTGCTTCAGACTCATTCGGTTTATATTTTGCCGACAGGTGTAGCCGATAGCTGCGGGTAGCACTCCCCCGCGCCCCTGAAGGATTCGCTGCAATCGTCACGTTCTCAGTTAGACCCGGCGTTATGGGCGCGGCCTTCCCGCAACCAGTAGTTGGAATGGGTTGATTACTCGCCAACCCCGCCCCATTTGTAGTCGCTGGGATTTGGGTAGGCGTGTTAGTGATTAGGGCTGGAACGCTTGTGCTTGTTTCAGTTGATGTGCTGGAGATTATCGGTGTAGCAGGTAGTGGTATGGCGGTGGTGTTAGGGGGAATAGTTGTGGTGGTGCTGCTCACCGTTGAGGTAGGCGTGAGGTTGGAAGCGGAACCACAGGCGTTTAGGGTCAATATTGCCAGCAGTAACAAGGCTACCATCGCTCTATTTTCCAGCCGATTTTGCAACTTTTTAGCCTATTTGGAATTACTGTTTTCAGCAATAACAGAGCCGAAATTTTCAGCCAAACCGGGTCAAGGCATCCTGAGCAGCCGCCCGCACATCTTCGTTGGCATCGTGCTGGGCAACGGGTTGAAGCAGTTTCTTGAGGTTTGTTACCCCGGCTTCGGCTAACAGTCCCGGAATTTCCCGCCGCACAATTGGCTCGGTATCCTTAAACCTCCCGGCTATCTCCGCCTTGATGTTTATGGTTTTGCCGTCAATAGTTTGACCATCGAAAGGTTTGAAGGCCAGGAATTGGCGTACTGCCATCAAGCGGGTATGTTCATTCGAGTTGTTTAGCGCATCTAGCAAAATCGGATAGCCAGAAGCGTCGCCAAGTTGGGCTAGATATGAGGCTGCCAGCGAGGTTTCACCAAAAACCGAAGCCTTGCCCCGCACCAATGGTAATAGTTTTCGGCGGGCTATTTCTGGCTCGCCCCGCAAGGCCAGTGACATTGAGGCCTCAACAAAGCCAAAATCAACCGGGCTTTCCTGAGCATCTACGGCGGCTCGGAGAAGGGTGGTTAGTTTTGTTTGGTCTGGGGGGTCGGTGGGTTGGCAACGTCCTGCTAGAAAGGCCGCTGAAGAATCAGGATTTTTAGGGTCTTCCAGATTCTCCTCTAGCATTTCCATTGTCAGGCTCTGGGAATAATCTACGCTGCCATCGGGTTCGTGTTTATCCAATCCCAACAACCTTTCCACCAGTAGTGGGAACATGTCTTGTTCTCGCTGAAGGATGGGTTGGGTGCGGTTGGGAAAGCCTGCCGCCACAATGTGAGGGGGGCAGGCTCGTTTGTTTTGCTCGTCAGACATTAGGGCGTACCTTTAGCTGGAGCTGGAGTTTTAGCGGCTTCCAATTTTGCCCCCTGCTCGCCAACCTCTTTTGCCAGTTGTTGATAAGGAGCTTTGCCATCGCCAAAGGCCCGTTCTTCACCCGCGTAGGAAAAGTAGCTACTCGCCCCGCCCGTGTAAAAGGCAAAGTTGGCAGTCCCTAAATCTTTCATGGCTTTGGTCAGATGAACTTTCAAATCGTCTTCGGTTTTATCGGCGGAGACGGTTTTCGAGTTGAGGTAATCCGTCACCAGTTTCTTGCCAGTAGTTTCGACCCACGCCTTATCATCGGTACTATGATAGGTTTCGTGACGGGCACAAATCGCCTTTGACCAGAAATACTGGCGGGGGGCTCTCCAACTCTTTTCGTTCAAGGCCGGGGTTAAATCGGCGACAATTTGCTCATAGACTTTCTTGCCGGAGGCAGCATGGGGTTCGGCGGTTACTACTCCGTCGGTAGCGGAAGGGACATCGGTTTTCCCGCCCCCATTCACCCCCCACGGACAATCAACACTCAGGGTAAAATCAACCTTGAAAGAAGGTTTGGCCTTGTCTTCGCCCGCTTTCCATTTGAGGTTTTTGAAGCCAGGTATAAAGCTTTCCGAACCAAAAGGGCTGACGGTCTTAGTGCCGGGGTTTGTCCACTCCGTCCCAACGGTTCCTGACTCTACCGCATCTTTCGCCCCAGAATTTGATTTCAAATCAACCTGCGGGTTATTGAATTCTACCCCCATATTGCCTACACTGAGTTGGAGTGGGCCGGGTGAGGAAGACCCATCAGCGGCGGTAGCGGCGCGGCCAGTTGTTGGGTTTGTGCTATCTTCTTTATGTTCTTCTTCTGGCCCCTTGAGTTGTTCTGGAACCTCATCTAACTGCATGTCTGGCAGAGTGCCCTCTTTGACCGTCTCTTCCTCCTCCGCCCGCGCTACCTCCGGCGGATGGAGTAGTCGTTGTACTACCCGATTGCCAACGGTTCGTTGCAAGCTCAGGATATTTGAAGGGGAGGGATTATGGCTTAACATTCGGGCTATTTGGCTGGGTTTACTGTAGGCGGGGTGAATTGTCGCCAACATTTCAGGGGAGGAACTTTCCCGTTCCCCATCCAGACCTTCCTGGAGGGAATTTTGTTTATCATCAGTGGTAATGGGGCTGTGACCCATAAACTGCCTTTGCCTTTCAAATTGAAACCGTCAGGAAGTGAGTGAGGGCATATTTATTTATTCCAGGAACACCCTAGTATTAATTACTGAGCGCAATTCAGTATAGGAATTATGCCAATCGTTGTCAATCACCAATATTTCACTCTTGTTTATGGCAAAGTTAAGTTTCAGTCCCCCTCAACGGGGCAATTAGAAGATGCCCTCAGAGTGGCGGTGCGGGCGTTGAGAGAGGCACGAACACGCTTATAATCTCATTAAAAATGAATTGAAATTCAGGTCACTTTGGAGGTTTACAGCCAATAACTTTAAAGTTCTCTAGACTTGTTAGTGATGGGTTAAAAGAAATTCCCGAAGACCGTGAACCTTTACCTCAGTTCAAATATTATATATGATTCGCTCTCCTCAAGTTTTTTTGCTATATAATCAAAGCATAAACCCATTGCTGGATGAGAACTGAATAAGGGAGATTTTAGGGAGATTTCCCCGCTAAGATTACTCTTGAAAGTTTTGGAAAATAACAAACGAAATTAAAGATATTCCTATTTTAACTCGGTACTTTTAACTCGCTAATATTAACAATGGAGGGAAAGATGGCAGTTTCAGATGGGGACAGTAACATCACAATTTATGGCGCAAGCTGGTGTCCCGATTGTCGCCGCGCCAAGAAATTTTTGAACGAGCAACGGGTTTCCTATAATTGGGTAGATATTGAGCAAATGCCCGAAGCCCAGCAAACCGTCCAAGATTATAACAACGGCAAACAAATCATCCCAACCATCGTTTTTGGGGATGGCGGTATTCTGGTGGAGCCCACCAACGCCGAGCTTGCTAAAAAACTTGGTTTGCAATCTATGGCTAAAAATAATTTCTACGATTTAATTGTGGTGGGAAGTGGCCCTGCCGGGTTGACTACCGCTATTTACGCCGCCCGCGAAGGAATTGAGACTCTGGTAATTGAGCGAAGTGGAGTAGGGGGTCAGGCGGGCGTGACCGAGCGGTTGGATAATTACCCCGGCTTTTCCAAAGGTATCTCCGGGGCGGCTTTTGCCGATGAGTTAGGCGAACAGGCTCGGCGTTTCGGGGTAGAAATCCTGCAAGCGCAGGAAGTGGTTGAGATTGGGGCTGCCGAAACCACCGAACACGATGCTACCGGGCATGGGGGCGAACATCGTTTTATCAAAACCGAGACGGGCGATATGTATTATGCTACCGCTATCGTGATTGCCAGCGGGTCGGACTACAAACGTTTGGGTGTGGCGGGCGAGGAAGATTATATCGGGGCGGGGGTACATTTCTGCGCTACCTGTGACGGGCCGTTTTACAAAGGCAAGGAAATTTTCGTGGTTGGCGGCGGCAATAGCGCGGCGGAAGAAAGTATTGGTTTAAGCAAGTTTGGCTCTAAAGTAACGTTACTGGCCCGTAAGGACTCGCTCGCCGCTAGTAAAGTTATTATTGACAAGCTTAACTCGTTAAAGAATGTGGAAATTCGCTATAATACCGAGGTAAAAGCTTTCAAGGGTGAGGGCCATCTGGAAACTATTACCGTTTTTAACAACAAGTCTAACGAAACGGTAGAAGAAATGGTTAATGGGGTTTTTGTGTTTGTAGGTCTAAACCCCAATACTCAGTTCTTGCGGAACTCCCCTGCCATTAAGCTGGACGAGCGCGGTTTTATCGCCACTGACCGCACCCTCCAAACCAGCCTGACGGGAGTATTCGCCGCCGGGGATTGCCGGGCTGGAAGCACCAAACAAGTTGCCAGTGCGGTAGGTGAAGGCGCAACAGCGGCCCTGATGGTGCGCGAGTACCTCAAGGAGCATGAGGATTTAACTGACCACGCCTCGATTATCGAAAACGATATTGTAGGGGTGTAAAAGGTTGTTGGTTGTCAGTCGTCGGTTGTCGGAAAAGCTGTCAGCCATCAGCCGTCAGCAAAAAGGTTGTTAGTTATTGGTTGTTGGTAAAATTCGGTCTTGTTCCCCCTTCCTTTATAGGGAAGGGGGTTAGGTTTGAACTTTTTAAGCAGTGACTAGCTTAATCAGGGCAATTTCGGGGCGGGTGAGGAAGCGGAAAGGCGGCCCAACCGTCCCGAAGCCGTTATTAACATACATCTGCAAATTATCCAGCTTATAATAACCCCGCAATTGCTGATAAATCGGCCACATCGCTGCATCCGCCAGGGCTGGAATATAAACCTGACCGCCATGCGTATGCCCGCTCAGCATAAAAGTATTGCCTAACCCTTTGGCCTGTTCGCTGAAATTCGGGTTATGGGATAATAGTATTTTAGGGCGGGTGTCACGTCCGGCGGCTTCGACGGTCTGATAGCCCAACGCTCGGACTGTTTTGCTTAAATCTGCGTTGTCGGTGCTACTATCGTCCGTGCCCAACAGCCACAGACTATCGCCGTTTAGTTTTAGTTCGGTGGCGGTATTACGCAAAAGAGGCAGACCGTTTTTGGCAAAAAGCGGGGCAATCCGGCCCAGGTCGCTCCCGTCCGACCAGTGGTCATGATTGCCACTGCTGCCGTACACCCCTAACCGCGCCCCGTCCCGCAACTTACCCAGCGTTTCCGCCGCCATGTCAAAATAATATGTGCCTCGCGAGATAAAATCGCCCGTCACCACCGTCAAATCCGGCTTGAGGGCGTTTACCTGTTCTACTATCCGGGCTACATCCTCGGCGGTGGTGTAGGGGTCAATATGAATATCCGAAAGTTGGGCGATAGTCAGGCCATTAAAAGCGGCTGGCAGATTAGGAATTTTTATTTCCAGGCGGCTAATCGTCGGGCCATTTGGCTCAATCAAAAAGCTGTCTACCGCAAAGGCCGTTAAGGCACTGCCCTCAATCAGGAAGCGACGACGACTGACAGGCACAAGTTTCGCGGTTGGTTTCACTTCGGGCTTGGTTTCGGCAATTGCTTCCACTGCCTTTTTCCGACTTATTTTAAGCCAGAACCATATTCTGATAGTTGTCAAAGTTTGGCGGGTATGAAACGGGTGAAAAATTACCCAGAAGCCTGCCGCTACAAAGAAGGCCATTACTATCAGCCGCAAGCCCCACATCCACCATTGCAGGGCTGCCCCCTTTACTCCCAGAATTTCGGGCAACGTTCCCAGGCTATAGGTAATTCCTACCGTCACAAAAAAGAGCATCACCAGCCCTAACAGCCACAGCCCAAAATTTACCAGATATCTTAACCAGGTTTTATTTTTCATCTAGCCCAATCTAGCCCGGATAATTGCCCGTTGCCCTCGCAAGAAATCTTCTACCGATACAAGTTTTTTCCCCGGCAACTGCAATTCAAGGGGGGCCAACCAACCCTGCCCGGTGGCAATAACCAAGGTATCACCCTTCTCTCCGATAACCTGCCCGAGTAAAGCTGTCCCCGCCATCGCCTGTGAATCCGACTCTGAGTCCTCGCGAGGGCCAATCCCTTGTACTCGCTCGTTAATCAAGGCTTTGGCTTTAAGAATTTTCAAGGTCTGCCCCTGCCAGATGGTAAATACTCCCGGCCAGGGGTCGTAGGCTCTGGTCATGCGCTCAATACAGTCGGCACTTTGTTGCCAGTCAACCAGCCCGAATTCTTTCTTGATAATCCCGGTAAAAGTGGCTTTGCTGTCGTCCTGCTTTTCGGGAATAAGCTCACCCGCCGCCCAGCGTGGCAAGGTTTCCAGCAGGAGTTTCGCCCCAGCCTCAGCTACCTTCGCCATCAGGGTAGGTTGGGTTTCGGCGGGGGCAATCGGCACTACCGCCTTGCTCAACATTGGCCCGGTATCCAGCCCTTTTTCCATCAGCATAATAGTCACGCCCGTCTCAGTTTTGCCATCCAGAATAGCCTGGGCTACGGGTGAGGCTCCCCGATACTCCGGCAACAGCGAGCCATGCACGTTAATACATTGCAAGCGGGGCATTTCTAGCACCGCCCCTGGCAGAATCATGCCAAAAGCGGCTATTACAAAAATATCCGCCCCTCGACTAAACTCCCGTAACTGTTCCAGCACTGCCGGGTCGCGCAACTTTTCCACTTGCATCACGGGCAACCCCAACTCCTGGGCCGTTACTTTGACCGCAGGCGGGGTTAAGACATTTTTCCGACCCACCGGACGGTCAGGCTGCGTCACTACGCCCACCACCTCAAATTCAGGGGCGTTGGCTAAAGCCCGTAAAATTGTCGCGCCAAATTCGGGCGTACCCATAAACAATATTTTCAGTTTATCCAAAACGACATATCCCCAATTATTATCTAAATAACACTTACAAAATTACTACTTACTTCTAGCTATCATTTTAGCACAATCGCCCACTAAGTAACTTGGACAATTTACACTCAGCCCGCAACGTGCTAACATGTTAATCAGAAAACTCTTCATAATTGTTGTACCCCTCGGCCTAACGAGGGTTGGAGGTTAGAGAAATGTCAGTGCTTAAAGAGCCAATTTTGAAATTATCGCAAAGTGCCAGAATGAAGAATTTTGTCACCCACAACAAAATCGGGCGGCGCGCGGCTCGTCGTTTTGTGGCGGGCGAAACCTTGCCCGATGCCATAATCGCTACCCGCGAACTAAACAAACAAAATATTCGGGTCAGCCTTGACCACCTGGGCGAAAACGTCTACAGCGAGGCCGAAGCCAACCACACCACCGAGCATTATCTTGAATTGCTTGACCTGATTGCCAGCGAGAAAGTAGATGCTAATGTCTCGGTAAAACTTACGGCGATGGGGCTGGATGTAGATCGCCGGTTGAGCCTGGATAATATCAGCCGAGTTTTGGAGCGCGGTCAAGATAAAGGTAACATCTTTGTGCGGCTTGATATGGAAGGCACGGCCTATACCCAACGCACCATTGATATTTTCCGCGAATTATGGGATAAAGGTTTTAGGAATGTCGGGACGGTGTTGCAAAGTTATCTATATCGCACCGCCGACGATGTGCAATTGATGCTAGAATTAGGGGCGCGGGTACGGTTGTGCAAAGGGGCTTATTTTGAACCGCCGGACGTAGCCTTCTCGGATAAAGCCGATACTGACCGTAACTATATCAAGTGTATGGAAATGTTACTGGATAAAGGCAACTATCCCGGTCTGGCTACTCATGATGAAAAAATTATCCAGCACGCCCTGGAATATGTTAAAACCAATAAAATCGGGCCAGAACGCTTTGAATTTCAGATGCTCTATGGCGTGCGGCGGGATTTGCAGCGCAAGTTGGTAAATGAGGGCTATAATGTGCGGGCTTATGTGCCTTATGGCTCGGAGTGGTATCCCTACCTGATGCGCCGCATGGCTGAACGACCTGCTAATCTGCTGTTTATGGTTTCAAACTACTGGAAAGGGTAAGATGTCAGCCAAAGTAACCATTAAACTATTTGCCTCTTTTCGGGAGGCGGTGGGCGAGGGTAGCCTGGATTGGCCCCTACCCCCGTCTGGCAGTCTGACCGCCGGAGAGTTGTTAACAGCGTTGGTGGCTGAGTATCCTGCACTGAATGGGCCTAGCAAAGCAGCGCGGATTATGCTAAATCACCAATATGCCAGCCCGGAAGCGATATTAAAGGCCGGGGACGAAATAGCTTTTATTCCGCCCGTCGGTGGTGGCTAGGAGAGGTACTAATGGCACAAATTATCCGTATTACCGATCAACCGATTGACCTGCAAGAATTAGTAGAGGCCGTCACTAACGAGCGCAACGGTGGAGTTGTATTATTTTCGGGGATAGTGCGGCGTTGGAATGAAGGCCAGGAAGTCCACTGGCTGGAATATGAGGCTTACAAAGAGGCCGCCGAAGAAGCGATGGCCTTGATAGCCCAGGAAGTTGAGCAACGCTGGGATACCACCGATATTGCGATGGTTCATCGGGTAGGTCACCTTGAAATCGGAGAAATTGCGGTTGGGGTAGCTGTTGGAGCCGCCCACCGGGCCGAAGCCTTTGATGCCTGTGAATTTGCTATTGACACTCTAAAGGCCACTGCCCCAATTTGGAAAAAAGAATCGTGGGAGGGCCAGGACGGGCAGCAGGGTCAAAAATGGGTTGAAAACAAGGTATGACCTCCTAAACCTAATTAACAACAATACCCACGAAAGTTTGAGCTTGATTTGATGGAAAAATCTATACATATTGCGGTTTATTGCGCTTCCAGCAACGCCGTTGACCCACTTTATTTTGAGGCGGCCCGCGAACTTGGCACTTTGATGGCCCAACGTGGCTCAACTCTAGTATATGGCGGGGGACGGGTTGGCCTGATGGGGGCAGTCAGTCAGGCCGTATTCCAGAACGGTGGGCAGGTAGTCGGGGTCATTCCCCATTTTTTGGAGAGGCTGGAAATCGGTCATCATGACATTGGCGAACTAATTTACACCGACGGCATGCGCGAACGCAAGGCCATTATGGAAGAGCGGGCCGATGCTTTTATCACTTTACCCGGCGGTTTTGGAACTCTAGAAGAAATTTTCGAGATTCTAACAGGTCGCCAGCTTGGCGTGCATCACAAGCCGATTGTATTGCTGAATACTAATGGCTACTATGACCCGCTTTTAGACATGCTCCAAAGCGCGGTTGACCAATACTTTGTAAAACCGGGCCATTTTGCCCTGCTCCATGTGGCTGCTACGCCCCAGCAAGCCCTGGATTATATCTATAATTTTTCCCCACAAGCCCCTGAAGAAAAATTTACCGAGGAAGAATTACGCAAAAGCATCCCCGAACAGGCCAAAACCGGCGAAGTAGCCGGGGGTGAGTAAACAATAAACTATTAATAAAAAAATTGTAATGTCGTTTTTGCTGACATTCCTTGCTAAACCCCTTATAATATTAGCGTCCAGGAAAACTAAATTGCGGCTGATATTAATATTCAGGTAATTATTTGGTTAGTATGCTCAAACTAGAGCAAGACGAGGCTAATTTCAAATATCACGGAAAAGCAGGGAATATTACTGACCTGACTTTTGGGCAGAAATTGCGTCAATTGCGGCGTAAAGCCGGCCTGACCCAGGAAGAATTTGCCGGGGCTGCCGCTTGCTCTGCCGACCACATTACCAAAATGGAGCGGGGTTCGCGGCTACCTTCTTCGCGTCTCTTGCGGGCTTTAGTGCAGAGTTTGGAAAATCTGGGGATAGAGCGCGAATCGCTGGATACGCTGGAAAGTCTGCTGCTGGATTATAAACTAACTCCTCCCAAGCCCCGCCCGCTGGTGGAAGATGAGGTTCTAATCGAGAGTACCCCACCCACCGAAATTATCCCAGACCCTATAACCCCTTGCCAGTCGAAAATTCCCCGCCTGTATGCCGCCGGACAGCATAGCCCGGCTTTGGGTCGGGAGGCGCAACTTCAACAAATTCTGAATTTTTACCGTAGCAACCAGGGCAGCCAGCTTGTGGCGATAACCGGGCTGGGCGGCATTGGCAAAACCACCCTGGCTTTTGAAACAGCCGAACGAGCCATAAATCAAAATTTGTTTGAACAAGTAATCTGGGAAAGTGCCAAAACTCTCAAGCCTTTCACTCCGGCGAGATTGAGGAAATCGAATATCCCACCGCCTGGTTAAACTTTTCCGGCTCGTTTACCTTTGAGGGGCTGCTCAACAGTCTGGCTTTTCACCTGAGTCGGCAGGATTTGCTGGAAAATGGAGTCAGTATCGAGACTCGCCTGCGCAACCTGGGTTCTTTATTGGACGATAGTGCTGAGGTTAAAGAGGCTTTGGGGCAGATTGCCAATTTTTGCGGAGGGCATCCCCTCACCATGAAATTGATAATTCAACAGCTAAAATACCTCTCGCTTGACCGTATTTTGCAAAGTCTTAGTACAGGCTATAACGAGAAGGCCCGTTTGCAAAATAATTTGCTGGGCGGACTTTACAGCTATATCTATCGTCAGGGTTGGGAGGCTCTTAACCCCAAAACTCAAGGTTTGCTGCTCAAACTCAAGGCTGCGCCCGAATGTCTGGATGAAGACGACCTTATGGTATTATATTGTGGGGTCGAGACCGCCACCCACGAAACGATGGCTGACCTCGATATGGTTTTGGCTGAACTGGTGCGTTACTGTTTTCTGGAAGTACGCGGGGGCTTGAAAAAGAATTATTGTTTCCAACCCCTGACCCTTAATTTCCTCAAAACTGACCTAGCGGAATATTGGGAAACCCCCGATGAACCAGAAACTTAAACCCGGCACGCGCCGCTTTATCGCCCTGATGCTTGGCCTCACGGTTTTGCTGTTGCTTGGCGGGGGAATAATCTGGTTTCTGGCTTTTAGCCGTTTTAACGAGCTACAGCAACAGGCCGCCGCCATCGCTTCCGGCAAGGCCAAACCCAGCCTGAGTCAGGACGATTTAGAGCGACTTTACCGTCAGGGTAGCCAGAGCTATGAGGCTAAAGATTATGCCCCTGCTATCGAAAGCCTCAAACCCATCACCGATTTCCAGAGTAATTACAAAGAGTCCGCCCCGCTTTTGCTGCTGAGTTATAAGGCGTTAGGCGAAATTCAGGCGGGTGACCTTGCCAAACTTGAGTTTGCCTCTCAAACTTTTGACCAGGCTTTAACTTTAGCCCAAATCTTACGCCCGCAACTAACCCAACAATTCGCCACCAGTCCCAAATTACTACCCGAAAATAGCGGCTCGTTTGATAATCTATTGAAAAATCTAGAGCAGCAAAAGGATTGGGCCGGACGTTATGCGCGGGGTCAGGCTGGCAAGCCCGAAACCCCCGATAGCTGGGATACCGCCCTGACGGAGTGGGAAACGCTCTTTCGGGACAACCCGGATTACCTGAAACCTAACCCGACTTTGTGGGTAGGGGCACGGCTGATGGATACCTATGAGGCCAAAGCAACTTACCTCTGCCGGATTAAGGGCAGTTACAGCGAGGCGATGTTTGCGGCGAACCGGGCCTACGAAATCGGCTTCAAGAATAAAGTGGCGGATACTCGGCAAAAGAGCTTGCGTTATTTGCTGAATTTCCTGAATCAGAGCCAGTGTCAGGAAGGATGAGAACGGTTGTCGGGGAATTCGTAGGGGCGGTTCGCGAACCGCCCGGTATTGGGAATTGTTATAGGGGCAGGTCCCCGTGCCTGCCCTCTGTTGCGAATTCGTAGGGGCAGGTCCCCGTGCCTGCCCAGTTCGGAAGTTTACGCGGGACTGAAGCCACCGCGCTAAGAGAGCCTATGTTTTTGACTAAATGATAAACCTAAAAAACAAAACTGGGTGCTTAGATTGTAGGTTCTTTTAGCCTGGTGATTTATTACTGGGCAAAGCAAAATCGTTTACGGATTTAATCAATATAGTTCTTTTCGCCGAATCAGGGTAATCAATGAAACGAGCGTTCGCGGGTCTTAGAACTCGTTTCATAAGTTAGCAATAGCCAATCGTTTAAGTAGTAAGCGGCACATTGCCAAGTAAATAAAAGCTTCGACGGAGGTGGTCAGTCGCTCATAATCGCGCACTAAGCGGCGGTTATGGGT
>Ga0209511_1001043_pt1 | contig 25446 bp, 29 predicted proteins | sample SSSSmetaG_FD_184141 | JGI IMG/M metagenome (GOLD analysis project Ga0209511, IMG submission 184141) | Glacier valley bacterial and archeal communities from Borup Fiord, Nunavut, Canada, to study Microbial Dark Matter (Phase II) - ​SSSS... | ecosystem: Environmental > Aquatic > Freshwater > Ice >... | reverse complement strand
TATCACAAAATGCAACATGGCTATTGAGTTTGATGGAAAAGGTGACTCACTTGTATTCATCACAGGCAATCCGCTATTCCCCAATGTGGCAAGATATTGTTGGTTTTATGACCCGACTTACTGGCCTCAAGATAGTGATATCAATATCGGTAATGATGCTCGTGCCATAACAGGTTGGGGCAGGATGAATGATTACCTTGTCACATACAAACAACCTGGGGATGAATCAGTCCAATGGTACTCTACTCTCTCGCTAGACTCAGCAGGGGCGGTGGCTGTGTCTACAAGCGGTTTAAATGATGAGTTCGGGTGTATAGCTCCTAGAACTCCTCACCCTGCTCAAAACGGACTCCTAGCTCTCTCAGACAAAGGAGTAGTATGGACATGGCCATCCCTTGTTAAAGGGCAAGCGAATTGCAAAATAGTATCGCAAGGTGTCAACGGAAAGAATGGCATAGCGAAAGGTATCCTCGATAACACGAAAGCTGATTTATCGTTAGCCCATGCCGAAATAAGTGGTAATAAATATCTTCTGCATATCAAGGATAAAGTGTGGGTGCTGGATCTCGAATACTCGGATTTAGCTAATAATGTTTACTGCTGGTATCCCTACACAGGTATCTTCGCTAAGGCGGGGATATTTTTTGTTAGAGATACTATTTTGTACATTGGCGATAAGACTAATGGGCTGATGTATAAAGAGAGTCAAGTAGGTGGAGCTAGTCTGTGGCTGGATGATGGCTTACTGATTGACGCTTGGTGGACTTCTCCTCTTATGTTCCTTGGTGGAAGAAATTGGATTAAAAAGTTTGGCAGGATTAGACTTACGTTTAAAGTTGGAGCTGGGAATCAACACACGCTTACCTTTATCACAGACCAAACACCAGAAGATATAATTTTAACTCAAGAAGCAGGATTCTTTTCAGCTTCTTTTTTTAATGCAGAATTCTTCAATGCAGGGGTTGAGAATCCTGATTATCCATCTGCTCAGGTAGAAAAAATAGGATTCAAGGGTGCCTATCTGCAAATAAAAGTTCGCAATAATCAGCCAAACAGAGGTCTAACAATGTTAGCGGCAGAGATTGATTATAGTCTGCTCAAAAAAATCAAGTAATGAGGTGAGACAGTGACAATTTCAACAATGGTTCCAATATCGTGGAAATTCACAGGCAAGCCGTGGGATTTGAACAGTTTACCGCTAACACCTGATGAAGTGTGGGCGAAGCTAGACTTACCCCCCGAAGAAGTCAGAGCATCGTTAAATGTGTTAATCGGTGTACTCAACTCCGTTACAGCAGGTTCAAGTGGGGCGAAGAATATCGCCATGACCGCAATACCTGCTGTCGGAACACAGGCCGATGTACAGGCTGTAGTAGAAGCGCTCATAACACGCCTACAGGCCGTCACAGCCAGTTTAAGCGGTGCAAAGTTCATAGGGGTAGAAACTATCGCAGGGTTGACAGGGAACGACGTACAGACGCTTCTTATTGCTTTAAAAACTCTTGCAGATGGATATAACACGGCTCAGACAGGCGCCCTTACAACACACAAAACAAGTGCAGACCACAACGGAACGTATTTCACTGAAACAGAACTCGGAGCCACAACAGGGGCAGGATTAGTCGGGGCAACTGCGCCAACTGGATTAACAGGGACAACAACACAGGCGTTAATTAATGCTCTTAAAACCGCTATTGATAACACTGTATTAGGGCAAATCCCTGACCGAAGTTTAACGACAATAAAACATGCGTTAGCATCTATTACAACTGCTGAATTATCCTTTGATGTGGCAACTCAGGCTGAGCTTACTGCGCATTTGGCAGATGATGCGTCATTAACCGCCAAGGGGCATGTTCAATTATCTAATAGCACAATAAGTACAAGCGAAACTCTGGCAGCTACGGCAAGCTCGGTAAAGGTGGCAATGGACAAGGCCAATGCCGCGAGTACCGTAATTGTGGTGTCGGGAGTATATACAGGTGATTCAACCACAAAAACAATTACAGTTGGTTTCACTCCAAAAGCAGTTTTTATTAATAGAAACACCAGCGTCATGAAGTTCACGGCATTATCAACGGCGGGGGCAATTAAAACTGCCACTACTGGCGCACTTACTCTCGTGACCAATACCAAGATTGTATCAGGGGGATTTCAGATAAATGATGCTGACGCATCCAATTTCACAGGAAATAGCTACGAATATGCAGCTATTGGATAAAGGGGGGGATTATTATGGTAATTGACAAAGTAACTAAATGTTTTCTGACTCGTTCTGATAAGCCAAACGAAAACTGGACAGGAGATATAAATCTATTCGTAGTTGAAGATGAAACAGAACTAGCACAGAAGATTATAACTAACTATCCCTACTTTGATTTTGTCATAGTAGAAGGAAATCTAATCGACATAACACCAACAGAAAGACCACCCGCGCCAACACCACCTCCAACAACAGAACAACAAATATTAGGCATCCAAGACAACTTCGACATTATGTACGCTCAAATGCTCATGCTACAGGGGGTGACTGTCAGTGTCTAAATATAGCATATTCTCAAGATTAGTTTCTAAAGGTTTGCTGTCAATCCAAACCATCTTAACAGAACAACTGCTGATAACAAAAGGATTCTTGACAAGAGCTGAAATACTAAAAATAATGGGAACTTTACTGTATGATGGATTTATTTTGGAAACAAACTTAGACACATTCGTAACTAACACTTGGATTACATTAGGTGAAAAAGCGGTGATTATTAGTGAAAGATTACCTCATTAAAATTGTTCTTGCAATACTCATTATCAATGTAACATTTGTTACTTTCATGGCACTAGAAGGCGGTAAGTATCCAATCAACTTGATGGATGAACGGACCGTCTTTACTATTGCCCATTCCCTGCCTTATTCGCATGAAACTACAGCCGAAAGAATTGCTGGAAACCGAAATGACATCATTGATATTGCTCAATTTGATACCCCTAAAACCAAGTATAGTAAATACCTGACGCAAAGGAGTTGGGATATGAGAACTGATATTATGCTCTATATGGTGTTTGTGGCGTTAGTTATATCTGTTGCAAGTATAGTTTTATTAGGCATAAAGGGGATAACGGTTATCAATAACAAATATATAGTGCTTGGCAAAGAAGAGAGGTAAATAACCATCTCTTTTCTTATATCTCAAAGGAGGCTAAAATGCTAAAAGAAAATGATGAAGCTAGAAAAGAAGTTAATCTAGACATTTGGCATAGTGCAGGGTATACAGGCAAAGGCGTAAACGTCCTAGTCTTAGATCTCAACGGTAAGATTTATGACTACATGAAAGATTACGCCATACTCATTGGCCCTGCGAAAAAGACAGTCAACGTTGGCAAGCATAATACCTATGTTACACAGGTAAATCATGAAGCATCTCCTGATGCCACTATCTATGTTGCTCCTTGGACACATTCATCTAAAGAAATTATCCAATGGCTCAGGGACAATCCTAACTTAATTGACATTGCAGGGGCAAGCTTAACCTCTCCTATCACTAATGATTATGATATTTTTGAAGAATTAGGTATACCCTTCACGGCATCGAGTGGCAATGACTATGACCGAAGTAGACAAGGGGTTAATTTCCCTGCTGATATGGATTATTCGATTGCTGTAGGAGCCTACAATTGGCGAGATAAGGGCATTAACAGCAATGATGTAATTGACTACTCAAATGGTGGAGAGGATTTATTTTGCGTAGGGTTAAGTAATATCTATGTACAGAATGAAGATAGGACATATACGTTTGCCTACGCTGGAACAAGTACATCAAGGCCATTCTTGACAGGGATGTTAGCGTGTTACATCCAATGGCGAAAAGAGCATGGTCTGCCAAAATTAACTCAAGCTATGGCAAAGCAATTCATTAAAGAAAACTGCAAAGATATTCGAGTAGAAGGCTTTGACTACGACAGTGGTTACGGACTTTTTTGTTTGCCATCTATCCCCATTACAGAGGAAATACCAAAGGAGGATACGCCATTGCCTAAGCTATTCCACGTACTCAGTACACCTTATCTCAAGGTTGAAGATGCTCAAGCCAAAGTAGATGCATTAAAGGCAAAGGGCATAACAACTTATTTAGTTCATTCTCTGCAATTCAATGCTTTTGGAGTAGAGCAAAACGCCTTGAATCAGCAAGCTAAATTGGAGGAAGAAGGGGTTATTGCTTATATTACTCAGTATTAGAGGGGAGTTGATTAGATGGCAACAGTTCGCAAATACGATAATGGTCCAAATGGATGGACAGATTATGACTCGAAGGGTAATGCTGTAGCAGCAGGAACATACAACGCACCTGGTACAGCTCGGAACCCCTTCAACGCGGCACCCGGAGCAGGTGGTGGCATAAACAGCGGAGAAGGTAGTCTTTGGAACAATGCCACGGGTCAAAAAGTGTCAAGCGGAGGGAGCAGTGGCAATCTAGCCTACACTCAACCATCGACTCAAGCTACTCAAGCTATGTCTCAATCATCCTACGAGCAAAAACTAGCTGACTTAGCAAGACAAACAGCTACAGCGGCAGCAGATGCTAAAAAGTTTGCACTAAAACAAGCATGGGAGGGCAATAGTCAAGCTCTTAACGCTCAAAATGCCACCGTAGACAACAACTTCAATTCTGCGAAAAACAACCTCACAGCATTGCAAGCCTCTCGCTCAGGCGAATACCAAGGGCAAAAGGATGCAACTTCACAAGAGGCGGCGGCACAACTTAGGAGAACACAAGCCTTAAATGCTCTGACTGGCAACTACAATAGCGGTTATAACCGGTCGCAAATGAGTGATGTAGGATTAGCTAGGCAGGGTTCATTGGATAGTATTACTAATAACCAAAACACATTCAATAGCGGTGTATCTAATCAGATTAGCGATGCTGATGCTCAGAGGGTGGCGGCACTAAATGACATTGCAGGGAAGTTACAGTTGGGGCAGAAGCAGTTGAATGATGGGACTTTGAATTTGAGTACTCAGTTGGCGAGTGATGTGGCGATTGGGAGTTTGAAGGCAAGTCTGGATAGTCAGGCGTGGGCTGAAAGAATGGCGCAGCAGGGCATCGATAACACTCTAAGGCAAAGTCAACTCGATCAATCTATCTCATCGGCGGCAGCGGCACAAGCATTTAATGAGAAGCAGTTTTCTAGCCAGAATGACCAATGGTTACAGGGATTCAATGCCGACAAGGCACAACAAGGAATAAAAAATACTCAATGGCAACAGGGGTATGATGCTGATCGAGCACAATTAGGGATAACAAACAGTCAGTGGGATAAGAACTTTGCGGCTGATAACGCTTATAGAAATGATGCGTTATCAAATAGGTCGAGTGGCGGTAGTGGAAGTAGTGGTAGTAGTTACGGAACAGTGTCTGCAACGGCGCAGAAAACGGCAGACAAGGAGAGTGCGGTTAAGTCTATGACGGCCCAAATTCAAGCAGGAGTTGCCGGGGGTATGCTTCCCTCACAATTAGAGAAAATGTTTAATGATAACGCTTCTACTATCACCGACGCAGGGCTTAGTATCTCTAATCTCAAAAAGGAAGCATTGGCTGCTTATAATGCTTACCATAGAGACAACCGCGGATATCAACCAATGTAAATTAAGGAGGGAGGAATAATGGCAACAAAGAAAAAGGTAGCAATAGGGAAAGAGTGGGATTTTAATTTTATAACGGGCGGAAGTGACGTAGGCGGTGGGTTTGGGCAACAAATTACAAGGAATAGTCAAGCGACTGGCAGTTGGGATGATCCTGATCCCATTCGTTCCTCTGCTATTGCCCCTATAGCTAGGATTCAGCCTCCAATTGTGCCACAACAAACATTCCTTGATAAGCTAAAGTCTTTCGATATTAAGGGTATGGCAAGCGGAATAAAGCCACTCACCATACTAAGCGACTTAGGGAAAGGTTTATCTCACGGCTTATCTCAAACAGGAACCGCAAAGATGGACAGATACATGGCTGATGCATTCGCAAATAAGCCTGGTCTATTACAGCCAAGATTCCAGACTCAACAAGCAGAGCAACAAAAACAAGATGAGTTTCTCAGAGCGAATCATGTTAACTCTATAGCTGGGACAATAGGGGAACAAATCCCCCAAATCCCTCTCTGGATGGCTGGTCAACTTGGAGTTAGCGCAGTAGGAAAGGGTTTGGGGAAATTATCTCCCTCCCTTATTCCTTTAGCTGAAAAAGCAGGAGCGAAGTTACCTGGCTTTATTAAAGGTGGACTGATGGACGCTGCAACTTATGGGGGAGTTGTAGCGCCTGTTGATTCAATTAGAAATAACGATAACTTTTCTCAATTCTTAGATAGAGAAAAACAGCTGCCCGGAGTGTTCCTCGGAGGGGCAGGAATAAGGGGCGCAGGAAATATCATTAGTAAAGGCGTGAGTGGGGTTAAGGGAGCCTTTAGCCCTCGTGGTGTACCTTTGCCACCAATTGAACCTATGCCCCTCAGAATACCTATTACGCGTCCTCCTGTTGAACCCATAAGAACATCATTCGCAGATCCTATTCCATCGGCTAGAATCGAGATTCCACAGAGTAGGTTCCAGATTAAACCAGATAGAGCAACACAAGGGACTCCAATTCCCGAAAGACCACCTTTGTTACAAACATCGTCAATGGTTAATGAGCATATTACGCCACCTATTGTGGGTGAAAGAATTACTCAACCTAGTACAATGCCGAATGAATCTCCGTTACTCAGGGAAAGACAATTCGCACAAAATGTCAGAGATTCAAAAATAGCACCAGAGGTAGTAAAGCAGAACACTTTAGATAATCCCCTAAATTATGAACCTATCACAAACAAAGGAACCTTTGATAAAGCTGTTTCGATAGTCGAGACAGATTCAGTCAAGGCTAGGGAGCAATTTAACGCACCATCTAAGGGCATAAGTGCAGATGATGTAGCGTTAGGTGAGGCATTAATTTCTAGGGCTATCAAAGACGGAGATCATGTAGGAGCTAACGCATTAATTGCAGATCTAGCGGAAAAACTAACCACAGCAGGGCAAGCAGTTCAGGCGGCTAAGATATTTAAGCGACTCTCACCAGAAGGAATGTTGCTATATGCTCGAAGGGTAGTTAATACCACAAATAAGGATCTTCTTGAGAGCTTAGGCAAAAAAGCACCAAAGGTTGAATTGACTCCTGAGGACAGTTTGTTTATTACTGAAACGATGCAACGGGTCCAAGGTCTTAGCGTGGAGAGAGATGCCGTTAATGCATCGGGACTAAACCCGGACACACTGAGAACGCTTGTGGACGATTTAGCGCAGAGAGTGCAATTGATTTCAGAGAGTAAGCCGAAGGTCACGGGACAACTCAATGAAATAACTGGCATGATAGAACAGTCTAATGGTCAAGTAACACCGACGATTGCAGGAAAGATTGATAAATTGCAACAATCCCTGTCTTCACTTAGTAATAGGGAGAAAGATGTTGCGATGGCGCAGGTAATGAAACTCATATCAGAGAAGGTTCCTGCTACTTTTCCGGATAAACTCAAGGCTTTACAAAGAATCTCGTTATTGCTAAATCCCAAAACTATGATTAGAAATACTTTAGGAAATACAGTATTTGGTGCAATTGACAATATAAGTAATGTTGTAGCAACTCCAATTGACATACTCACAAGCAAACTTCTCAAGACAAACAGAACGACAACCCTCCCTAGTATCCGAGGCCAATTGAAGAGTGCTAAGGAAGGACTAGCTATTACGCTAAAAGATGCCAAATTGGGCATAGATACCTATGGAAATAAGACACAGTATGAGTTTTCAGGTAAGAAGAACTTTGATAATCCAATTCTACACAAGCTTGACAAGGCAACCATTACAGGCTTGAAACTTGGTGATACCCCTTTTCACAAAGCCGCATTTGATGATTCCATTAGGCAACAGATGAAGCTTGCGAAGGTAGAAAAGCCAACTATGGCGATGGAGGAACAGGCTCAGAGGACAGCAGACCAAAGAACCTATCAGGATGTTAATGCTTTGACCAATGCATTTAAACTGGCACAAAGCGCATTGAACGGAGGCAAGGAGATAGGATTAGGGAATCTCGTACTTCCATTCGTAAAGACACCAGCCAATATCCTGGCTAGGGCTTTAGATTATTCTGTTGTCGGACTACAGAAAGCTCTTAGGGAATCTACTAAGATAGGCAAGGGAACATTTGACCAGAAAGCATTTGTGGACTCTATATCTAGAAATGTAACTGGCACAGCCTTAATCATGGTTGGGTATGATCTAGCCAAAAAAGGAATAATTACGGGTTCTGCAAATAAAGACGCAGACGTTGCGGCATTTGAAAGAGGATTAGGCAAAAATGATTATGCTTATAAGGTTGGAGATAATTATTATACTTACTCATGGGCGCAGCCTGGAAGCCTAGCCATTGCAATCGGCTCGGATATATTTATTAAGGGTAAGGACCGTAAACAAGCTGAAAATGTTGTCACTGATGCAGTAAAAAGCGGTGCTGAAACACTATTTAATCAATCCCTATTAAAAGGATTAACGTCCTTCATGGGTGGGTACAGCGTAGTTGATAGTATATCGAAAACTGTTTTAAACGCTCCTACGCAGTTTATTCCAACTATTGCTAAGCAAATATCTCAAATAGGAGATCCCGCCCAACGCACAACAATCTCTGGCACACCGTTAAATACGGCTAGTAATCTCATAAAGGCTAGGATACCAGGACTTACGAAAACACTCGAACCTAAAGTGAATACCTCCGGCGAAGAAGTTCAGAATTTCCAAGGAAAGAATAGTTTGTTTAATATCTTTGTTAATCCGGGAAGCTCTACAACATTTAAGCCAAACGCCATTCAAAGGGGCATCTTGAAATTGTATGATGAAACTGGCGATAATTCGATATTCCCCAAGGTTGTTCCTAAATCATTCACTGAAAATGGGGAAACAATAAGGCTGACACCAAAAGAAATAACAACCTTTCAGAAAACTATGGGCAAATCTACAGAGTCGAGAATGAAGCCCACTATTGAGGACAGCAGTATCGGTAATTCAACAAAGGTCAAGGAACTAAAAACAGCTATAAGTAAGTCGTATGATGAAGCAAAGGCAGAATTGTTGAGCAACAGAAAGCTATAGGGCAAATAAAAAGCAGGGGTTAATTCCCCTGCTAAATTCCTCATTGGCTTTTATCTTTTCTTATACCAATTAACCGTTTAACAGCCCATCCTATCCGCTTAAGCGCACCAACAATCAATATTGCGGCAATCACAAGGATTATGAATATCGGTGAAAAGTTCTCATAGGGCAGAAACGCAGCGCTTGTTATCGTATTGATTATGGTTCCAATTATGCCAAGTATGAAATCAATCATTACTCATCTTCTTTCCCGTTATCCAAACGCTCATTATGAAAAGTAAAATAACGATGCTCCGCCACATGCTTAAATCTATTACCCAACTAAGCAAAACAGCACAGGCCAATATCATGCCGAACAAATTCAATTCTCCTATCACGTTCTATTTATGCTTCTCAAGGTATTCAGTTAATGCAACTTCTATTATCCTACTTATCGGAATCATTGATATTTCGGAGTAGTCCTTTAATTGCTTAGTTAGTGCTATCGGCAAACTGGTTCCTATTCGTTCCTTGTTTACTAATTCTCCCATATTCATCACCTCGATTAGATTATAGCACAGAACATAAGCCTTTGACAATACACATAAGCTTATGATATAATGGAGTTAAAGGGGGTGAAGATATGGGGATCAAAAAATGTTTTAAATGCAAGCGCGAATTACCGGCAGATGGCATACATTTTTACACGGCCAGTAATACAAAGGACAAACTCCACTCTTCGTGTAAAGAGTGCGAGGGTCATAAGTTCACAACAATTCCTAAACCCTATGAAAAGAAAGATCATAAAACATGCCCAAAGTGTGAAAGGACTTTGCCTGCCGACACATATCATTTTTATGCCGCTAATAAGCGTAGGGACGGACTACAACATGCGTGTAAGGAGTGTGATGGGCACAGCTTTACTAAACCAGTTGAAAAAATTAAGGATGGATATAAAAAGTGTTCTCAGTGCAACGAAGTATTCCCACTGACAATCGAATATTTTAGATTAAGGAAGAAAGGTATAGATAATGTTTTTTTGGGACAGTGCAAGTCTTGCACAACCCTTAACCAACAAACATATCGCCGAGAAAACAGAGCTTCCGTATCCGCCAATTCTAAGCGATACAGATGGGACAATATAATAGTAATTACCGCTAATAAAAAAGTATATAATGATTCTAATAAGGAATCCATACATGAACAATGCAGGCAGTACCGATTAATAAATAGAGAAAGGGATATGCAAGACAGAAAAGATAATATAGACCTTTACAGAGAAAGAGACAGAAAATATTACCAAGATAACAAGGAAATGATTAATAGAAAGCGCAGAAAACTCCACTTAATTAACAGGGATGCAGATAACGAACGAAGTAGAAACTATTACCATAAAAATCAAAAACACCTTTCCGATATGCAACGTATACGCATGAAAGGAAAGGCTAATATTTACTGGCAAAGGCGTAGGGCTAAAGAGAAGTCTCTTCCTGCGACGTTAACGGAGCAACAATGGGATAACGCCAAGGATCACTTCAATAACTGTTGTGCCTACTGCGGAAAAGAGAAACCATTAGAACGAGATCATTTCCTGGCATTAAGTAATGATGGACCGTACACCGAGGACAACATAGTGCCAGCTTGTAAAAGTTGTAACAGCAGCAAGAATGATAGCTACTTTAGTGTGTGGTACCCGAGACACAGGCACTACGCTAAAAAGCGCGAAGTTAAGGTGTTACGATATCTAGGGTACGTTAAGGGGTTTCAGCAATTGAGCATAGCATAAAATAATATTCCCCAATTATCCCTAATGTGATAAGATACCTAAACCGGTGGATATATAAATGTTTGCTTTGCAAGGCATCATTTACGAAACAGCAGTTTGTCCCTGCTCCCCCGGCATATTCGGACAAAACCCCTGACTAGGGTGCAATGGCACCAACTAGACTTCGAGAAATCGGAGTCTTTTCTTATTGAATTGAAAGAGGGTGCTGTATTGAGTGAATACGTTACAGTAAATGAATGTTCTCGTACAAGAGAAGGTATGTATAAAGATTTACAACGGGTAGATATTACCCTGGGCGCACACGGAGAAGAGAATACAGACACAAAGGTCATTCTAGCAAAATTAACAATACTTCAGGAAATAGCACTTAGAAATATCAGTGACTTAACTCAAACGGTCAAAGAGATAGATAAACGTGTACTTGATAGGCAAAATGAAGAGTTTCAAGAAGCAAAGGAAGCCAAGGTAAGGGCAGATCAAATTTCCATTGTAGAGGCAGAGCGGTCGCCTAAGTTTTGGGAAACAGAAACCGGGATATGGTGCATAAAGGTCGGTGTAGGTGTAGCTGTTATTGTAGTCTTAATAGCCCTTGGTCAATCAATCGAGCCTGTTATTAATAAATTCTTTGGGGGTGCAGAATAGTATGCTAGAAGAATGGTTTCCTTCTCCCAACTTTGGCAGCAGATATGGCAGAAACATAATAGCCATCGTTGATCACGTAACCGCAGGAGACTTCCCGGGATGCCTGTCATGGTTCCAAAGCCCAACATCTAAAGTATCTGCCCATTACCTGATCACAAAGGCAGGAAGAATAATTCAGCTTGTTAAGGAAGGTAATGCTGCCTATCATGCAGGGATAAGGAATAACGTCAATTGGAGCATATACGATGGAACTAATCCGAACGCCTACACAATAGGCATTGAGCATGAAGGGCAACCTGGCGAAGAATTAACAGAGGAGCAATATCAAGCTACCCTATTTCTTCATAAAGAATTGACGGCAAAATACAACATCCCTATTGATAGTGAACACATCATAGGACATTACCGCATTGACAGCGTGAACCGTCCTAATTGCCCAGGTAGTGCATTCCCTTGGGATAGACTGTTCAACGACTTAAAAGGCGTTCCTGTGCCTCCTACACCAACATTAGACCCCGATGTCAACCTTGTGATATGGTGTCCTGCATCAAAGGCTAATGAAGCTATAAAAAAGATTAATGAGATAGGCTACTATGTCGAACAGTTTCCATTAAAATTAAGAAGGGATTGATAAAAATGACACAATCAAGATTTAAGTCGCCTGTCTTTTGGGGAGCCGTTGCTGCTCAGGTAATCTCACTCGGACAACTCACTGGTGTATTTGCTAAGTATGGCTTAGATGCAGGATTAATTGGTGATGTAATTGCAGGGGTATTGCAATTATGTGTTGTTGTAGGCTTGCTTAATAACCCTGTCGACAAAGATAATTTTTAACCTTTCTTCCCGCGTGGGAAATATGGTATAATAAACAAGTGTAGGGCGTAAGTTGCGTAGCTCAGTTGGTAGAGCGATACCGTAAGGTAAATGCAAAGTGTCGGTGTTTCGATAGCACCCGCAAGATTGGCAACCTCCTACACAATCGCTTCACAATGTGCGGAACATTGTTTGATACAAACGAAAAATCCCTCTTGCTCTTGACTGAGTGAGAGGGATTTTTTTATGCTCAAAAATAACCCCATTATATGAAGTAAATAATTATAGACAAGCTAAACGACGACTGATATAATGTAGTTAATAAATGGAATTTAATAAAGCAAAGCCCTCCCCGTTGGAACCGGGAAGAGCTTCTAGCGTTAATCTTGTATGTAGCAAGAAAAACACCTAATTCATTATACTTTACTAGGACTATCTAGGACAAGTGTAAGATTTGGAAATTCAGCTACAGACCGTTAGAAGTTTGTAGCTTTTGTGTTTTCTAGTGGAAGTATAAGCACACTTTAAACTATATGGGGTTACCGGCCCCTCTTAAACAAACTGGTGGCGCAATGGAGCTATTACTCGTTATAGCATTGAAGTTGTGTCGGCCACTGGCGGCCATTATAATAGTTTCGGGTTGGAGAGTCTGGCTAACATGGAGTAAGGAACTGTGTTAGATGAGGTATGCTCATATACAACTTCTTGGGCAGACGAAAGAAGTAGAGCGTATTTGCGAAAGCAACGTATGAACGAGTTTTGAGATATCTAACAGGACCGACAAACGGATAACTTAATTTTACGCTTCTTTCAGTCTTGGATTGTGAATATTTTGTTCACTTTTTTCGACTGAAGGAGCGTAATTTGTCCTTCTTTAAGTCCCTCTACCGGATCTTATGGAGAACGACGAAGTTTAGTATTACTAATCTACTTAATTCATCTACATACAGACTACAGACGAAGCAAGAACGACGAAATAAGCTACTAACATCAATGGCTAAGTATGTAGAAATATTGACTCGACTTCTTTTTTTACTTGATTTCATACGGCAAAAGGTGTACAATTAACTTGTACTAATGGGAGGTGAAATGGTGAAAAGAATTGACTTGCGCATAACGGATGCACAATATAAATGGTTAGAGGATAAGGTGGGTAAACTAGGAATAAAGAGGTCTGAAATAGTGCGCAGGATTTTAGAAAAGGAAATGAAAAAGAGGGGGAAATAATTAATGAAAGAATCAATCGCTTATCAATATCAAGAACTCCATATTTTAGGGTTCCTCGACTGCATGAAATATATAGTCACGGTCAAGAAATACTCGGCAGAACACATAAAATTGTTGAGAAAAATGCCTTATTCCGAGTACCTAAAAACTACTCATTGGGCAATGCTGAAAAAGGCCGCATTGAGCATAGCTGCTCACAGTTGTGCAATGTGTCATAAAAATGATACTGAAATTCATGTTCATCATATTTGCTACGATAACAGGGGACACGAAGATGTTTATAAAGATGTAGAGTGTCTCTGCGCTATATGCCATAAAGGAACGCACGACATCGTAAATACGTATCTAAAACAAAACATGTACCAATTACTTAATAGTAAGGTTATGGAAGTCGTGAACGAAGAAATATATCCCTTTAATATAACCTTGGATAATAAGGCTGGAAGATTTGGATTAAACAGATTTAATGTCTAATATTAACCACTTTGCTACTGAGGGGATTATGGCTAATCTGATATTTGAGTCGGGGTTACATTAGGAATAAGAGAAGGTGAAGTAAATGGACTGCTCAGTAACAAAACGCAAAGGATGTAATTACTGCTTGAGGGGTAAGGAATTCCATGATAGCAGTATGCTTTCCGTTTCGATTAACGACGATGATTGCAAGGGGAATGCGGAATTAATATTTAGAATTAATGATAAGGATAGCGTGGATATTCTGAATCGAGTCAAGATTAACTACTGCCCTATTTGTGGGAAAGATTTAAAGATCAAAAGGTAATTAGTGCATGGTTCCGGCAATGGGCGAAGGGACAGATTGGGAAGGGGAGGAGGAAGTAGAATGATTGACTTCGGAGGAAGAAAAGAATTATTCAGGGTCATAGTCGGGAGCCACAACTACAATATGAATACTCCTGAAAGCGACAAGGATTGGAAGGTATTCGTGTTACCGACTTTTGACGATTTATATTCAGGAAAAGAATTCTCAAAATCATATGTTGGAGAAACAGAAGATTTAGAGGCTCACGACATTAGAAAAGTAAGTCATTTGTGGTGGAAAGCTAATATCAACTTTGTTGAAGTGCTTTTTACGAGTGAGGGGCATGTTAATCAAAAAATAAAGCCAAGAACAAAGAATATTCTTGATGTAATTTTCCAACATAAACACGAGATTGCTAGAATGAACCTTCCCTATCTCTATGATGCGTGTATTGGGATGCACCTAAATAAAAAAGGGCAGATAAGCAAAGGAACGGCAGGAACGCAACATTTAGTTGATAAATTCGGTTATGACACAAAACAGGCAATGCACAGTTTGAGGGTATTGGATTTTCTTAAAAGGTTTGCGAATAATGGATTTACTGATTTTAAGAAAGCTATTTGGTACGACAATTATTTTGCAGATCGTGATTGGTTTTTGGGATTAAAGAATGGTTTTCTAACAAAGGAAAAATATCTTGAATGGGCAGATGCTTTTCTTAGGGAAGCGAAAGGGTTAGAGAGTGTTTATAAGGAACAGAAACCGAATGAGGAAACGAAGGAACATCTCCTGAGATTAGTCAAGGATATGGTCAGAGAAGAATTGGAATAGGGTTATTCAGCTAGTGCATGGCTCAGAGGGTTGGGGATTAAGGATGTGGGGAAGAGGGAGCAACATGGGCAAACTAATAAAACTAAAAATCAAGCATAAAAACAACAAAATACTAGAACACCTATTAAGCGAGTTAGAGTACATAAAAACTGTATTTCTTGATCGCGAATTAGGGGATGTTTTTATAATCATAAATGGTGGAGAGGCCGGCAAATGTTGCACTTCCAATGGGGTTGATATTGCCAAGGCTAAAGAAATGTGCAGGGATTTTGTGAGGAGTGCTGGGGAGTATGTGGATTAGGGGTGGGAAGGAGGGGGGAATAAGGGGATGAACCTACCACCAACACCAAGCGTCACTTGTTCCCTATCCCCAAATCTCGTTCGATAAACTGTCCCAATAAGCAAATTAGTCTCAGTCGTTGTTCTATCAATTAAAGGATTAGCGAGAAATGAAACCAAGCCAGATTCAATGCCTATATCAGATTTAACATGGTTGATATAGTTTTCCTTAGATGGATTTGTGGCTATCATAGCTATGGCGAGTAGGATTAGGATTAATTTTCGCATGTTTTCACCTCGAAGGTAGTTTGCCCGAGATAAATAGAATTATGCAAAAAAGTAAGCCTTACTCAAATGAGTGAGGCTTTATTTATTATTTAGCGGCATTTTTATGAACCCCTTGCTTACTTGGTGGCAATAACATCTTCGCCATAAACGGTCTTGTCGTTTCAAGATTAGCCCTAATGATATTGATGGCGTGATATAAAGGCATCTTAGTAACATCCTCAAGGGAATACGGCTCAAGAAAGTGCTTCAAGCTCCTATATGTTTTCTCACTTGATCGGTAAATATGGAAGTGTGGCCCTGCACTCAAGATAATCTCTGCTAATTCAGAAGGTATCTGCTCCCAGCTATGGAAAAGCCAACAATATTTAACCCTGAACTTTCGACTTTCAACTGCGGCAGCGGTCCACAGTTTTGCACTTCTAAGGTATTGATGCGGTTCGTCCATTATAACAAAGTAAGGAAATTGATTTTCTTCCGGTCTTAATCTCATAGCAATGTCGATCTTAGTGCAGATTAAATTAACGAGTAAATCCTTGGCTAATGGGTCAAATGTATCGTCTGGAATATCAATAATGACTACTTTTTTCTGTTGCATCAATTCCCAAAAGTCTAGTCCATCTTCGCATTCCATACAATCAGCAAGGTATTGGTCACGGAATATAACAGCCATACGATTGTAGACAGGGGCTAATATAGTTCTCTTGCGGGCTGGTTCGTATGCGCCAAACTCAATCATTGTAGTTTTGTTTATTCCATCTGGCATCGACTTGATGCATTCCTGCCGATATAAATCATTTTCAAATATCTTTAGGATTTCTCCAAGCTTTCTAGTCTTCATGGCAACAACAGCAGCGAATAAGAATCTTTCTGTCTGCATTTCCGTACCCTCCATATTGAAAAATGAAAGTATGGTATTTGCTAATCGAGTTGTCATGTGGGTGGCGTGAAAACTTTCTCTCCAATCTAGTCCTAGTTTTACTTTAGATAAGTCAATGTGGATATACTGGTCGGGCGTGAGAACAGACATAATCTCTATTCCTAGCTCTCTTTTTGCAGGGTCTATAGTAACTGCACCAAAACCATTTTTAATAGCTTCTACGGCTGTATTAGCCGCCTGTCCTTTGGTTTTACCGACCCCCATGCCACCTATATCAACATCCGGTAAACATAGTTCATCTTGATTGTCTATTGGTTTATAAATCGAAATACTTTCATTTTTTAATTCTACATAACCTAACTCCATCCCACCATGAGATACGCTGGCCGGTGGACCGTCTTGACGTTGTTTAATCGTTTCTAGTTGGTCGGAATAATCAACTTGTAGCCCAGGTCCTGGTAACTGTGCCAACTTGCCTAATTCTCCAACACTCATAATATTAGTGTCAAATTCTAATAAACTCCCTAATTTTAAACGATGTCGATTAATCTCGCATAAGATTCTTACCGTGGCCTTTTTACTTACTTCAACCTTTTCAAGCTCGTTATCCCCTGCCACTTCAATGAACGAGTTGGATAAGGCCCTAGATGTTATCTCACGCCTGTTGTCGCTCTCGCTGTGGCTTGCTACTCGTATTCTGGTACTAAATGTAGGCTCGTTACGTTTGGCCGTCGTAGAGCGTTGTAGTGACCCCTCAATGAGTATTTCACGCTTGTCTTGGTCCATTGATTTAACCTGTGGTTTATTATCTTCGCTATGTCCTAAGATATTTAAGAGCAAATCACCGATCTGTTGAAAAATCCCTTCTAATCCTGTTCCTAAGGATAATAACGCTTTGCGTTTTGATAAGCTTCTTCGTTGCGGAGTTTTGCCTTGCCTGAATTGTTTATGCGCTTGCTCGGCTTGGTCTTGCCAATTCAGACGATGGTTTGGATACGCGCAAATACTAAGTCGAGCAATATCTCCTTCTTCCATATCCCTACAAGCTGACATTACGGCGTTTAAGGGTTGCGTGTCTTCGGCACGGTCAACATGCAAGGCAAATATGTTATGACGCTTGTAGACTAATTCTGTGACCTTAGTATCAGTTAAGGGGATAGCTAGTTCAGATTCGAGGGCAATATCTATACTAGCCCTTTCCCAACAGCCGGCAATCTTTTGTCTTGCATACGTTTCCCAATCTCTAGGGACAGTGAAGTAAAATTTGATCTCATCTTTAGTAATCAGAACGTCATACCAAACTCTAGCCTTTGGAGTATATCTGATGAACCATTTTCCAAGGCTAATTCTTTCGAGTGGTGATTTATATAATTCGTGCAAAGCTCTCATTAGTTTAAAGTTTTCCTTGTTATTGACGGTCCGGTCGGGAATTACGCGCAAGGTAATCATTTCTGGATTGTCTATTTTGATGAAGTCCTGCCAAACTATTTCAGCGTTAAAGCTTTTTAGTTTCTGATTTCCGAATAGTTGAAAACCTGTAATCTTCATTCCTTCACCTCATTTTATTGCTATGTTAAGCAATGTTCCAACGAAAGCTAATAACACGCTAGTACCGGCATAACGCATAGCCTTTTGACTCCCGACCATTCCAATGAGTAAAAATACCATTGCTGCAATCCCGCAAACTTCGGGCATAATGTTTATCAAGGCGGTAACATAGTCAAGTATTCTTTCACTTGCTGTCGGAACATGCGGAGGTAGGAATAACTCATTACCTAATTTACTCCACCATCCACTTCCTCCATCTGGACTACTCAATGCTACTAATGGGTCGATGGGTGTACCATCTTTAAGTAACGAGATATGTATATGTGGTCCTGTGCTGTGTCCTGCACCGGGCATCCCTGGCATTCCACCTGTTAGCCCTAATACATCACCAGAGCTAACATGTTGGCCGTAGGTTACATTTACTTGAGATAGATGTCCATAAACCCACTCACGACCACCCTCCGCATTGACTCGTATGTTCTCTCCTAACATTGGATCATTCGATATCTTAGAAATGATTCCATCCGTAATAGATTGTGCTTGAGTTCCAGCAGGGGTGGCGAAGTCAATCCCTGAGTGTGGTGAAGGATGGAAATTGTCGATTTCTCCAAACTTAGTTGTAATGCGATAGGTTAGCATTTTAAACATGCTGATACCTTCTTTCAGGGTTTTGCGCTGCGCAATATGTCCATCAGAACAGGGAGCCAGTTCATTCCTGCATAGCCTAATGCTGCGTATTTCATTCTAGTTAATCCACTGGAACCCTTGCCAAGCATTGCCTCTAACAATCCCCATGTAAAAACTAGGTAGCAGACAGGATCGGCTATTCCAATTAACAAATCCTTGATGGGTTGACTTGCTTTAGTTATTTTCGCAGTTATGTCCATACTTTCATTCGGTATGGCTGCCATAACATCTATTGGGTTTGCGATAGTAGAAGTCGCCACCAATGCAGTTAAGATAGCCAAGTCCTTTTTAGTGATTTCGGTATCCATTGAAAGGACCATGCGGTTATTCATTAATTGAAAGGCAGATATTCGCATATTAGAATTTCCTCCTTCTTTTTTGAATGAAACGATATATCCAACCACAAACGAGTAAATAGCCAAGTAGTGAGACTATTATTCCTAGATAAAACAAAAACTGCGACCTCCTTTCTGGATGGCCGCAGTTTTCCCATTGCTGTGCTACGCTTTACAGCATATGTTCGCGGCCCCCTGAAATATGCAAGTCCGATGAATAAAACGAAAACTTTTGGCAAAACTATGACTAATACTTAATTTAAGAGGGGAGATGTAAAATATGGACCCGTTTTTACTTTTGGGAATTGCATTGATTCAAGTTGGAAAATTCATGTTAATGGCTTCTTGATTTTTAAAGAACTTCGATATCCCTCGTGGGTGTCGGGGTTCTTTTTATTTTCTCAGGAACATCATTCAACCCGTTAGCTTCTCTTAAAAAGTCAGATGTCAGGAATAATACTAAAATATCCTCATCATACTTCGCGGAAATAGAATACTCCTTGATTGCCTTGTGAATTAGTTTTTGTATTTTGGCTATGTCCATTTACAATTCCCCTTTCTTTTAAAGCTAGGCGCATACCGTTTCTGATTAATTCACTTAACTCTCCTTGCTCTAATGGTCCAAGTTGCTCAATACCTGCCTTGATGTCTTTGTCGAGATAGTTTCTCAAGCGTACTCGTAAGTCACTTTGCAATTTGTTGTCCCTCCTTTATGTGGTGATTGTGGAACTTGATAATAGATATGGCTAAATAACCATAATATGCACGTACTGAAAAATAAAAAAGACCCAACTTTTCAGTCAGGCCACAAGTGATCAATAGGATAAACTAGGGCATCTGCTATTTTTCTAGCAGTTTTTAAAGATATTCCCTTACCGTTTATAATTTTACTGAGGGTGCCTTGGTTTATTCCTGTCATTTTGGATAGCTGCTCTTGCTTGATTCCCCTCTTTCCCATAATTTCCTTAATTCTATTCATAAATTCATCACCAAGGAAAATTATTCCACATTTACCTCCGCAATTCCTCTTATGCTATTTTGCCATATTTATTTTTCAATATTACAATTTTCACGTTTTTTTGTCCATCAAGGGGAGTATTATAAACGATAAGTATAGAAATAGGCGAGGGGAAGGGGTATCCACTTGATTAAATTAAGTGCAGTTAGAAATTCAGCAGGGTACACAATTGAAGAAGCCTCAGAATATTGCCAGGTGTCTGTAGAAGAAATGAGAAGGCTTGAGGGTGAGCCAGGGGACATGCTAGCCAGTATGGTTTTGAGACTCAGGAAAATATATAAGATACCAATTGATTATGTAAGCTTATTTTTATTCCTTGGAATTAATTTAGTCTATTAATGACAGAGAAAAGGACCGCGATAATTCACGGCCCTCGACGTAGCGCGGAAGCCCCTGAATTCATTCACGGGGAGGAAGCGCGGCTTCGTCATTCCTTTCTTTTATTGATTATATTAATATTTTGTATTGACTATTTTGTTCAATAGTTGTATAATTAAGGCAGAAAGCGAGGTGATAAAAATGCTTTGTACCTTAAAGATTAAGCTCGTACCAACTAAAGAACAATTTAGCCAATTAACTGAAACCATGAAACGTTTTAATTTAGCCTGTAACTACATTAGTCAGGTAGCCTTTGATTCAAAAACACTTGGCAAAATTGGCATCCAGAAACTTTGCTACTACGAAGTTAGGGAAAAGTTTGGACTATCGTCTCAGATGGTCGTTCGCGCCATTGGGAAAGTTTCTGAAAGTTATAAGTCTGATAAGAAAACACTTCATACCTTCAAGGAAACAGGAGCCATGGTCTACGATCAAAGAATACTTTCCTTTGATGGATTAGAGTTTGCATCCATTCTTACTCTTGACGGTAGAATTAAAGTTCCAATGATTCTAGGCGAGTATCATCAAGGTTTGCTATGTGGCAAGCGTATTCGCGGTCAGGCTGACTTAATTTTGCAAGATGGGACGTTCTATCTCCTGTTAGTCGTTGACCGTCCAGAGCCACCTAAAATGGATACTAAAGAGTTTCTTGGCGTTGATCTTGGCGTAGTCAATATTGCAACCACCTCCGATGGTAAGGAATTTAGTGGTGCGGTTATTCGCGGTATACGTTACCGCCATGCCGCGCTTCGTAAAAAGCTACAGAAGAAAGGAACTAAGTCTGCTAAACGTCTGCTAAAGAAACGCCGCAGAAAGGAGCAACGATTTGCTACCGATATCAACCACTGTATAAGCAAACAAATAGTCTCTGTCGCTAAAGGCACCGAGCGCGGTATTGCCATGGAAGACCTTGGCGGTATTCGTGAACGGCTAATTGTTAGAAAAGCACAACGAAGAGAATTATCATCTTGGGCATTCTTCCAACTCCGTCAATTTGTTACCTATAAAGCGATTCTAGCAGGTGTTGAAATCCAATTTGTGGACCCTCGAAATACCTCAAGAACTTGTACTAAGTGTAGTAACATTGACAAGAAGAATCGTAAGACTCAATCTCATTTTGAATGTACGGCATGTGGTTTCGTTGCCAATGCCGACATTAACGCTGCGGTCAACATTGGCCGTAGGGCTGTTGTCAACCAGCCGCACGCAGGGGTTTGAATTATCGCTTCGCTACTTGCAAGCCCCTAGCTTCAGCTATGGGGTAGTTGACGGCCCTTTTTGTTTTATTTAATTTGGAGTGTATTTTGGAGTGTATGGTTATTTTTAGATGGTGCGGTGGCGGGGATTTGAACCCCGACGAGGTTTCCCTCACTAGAACCTGAATCTAGTAGTCGTGTCACTTGTGGCCCTTGGTATGGGCTAGTCCATGTTTCCTTCTATATAAAGAGTAGCAACATATTGATACTTTACTTCGTTTCATATAAGAAACTATTTAATATAAAATAGATAGCAAGAGTGTAGAAAGAGTGTACATGGGGTAAAAATAAAAACCGGATCAAGTTCCAGCATCTTTATTCTTGTCTCTGATTACGAAAACATCTTCAATTGTGTTCGATGCTTCATTATCCATCTCCGAGGAAGAATGTTGGTATAGTCTCGTCATTTGTACTTGGCTATGCCCTAGTCTGCCGGATGCGACTGTATCGGGTACGTTGTTTATCATCATCAATGTTGCGTTGAAGTGTCGTAGATCATGGAAACGGATATGAGGGAGATTATTATTTGCTAGTAATTTCTTGAAGTGTTGAGAATAGGAAGATGGTTTATACTTATCGCATATTTGCTCAGGAATGACTTTGAGAGTTTTTAGATATTCGCTGATTACATCAATCACGAACTTAGGAACTTTAATCTTCCTTTGGCTAGTTTCCGACTTAGGGTCTTTGGTTATCCACGGCCCCATCATTCTTACCTTAGTTTCAAATATGGATATTTTGCATTCCTTAAAGTCAATGTCTCTTAGTCGTAATCCAAAGATTTCACCGCGTCTTAACCCACAAACCCCAGCAAGCATAATGCAAACTTCATCGAATGTTCCCTTAGTTAGTAGCATGAGTCTACCAAAGTCTTCTTGGCTATAAATAGTGTGTTTGAATTTTTTCGACTTAGGCTTATCAACTCCATCAATGGGGTTATATTTAATAAGCCTATTTTTCATAGCTGTTTTTAAGACTAAGTTAAGGAAAGAATGCAACTTTCCAACCGATTTACCAGAAAGTGTTTTTGATTTCTCATTATAGAATTCTTGTAGTTGTATTGGTAGCATCTTCTTAATTTTCAACGTCCCTAGCTTAGACGGAATGACGTGCTTGTCCATATAGAGTCTATAAAGCTGCCTTGTAGTCTCTTGGAGATCGACGGTGTAGACTTTATACCATTCCTCCATATACTCTTCTAATGTAGCGTCTGACTCGCTCATATAAAGGTTATTATCTATCTCATACTGTAGGGAATTAACTCGGCTCCACAATTCCTTTATTTGCTTAGATTCGCTCAAGTCAGTAAGCCCGTAGAAATCCTTATTCTTTCTTTTGCCATCTCTGCCCTTTGGAAGCTCTACCCTTCCTACCCACTTTAGATCACTCTTGCGCTGAAATACTGTTCCCATTATTGCTCCTTCTTTCCTTTCACATATTCAATAAATGAAATAACTTCAATCTTTTTTGCATCGGATAAATCGGATAGGGGATTGTCTGTATTAATCGGCCTCCTATCTTCTGCGAATCCAAATAACCAATCAAGGGATACATTGAAATACTTTACCAAACTAGTCAATGCCCTTAGTCCAGGGTCAACCAAACCACGCTCATATCTCGACAGGAGTGACTTCGATAACCCTGTCTTTCTCGCTACTTCCTCAAGCGATTCCTCTTTTTCAGACCTTAATTCCTTGAGTCTTTCGCCAATGATCTTAAACTCTTGCACTTCAAATTCCTCCAATATAGGATATATTAGATTATATATGAAAGTTTCAGAATATGGAACATAATATTTAAAAAAGTGTCATATAATATAAATTGCCTATATACAGCCTTTCCAAAATATGCTAAGATGAGAGTGTCAGATCAGCAACACGAAAGAAAGGAGGTAACAACTATAGTATGGCTAATAAAGCAAAAAAAATACCCCATGCAGCGATAAAGGGGTTAAGGGCTGAGCAAGATATTTCAATGGCACAAATGGCTAAGATCATTGGTATATGCGAAGGTTCGTACTTAGCTAAAGAGAATGGGACAAGGGAATGGCGGTCATCCGAAATGGTAGGTATCGCAAGGTTTTTCAAACGTTCATTGGATGAGCTTTTTATTTAGGGTGAGGGTTGCATATGTGGAACAAGATGGGAGGATTTATGAAAAACAAGTATGAGGTTAGGGGAGATAAGGTTGCAATATTCTTAAAACACATGGACATGGAACAATCTATAACTATTATCAATAAAGATGATCTAGAAAAAGCTAAATCCATTAAAGGAAGATGGTGCGCAAGGTTAGATAAGAAAAATAATTCACCCTATGTTGTGCACATGGGGCCATTAAGGGAAGGCAAAAGGGAAACATTCAGGCTTCACAGATTGATAATGAATTGTCCTGAAGGGATGGTGGTTGACCACATTAATCATGACACACTTGATAACACGAAAGAAAATCTTAGAGTCGTGACATATGCGGAAAACTGTCAAAACATATCAATGAGGAAGTCGAATAAGTCTGGTTATCGTGGAGTCAGTTGGAGTAAAGACACTAATAAATGGAGAGTCACGGCTCGAATAAATGGCAAAATTGAACACTTTGGATTATATGAAGATGTAGAGCAGGCCGGTCAGATAGCTAATCAAGTTAGAACATATTATATGCCAGGGTATATAAACCAATCTAATTAATGAGGGAGGACGAGATTATTCGCATCGACATTAACGATAAGTATGTTATAACTTCTGATTCTAATCAAATGGTGGTCAATGAAAAAAGAATCTCCAAGGGCGAGAAAACAGCAGGCGAAGAGGCTCTATCCCCAATCAGCTACATGAGAACCGTAAACGAATGTTACAAGTTCCTTCTGCAAAGGCAAATAAGGGAGTCTAAGGCTTCTGGATTCACGGCATTAATGGAAGAAGTTCGCAGGATTGAAGAAGAATTGGATGCATCAATATTGATTTAGGGAGGGACAAGCTCAAATGTGTGAATGCGTAGAGAGAGTAAAAGCAAAAGTATTCAATGAGCTATTCCTCAAGACGATGGCAAATGAGGAAGTAGTTTCCCCAAGATGCTATTTTGAAAATTCGTTCATTGGTGGTGGTTTCCCATTATGCCTTCCTATCAGGGTTGACTATCTAAAGGTTGCTAAATCAGGGAGAGAAATGAAGCAACATAAGATTTATAACATGACGCTTTCATTCTGTCCCTTCTGTGGTGAAAAGGTGGACAAGTCAAAGGAGGTAGCTGAGTGAGCAGAACAGCCTTCCTGGCCCACACGTTAGGCCTATGCGCCTTGCTACAAGTGTTCTGCGAGTATTACGTCTGGAACAAAAGAAAGACCCTCAGTCGCGCCAAACGACTAAGAGTCAGGGAGAATTTATCTTAAAGAGAGTATATCATAACCAGCCTGAAATTATACCATTTTAGGAGGGATAGCGTGAACATCGAGAAGTTGAGGAAGGTTCAATGCTTTCAATCAGGATGCCATTATGCAGAGACAAGGTGCTTATCATATCGTGGAAATGATTGCATTAAGAATGGCGGGTCCAGAATTCCTTTACAGCAGGTGGGGGATAGGGAATA
>Ga0209511_1001042_pt1 | contig 25455 bp, 25 predicted proteins | sample SSSSmetaG_FD_184141 | JGI IMG/M metagenome (GOLD analysis project Ga0209511, IMG submission 184141) | Glacier valley bacterial and archeal communities from Borup Fiord, Nunavut, Canada, to study Microbial Dark Matter (Phase II) - ​SSSS... | ecosystem: Environmental > Aquatic > Freshwater > Ice >... | reverse complement strand
TCCAATAGCAGGAGTCACCTTACCCATGAGTCTACTCAGCCGCCTTACGCACGCGCTCAAACTGACGCGCAGCCCACGCCTTGACCCGCCCATCAGCGATCGCGATCCGCATCTGGCGCAGCTTGTCAAACTGATCGCGGATCACAACGCTCCGCTATGGCCGCGCCTGGATATGTACAACGCGCAGGCCGACGAATACACGCGCTCGTCATGGCTGTACGTGGCCGTCACGCGCATTGCGGAAGCTGCCGCCATGGTGCCGATCAATACCTATCGGATGGACGGCGGCAAGCGGATCGCCATGCCTGATCATCCGCTGGAACGTTTGCTGCGCGCTCCCAATCCGACGCTCAGCCAGTTTGAATTGTTGGAAGCGACTTTCGGCTTTTTGGAGCTGCACGGCAACGCTTACTGGTATCTGGCGGGTGACGGCGCGCCCTCGGAAATCTGGCCGCTGCGCCCCGATCGCGTGCGAATTGTGCCCGACCGCACGCATTACGTCGGCGCGTATGTGTATATGCTCGATGGCGTAGAGATTCCGCTGCATCCTGACGAGGTGATCCACTTCAAACGCTGGCATCCCAAAGATGATTATTTCGGCCTCAGTGCGCTTGAGGCGGCAGCGATGGCCTCGCAAACCGATCGCGCCATGGCGAACTGGAATCGCAACTTTTTCGATGTAGGCAAAGCGATTCCGGCGGGCATTCTGACCATTAAGAGTATGGTCAGCGACGCGGATTTCGAGCGGATCAAGCGCGAATGGCTGGAAAGCTATGGCGGCACTCAGCGCAAGACGGCGTTCATTCGCGGCACGGGTGAGATCGGTTGGCAGAATCTCGGCCTGAGTCAGCAGGAGAGCGACTTTCTGGAAGCGCGGCGGCTCAATCGCGATGAAGTGTTTCAGATTTTCGGCTTGCCGCTCGGCTTGTACGATAAGAATGCCACACAAGCCAACGCTACCGTTGCGCGCCAAACCTTTTTGAGCGACACCATTTATCCGAAGCTGACGCGCTTCACGCAAAAGCTGACGCTGCAACTCGCGCCCTTTTGGGGATCGGACTTGCTCGTGATGCCCGACGATGTGCGCGGCAACGAAGCTGATCTGGCGGAAGTGCAAGCGGCGCGCGCCTTCATGACGATCAACGAAGTGCGGGCGCGTTATTTCAATTTGGAGGCGGTGGCGTGGGGCGATGCGTCAGCGGAAACAATACCGGTTATGCCCTCACCCCACAATGCGGGGCAAGGGATTTAGAGTAAGGTACTTTGCCGCCTTACTTCGGGTTCTGCATCTCCGGGATGGAGCGCGTGAACTCGCCGGGTTCGGTCTGGCGCGGCGTGCTGTCCATGCCAGCGGCGGGCGGCACAATGAGCATGTCTTTGGTATAGATTGCGTCGCGCCGATCGGTGAAGCTCAGGCGATGATCATGCTCCAGGACGATCGCTTCAGTGGGGCAGGCGTCTTCGCAGTAGCCGCAGAATATGCAGCGCAGCATGTTGATCTCGTAGGTTTTGGCATAACGCTCGCCAGGGCTGTAGCGTTCTTCGTCGGTATTTTCCGCCGCCTCAACCCAGATCGCGTCGGCAGGACAGGCTGCCGCGCACAGTGAACAGCCGATACACTTTTCCAGGCCGTTGTCGTAGCGCTTCAGCTCGTGCTTACCTTTATAACGTTCGCGTACCGGGCGCTCTTGTTCGGGATATTGAATGGTCACGGGCGGCTGAAAAGCGTTTTTCAGCGTGGTGGCAAAGCCTTTGGCGATATTCATCAGTGGTGATCCTTTTTCTGCTTAGGCGCGTTGATTTGCTTGCGCTGCTTACGTTCCAGCTTTTTGATACTCTCAGCGGGCGGCAGCGCTTCGGGCATGGTGCCGCCGAGCTTCTCGATCGCTTCACGCACGATCGTACCCGCGTCGTAATGCGTGCGAATCGCTTCATCCTTGCTGCGGACATTATCGCGGCGCAGCTTTTCCTCAGCTTGCGTGGTGCGGAACAGGTTGGCGGCCAGCTCTGCGCGCCCCATGTGATCAAGGATGTGCTGACTTTTGGTGAGTCCCTTGCGCTCGTGAATGTCTTGCGCGCTCAGGCCATCGTACAGACCCTTGTAGCCGTTATTCTGAAAGTCCGAGAAATCCTGCGAAGTGCTGACGCCTGCGCGCCGTGCCGCCCGTGACAAGTCGCTGTTCTGGCGTTTGATTTCCTGCCGTAACAGCAAGCGCCGCTGATCTTCGGCCAACAAATTCGGATCGGCCTGATCGCTGATCTCCTGACGGCGGGTTTGCGCGGATAAATACGTTTGGCCGAGCGCTACCGTGCGCTTCGACGGATCAGCGTTTTGCACGATCAGGTAGCACGCATAACGTGACAAGCGCATATCCAGCACATCACGTTTAGCGCCAGAGCCGATCGTGACGCTGCTGGAAGTCAACACAAAATGCGACTCGACCTTGTGACCACTGCCCAGGCACGCTTCCTGCGCATGTTTAACGGCGCTCTGAAACTTGCGATATTCGGGGTAGCCCAACGTTTTCGCCAGTTCACGCGCCGACCAATATTCGCGCCCCATCTCGTCGATATGCTTGATCTGCTCAAGCGGCGAGTTTGGCGCGGCTAACAAGGCGTCTTCGGGTTGTTCAGCCATCCGAAAAACTCCACTAACCATCACTAACCGTATCGATAATATACCTGAATTATAACACACTCTTGCTATTTCTGGCAGTTCAGAGTATGATTGCCAACGTTATGGCGATGTAGCCAAGTGGTAAGGCAGAGCTCTGCAAAAGCTCCACCGTGGGTTCGAATCCCACCGTCGCCTCAAGCATTAACCGAAACGTAACCCTCGAAACGCACCATAGTAAAAGCGTCGCGCACTTGGTATAATACTTCCGCATTGTGGAGGTGCATTATGAAGGTTCGCGCATCAGTTCGCAAAATGTGCGCTAATTGCAGCTTTGTTCACCGGCGCGGTCACTTGTACGTGATTTGCTCTGCGAATCCAAAGCACAAACAGCGTCAGGGATAACAAGAACGGGTCCATTGCGACCCGTTTTTGCTTGCATGGCAGCGTCAAACTCAAGAACGCTGAGGAACATTTAATAATGAGCAAACTGGCTGTTTTGTTGGATGAACTCAAGCAAGGCCATTCTGTTCGCGTTCAACTAGGCGGTGGCTCGATGCGTGGACGTATCGAGATTGATCAGGTGGTGACTCTTACGCCGATCGACGCTTCAAACGTTCAAATTAACGATGTCGTTTTTGTAAGATGGCACAATGGGAATTTTATAACGCATTTAGTGACTGATATTCAAGATGGAAAATACCTGATCGCCAACAACCTGGGGAAAATCAATGGGTGGGTTGATGGTTCGGATATTCTGGCTGTAGTAACCGAAATTGAACCGCTTTCGTAGAACCGTGCTACTTATCATGCTCCTCGTCCCAATTTTGCCACGTTAATTTAACCTAAAAAACACACCGATTCAGCCTGTAATCCATTATAATTGATGTATAAATTGCTTCACCCCTGGAGGGCATAGTGGCTCTCTCAAGCGCAACGATTATGACTGATCCTGAAACCATCCGACAGGCGCTGTACAATTCAGTGGCGAATTGGCCGGGCTATTTTTACGGCGCGCTGGAAACGGTCAATGGCTTGCCGCATGTGTTGACGATCGGGACGCAAGCGCTTCAGGTGTCACCGGATTTCTGGAAAAAGCACATCGGCGGCACGCGCTGTCCGCTGGCAACCAACGTGCAGATCACTTTGCAAACCTGGGCGCATCCTGACGGCGGCGCAGTGTGGGCGTATTATGTACAGGCACGCGATACTTATGCGATAGCAGTGCAGCGCTTTGGGCCGGGTCAGGAGCAAAGCGCCCGCGCCGATCCACGTTTCCGCAATGCGCGCCTTACCGCACTCGATCTGGCAAAATCCCTGGTCACGCCCCTCTGACTCCCTTCCCCTGTAATCGGGGGAAGGGTTGGGGTTAGGGGTCAATACGAGTTGGATTTATGGCTCAACACGCGCGGTACAATTCGTGCTACTATTATCTTATTCGATTATCTCGGCATCATTAAGGTAAGCATTTTATGGCACAAGCTGAACCGTTTGCCCAACTGAACGAAGCAATTACGCTGGCGAACAGCGGCCAACGCGAGCAAGCCCGCACACGTTTGCTCGATCTGACCGCGCATTACCCTGATCTGGAATTGGCTTGGTTGTGGCTTGCCTCCGTTGCGGATGACCCCGAAGATCGAGCGACCATGCTGCGCCGCGTGTTGAGCATCAATCCGCACAACGAAAAAGCGCGCGCCGCCCTCACCCGCTTGACAGGCAATGTGCCACCACCACCGCCGCCACCTGTAAGCGCTGTCGCTGCCAATGCGCAGCCACCCTCACCCGCGCTGCCCGTGATTGATACGGATGACCCCGAAGATCGAGCGACCATGCTGCGCCGCGTGTTGAGCATCAATCCGCACAACGAAAAAGCGCGCGCCGCCCTCACCCGCTTGACGGGCAATGTGCCACCACCACCGCCGCCACCTGTAAGCGCTGTCGCTGCCAATGCGCAGCCACCCTCACCCGCGCTGCCCGTGATTATTGCAGTCATGGCGATTTTGACAGCGCTCGTTGTGGTGGGCGCGTCAGCATTGAGTCAGCGCTTGCAAGCCCATCCGACCTGGACGCCGAGCGCCACGCTGATCCCGACGGTCACGCCGACGCTGCGCTATTCGCTGACACCTTCCATAACGCCCGGTGGCCCTACAATCACGCCCTTTGTACAAAGTACGCTGCCGCCGACCTGGACGCCACCACCGACCTTAACCGCCGCTTCGACTTATACGCCGCAGCCCACCGAAACTGATCTGCCGAGCGCCACGCCATTCGCCACTTTCACGCCCTCGGATGTGCCCGCCGCGCCTGCCACGCCGATCAGCGTCCCGACGTTTACGCCCATTCCTGACACGCAAGCGGTCTTCTGACAAGTTTGTGGTATGCGCGGCCTGCACCCCGGCGTTTTCATTTGATCATCCCAATTTTAGGAATGGGCACAAGGTGCGGCGTCCCATCTGCATCTACATGAATCGGGATGATTGATTGCCATTAACCGAATTTTCGCCCAACGGCTTACGCATCGCATCGGGCCGCCGCAATCGCACGATTATCGTGTGGGATGCTGAAGCGCGCTAAACGGTAGATTGACCCCTGACCCCGCTTTTGTTATCAGGGGAAGGCAGTCAAAAATCAAAAATTGAATTTTTTGGCTGTTCGATCGCATTAATGGGTGTCATTTCGAGCTGTGTACGACGGCTGCTGACTTGCTGCGCCATGTTCATCGTCAAGCGATCAAGCTGCGTCAGCAATTCGTTTTGGCGCGGCGTCGGTGATCCTTCAAGACGCAAGATACTATGCAAAGTCATCATCTGATTGAGCGATAAGCGCAGTCTTGCCGACGCCTCTTCGCTGGTTGACGTGGTTACTGTTGTTGATGCGGGCAATGCGACGTTTGTGTTAGTGGCGAGCGTTTCGATCCACATGCCCAACAAGCCAGCGATTGCTTCGGCCACTTTTTGATCTTGCTCTGTCCAGCGATTCGAGTCCAGGTGGCCGATCAACAAAGCGCCATGCACGCCTTGCTTGCCCACTAGTGGGATCGCCAGCAGCGCTTGTGAGGTAGGCATCAGCGGCTCACGCTCACGTTCCTGACGCATGTTGGAGATGGTGATCGATGCACCCTGGCTGACGGCTCGACTGGTGGGCGAATCGCTTAGCTTGACCGCGCCGCTTGTCTGCGCCGTTTCACCTTCGGAGGCTACCACTGCATAACGATCCGACTGCGTGCTGATCAGAATTGACACGCCAGACGCGCCGAAAACGGTAAACAGCGTATTGGCGATTTGCTTGAGCGCATCAAGTGAGTTTTGCGCTTTTGCCAGAATATCAATGACGTAGTACAGCGTGTTGGCTTGTGCCCAATTGCGACGCTTCTCGACTTGCACTTTGTCCAGCCGGGCGATCATACCTGCGCCGATCTCCGCAACATGAATATTCTGCTGCTCATAATTTCGCTGCCGCACAGGTTGATAAACGCTCCCTAATACTTGCGAAATCAATAGTGAAGCACGCTCGACAATTACGTGATCGAATGTCCAGATACCGTTGAACTTGCGACCACCCGTCGCCTCATCCTCTCCACTGACTTCTTCAGTCGCCAGTAATGCCCAAAAATCGGGCGTATCAACGATTAAGAACCATTCGCGTGCTAGCGGGGAATTCGGTTCCAGTGGGATGTATTCCACGCCTGAAATTGGCGTTGGCTTGACATCTGGCACGCCGAAAACATACACACGGCGGGCAACCGACGCGAGCCGTCCGTATAAACGTGTCTGATCGGGAAAGCGTGAAAAACGCTCAAATCCGGCATAGAAGTTAATCGGCATCTGGTGGTTGATTACCTGCTGTTCCATGCTGTGACTGATCGTGTTCATCATCGGCACGCTGTTGACGGTGCGCAGGTTTTCGTACTGCCCAACGATGGATCGGTAAATGGAAACGTTCATGATCAGTATCCCCAAAATGATGGTGTTGTATATTCATTATAGCGGACATATGTTCCAGCGCCAATCATTTTAGGAAATTTTTCACAATTAGCGATGTACATCCAGAAGCACAGCGTCCTTCACCCCTGATTGTTTCAGATGGATTTTACGGAGTAGTTAGCAGCAAACGAAGCTTTACGCTATACCCAACTTACCACGCTGTGGATAGCTCAGCCAAACAACTCGGCGGCGGTTTGTACAGTCGCAAAATGAATATCCACAATGTCTTGCACGTTTTTGGCATAGCCGCCCGCCATCGTGATCGCCACGGGTAAACCCGCCGTGCGGCAGCATTCCAGAACGAGCCGATCACGCGCGACTAAGCCTGCTTTGCTGACCGCCAAACGGCCTAGCGTGTCACCCACATACGGATCAGCGCCCGCCAGATAGATCGCCACATCGGCGTGAGCGTTCGCCAATGCATAGCGGACACCGCCCTCCAACGCCGATAAATAAGCATCGTCGGCAGTACCGTCGTCCAGTTCAACATCCAGATCGCTAAGCTCTTTGTGGAACGGGAAGTTTTTTGCGCCGTGGATCGAAAACACGAATGCGGATGGATCATTTGCCAGGATCGCCGCTGTGCCGTTGCCTTGATGAACGTCACAATCCAGCACCACTGCGCGCCGGATCGATCCATCGGCTTGCAAGGCGCGAATGGCGATCGCACTGTCGTTGAAGATGCAAAAGCCTTCGCCGTGATCAGCAAAAGCGTGATGCGTGCCGCCCGCCAGATTGACCGCGACTCCATCCACCAACGCCGCGCGACACGCTTCTATCGTCCCACCACAGGAGCGGCGTTCGCGCGCTACCAGTTCCAGCGACCAAGGAAACCCGATCCGCCGAATCTCTTTAGCGGTCAGGTCGCCGTGCTTGACGCGCGCCAGATAATCGGCGGTATGCGCCCGCAAAATATCCGCATCGCTGGCCGCGCACGGTACTTGCTGATCGGCTGCCGCTACCAGCCCGGAGTCGCTCACCCGACGCGCCAATAATGCGTATTTCTGCATCGGGAAGCGGTGAGTGTCCGGCAGCGGCAGCACAAACTGATCGGTGAAAAAGACGCGCATAATCAGGCAGTCGGCGGCAGCTTAGTTTTCGTCTAACGTTGTGAATAAATTGTTGAGCGACTCGCACAGCGTGGGATGCGCAAATACACCGTCGCGCAGCACCGGATAGGGCAGCTTGCCGATCATCGCCATTTGAACGGCGGTCATGATCTCGCCACCTTCCAAACCCAGGATCATGCAGCCCAGGATTTGCTGCGTATCGGCGTCCACAATGGCCTTCATGAAGCCGCGTGTTTCGTCCACTTCGATCGCCCGTGCGACCGAACTCATCGGCATTTTGGCGACGCGGAAATTGAGCTTTTGTTCGCGCGCTTCCGTCTCGTTCAAGCCAACACGCCCCAACTGCGGATCGATGAACACGGTATAAGGCACCAACCGTTCGCGCGTCGTTTCATGTTTGCCATCTAAAAGGTTGGATCGCAGGATGCGGAAGTCGTCATAGGAAATATGGGTGAACGCCGGCCCACCTTTCACATCACCGATCGCGTAAATGCCGGATACATTCGTTTCGAGCGCTTCATTGGTTTTGATGAAACCCTTATCATCCATCACAATTCCAGCCGCCGCCAGATTCAGCTTGTCGGTATTCGGCACACGTCCAGCCGCCATCAGCACATGCGAACCGCGTACGATTTGCTGGCCGCCATCTTTCAGGTTGATCGTCATCTCGATGTGCCCGTCATTGCTTTGGGCGGCACGCTGAGCGTTGGCGTTCAGCAGTACAGTGATCCCATCTTCGCGCAAAATCTTGGCGACTTCCTCCGCCACATCCGGGTCTTCACGACCGAGCAATTGAGCGGCGCTCTGAATGATCGTGACCTGGCTGCCAAAGCGTCGAAACATCTGGCCGAATTCCAAGCCGATATAGCCCCCGCCGATGACAATCAGATGTTCCGGTACGCTGTCCAGTTCCATGATCGAGGTCGAGTCGAGCACAGCGACCGTTTCGATCCCTGCAATGTGCGGCGTGGAAGGTCGCAAACCGGTATTGATAAAAATCTTGTCGGCGCTCATCTGACGTGTGCCGCCTTTGGTCAGGCGAACTTCAACGGTTTTAGCATCAACAAATTGTGCGTGCCCATCGAAGAATTCGATATTAGGATTTTCGTGAACGCTTTTTTCGCCACCTTCGCGAAACTGATCCACGACGGCACTTTTGCGTTGAACAATCTTTTTCATATCGATCTGAATATCGCCCGTGTGGACGCCATAATCTGCGCCGCGCCGTGCCAGATACGCCACGCGGGCACTGGCAACCATCGTTTTAGTGGGCGTACACCCTTCATTGACGCACGTTCCGCCGATGTGTTTCTCCTCGGCCAGCGCCACCTTCCAACCCGCCTTTGCCAGTGTACTTGCCAACGGGCCGCCTGCCTGCCCGGCACCGATCACAATCGCATCAAATTTATCTGCCACGTATAAGCCTCTTTAGCTTTTTGAGCCTATTCAACACTTCTTTGCATCTCCTGGGAAGCAAGCTGATTTTACCGTTTTCCAGCGCTGGCTGCCTCATCGATCGGGGTTTATTATGCAATGCCCAAAATCAGTTCAGGCTCAATGTGAAATTTTGCAGTCTCAGCCCTAATTCGCGGACATCCGATATTCCCGAAACCGCCGGGGGAGGTTGAGCCGTGTGATCGACCGTAATCTCGAAAATGGTGGCCCCTATTGCTGTATTCAGCACTGCCTGCGGAATTCTTCCTATGAAGCTCCCATCCGTAGAATAAAGATGTGACACGGCAAGTGGAATCGGCTGGCCGTTGACAGTCAATTTCAGACTGTTAAAAATAGTGCGATCGAGAGTACCGCCGCCAAACCGCACAACCAGGTCGCGAGTAGTCGGCACGTATACAGCCAGGATTGCCTGAGTGCTGCACATCCATTGAAAATGCACCTTACCAGTGCCCTCCGGACCGCACCAATTCTGACCGAGTATGGGAGCACTCAAATCTAATTGAAAAGGCACGAGCGAGGGTTTAATCGGCTGAATATTCATTTGAAAAAAGATGAGACCAAGCTGACGCTCATCAGGGCTGCCATCCGATTGCATTGGTGAGATCGTTTTGTTGATGTGAATAATCAGTTGGACGTTTCCTGCACTCTGCAATAAGAATGATTGCCCCAGGATCGCTCTGAAAAGATGGTTCTGGAGTGCCGTAAGCGTTTGCAAATACAGCGGTTGCCCGTTCGCAGTCATGGACAAGCTGTCTAATATGTTGAGCTGTAAGCCGTCGCCAACGATAAAATCGAACTGTGCGCCGCTGGTTGTGGGGAGCATCAATGGCAGTGTAGTCGTACTGCTGGTCATCCACTGGTAGGACGTATTATCAGCGTCATGTTCCGTTGGACCCCAACCAGTGCCCAAGCCGGTGCGATCAAATCGGTACAGCGCCATGCCGAGCGGCCTGGGCGTTGGGGTGAAAGTAGGCGGCACTGCGGTAGGTGTTGGGGTGAAGGTGGCCGTGGGAGTCGTTGTGGCAGTGGGCATAGGAGTATGAGTCAGCGACGGCATTGCGCTGTAAGCAGCCACCGTGTGCATTGCGTTGGAGAGCGCCGTTTGATTATCAGCAAATTGAGTTTGCGTCAGCAATGTATCTGTCGTGGCTTGCAGATTAGGCGTAGCTGTCGGCGGATCAGACGGGCTTGCAATAGCAATAGCGACAGCCGCCTGAGCCACTTCGCTGGCAGAGCGCTGCGCGATGAAATAGCCGAACAGACCACTTAACACGCATAGCACGATTACCAGGAGAGTGAGCACGACTAAGTTTGGTCTTTTTATCATTTTTGAGCGCCTTTTGTGCAAGTAACATCAACCTGGAGCGAATCATCGCTCAATCTGCTTGTCGTCGCAAGCGCCGGATGAACTCGACTGACTTGAGCCGCCGTTCCAACAAATAAACGATGTACTGCTGCGTGATGTGCTCAAGCTCGCTGTGCAGCAGATCGCCCAAGCGCAAGGTTTGCACATCGGGGAAATCGTAGCGCTGCAAATGGCGCAGTACCTTGACTGCGCTCAACGTGATGGGCATTGCGCGCGGGTTGCCTTCCGCATGTTCCGGGCAGATCAAGCCGCCTTCCTGCACACTGAAAAATTGCGCTTGCGCCTCGATCGGCTCTAACCCCACCGTGCAAGTGAACAACTGTGGATGAAAACCGACTAACCGCAGCAAGTGCATTTCGTAATAACGCGCCACCAACCGCAAATCGCGATCGGGCGCGGCCAGCCAGCCGAGCGTATCCGCCAGCAAATGATACAGCGGCGTATTCTGTTCGTCCTGTTCGGTGAAACGATCGATCAGCTCAATGACATAACTGGCATAGGCCGCGCATTCCAGCGACTCACGCAGCGGCAGAAACGGATCGCTCATTTCGGCTTGCGTCACAATATCCAGATCGCCACGGCCACGCGCAATGAGCAGCGTGGAAAGCGCGAACAATTCGACATGACCGCTGTTACGAGCGGTCGGCTTGCGAACGCCTTTGGCAACGACGGCCAGCTTGCCATGATTGGGCGTGAACAGCGTCAGCAGCCGATCGGCTTCGCCCAAATCCTGACGGCGCAAAATGATCGCATCGGTGCGGAAAACGCGGTCAGGACGTGCCATGATCGTTTCGCGCGACTCCTTCGCCCAACTGCTGCGGCCCGAAACTGCGCGGCAGCAAATCAGCCAACGTGATTTGATAGATCATTTGGCCTTGCGCATCAGCGGCGATCACGGCCAAATTTGGCGCAAACTCATTCAGCACCTGGCGACAAATTCCGCACGGGGACGCGCCGTTGCTGGTGATCACGGCGATCGCGACGAACTCACGGGCACCTTCGCTCACCGCCTTGACGAGCGCCGTCCGCTCCGCGCAAATCGTGCCGCCGAATGAGGCATTTTCCACGTTACAGCCCGCGAAGATATGGCCGTCAGTGGTCAACAGCGCCGCGCCGACCGGGTAATGCGAGTACGGCACATAGGCGTTGCGCTGTGCGTCAAGCGCTGCCGTGATCAGGCGGGCACGCGTCTCGTCGCTCAGCGCGGCGGGGGTTAATTGGTTGTCTGGCATGATCCCCAACTCAGGTAAAAATCATCTTGAACCGACACTGGAACGTTATCAAAATGGTGGAGCAACTTTCCATCACGTGAAAAGATATCGACCGCGCCACCACCCGGAGTATCGCTTGAGTAGTAAATCAGCATACTACCATCTGCTGACCAACTAAAGGCTTGATACGTATTTGAGCTACTTAGTTCAATAGGCTGCTTTTGTGTATCTAGTGGCACTAGATAGGAAGTAAAACCGCTGAGGAAAACAAAGTTCTGTTGGTCAGGTGACAGCCATAGGAACTCGACATCGTGATCTGTGCTTGCGACTTCGTTGTAAGACACAGCACTAAGATCGATCAGCAAAAGGCTATAGCTTGTGTCAGCCTTTGTTAAAACAAGACGTTTTGAGCTTTTTTCAGGGAATGTCGTAATATTGCTATAAGCCCATTCGCGCGGACTACCAGGAACATCGATCTGATGTGAATTTGAACCGTCGGCATCTGCCCATACAATGTGCCCGCCGCTGCTATCACTCGCCAGCACCCAGGCTAGCGCACCATTGCGTTGCCATGTCATCGAATTGGTTGATCCGCCACCTTCAAAAAGCACTTTCTTTTGACCGTCGTGCAAATTAACGACGCCTGTGTAAAGCTGTGCGCCGTCCAGCCATTCGATCAGCGCATATTTGAGATCAGGACTATAAACGGGCGGTTTGGTAACCATTGCCAGCGTATCGATTTGTTGGTTAGCGATACGAAATGCCATCAATTGGGCGGAATAAATCTCACCCGGTATCTTGATCTGTACAGTCTCTTGTAGATAATACAAAGAGGCACTATCCTTAGACCAATTCAGGAAAAAATCGCCACGCGTCAGGCTGTCTAAGGTAACGGGAATATTATCAGCAATGGTTTTCAGCGTGTTTTGTTTGACATCGAAAATACGGGTTGAATATGTTCCGCTTTCTTTTTCCAACATGAACATAGCCAGAAATTGCTCGTCGGGCGACCAAATGAGTTTTATAGCTAAAAACTGCTCATTGGGTGACGAGACGAGTTTTGTAGTTTGCAGCGAAAAGTTGAATACCTGCCGTGATTGATCAGCAGGCGAGACAATCCACAACTGATCTAGCCCGTTGTTTCTGACAATGTAGGCAATCCGATGCGCTTGTGGCGACCATTCGGTACAATTTCTATAGTCAGGACATCGCTCAACAGGTGGCAAGCCATCGATCACATAGGCTCGCGCAAGCGTCGGAATCGCAAAGAACGTCACGGATTGCGAGCCGTCCACATGATGAACCAACACACTCAGATAATGGTCAACATGATAAAGGCTGCTCAGTTCAATAGTTTCTGAGGGCTTCAGATCAAACGTGATGAGCTTACGTTCGTAACCATTGTAATCGGCAATGCCGAGATACGCTTTACCGTCCATATCGTGCCAGAAATAGGTCAACCAGGCATTGTCACTCGTCCAGATAAGTTCGAGTCTGGTATCTGACTTTGGCGCGACGATACGTACCGTCGAAACGTGACCACCGCCCGAAATTTGCAGATTGGCTTTATTGGTATTATAGGCGTCTGCTCCATTAGGCGTTGTATAGGCACCGAGCTTGTTATTTGGCGACATGTCTTGGTATACGCCAGGCGGTTTGGCGACTTCACTGGTTTCGCCTGTATCAAGGTTGTACTGCTGCCAAATCGGTCCGTTATATAAGAAAACGCAGCCCAGGCCCGCTGCGCTCACCCGCTGCGAAGTGATCGCCAGCATCAGCACGATGCTCAGCGCCGCTAATCCTGATCGGCGCGTGCGCAGTAAACGACTAACGATCATGATGAGGCGCTTTCTTTATCGAGCGTTGGCACTGTTTCGGCTTCTGCATCTAATTCGGCGTTGCGCGCGATACTTGCCATGCTCGCCATATGTTCGGCTTCGCGCACTTCTTGCGGCGTCAGCACGGGCAGCCGACGTACCCGCACCTTGCGAATACGCCGCCCGGTGATCGCCTCGACTTTGATCTCCAGGCCGAGCGCGTTGAATACCTCGCCCGCCAATGGCACTTTGCCGAGCGCGCTGAACACATAGCCGCCGAGTGTATCGCTTTCATCGGTGGGCAGTTCTACGTCCAGCAGTTCGTTCACATCGTCAAGATGAATGCCCGCGTCGAACACGTATTCATCATCGCTGATTTTGACGTATTCGGCTTCCGTCTCGTGATCGTACTCGTCCTGAATATCGCCCACGATCTCTTCGATCAAGTCCTCGATGGTCACTAACCCCGCCGTGCCGCCGTACTCATCGATCACGATCGCCATGTGGATTTTGCGCTGCTGCAAATCTTCCAACAGCGCGCCAGCCTTTTTCGACTCCGGCACAAAATACGCAGGTCGCATCACTTCGCGGACTTTGCGCTGCTTTTGCTGTTCGCGCTGTGGGTCGCTGCGCAGTAACAGCAGCAAATCTTTGGCGTACAGCAGTCCGCAAATGCTATCGATCGTGTCCTCGTAAATCGGGATGCGCGAATGTCCGGCGCTCAGCACCGTATCGAGCGCTTCCTCCAAGGTGCTTTCCACTTCCAGCGCCACAATATCGATGCGGGGGAGCATGATCTCGCGCGCCAGCGTATCGCCAAACTGGAAGATTGAGTAGATCATCTCTTTCTCTTCATTTTCGATCACGCCTTCTTCCGATCCGGCGTCCACCAGCGTTTTGATCTCTTCTTCGGTCACATAGGGTGCATCGCCACGCCCGCCGAACAGCGCCACAAGTTGATTGCTGAGCCACAGCATCACGCGCGAAATGGGCGAGAGCACCGCCAGCAGCCAGCCCATCGGGCGCGCGGTGAACATCGCCAGCGCATCCGGGCGGGTGGTGGCAAAGGCGATCGGGATCATCTCGCCAAACAGCACCATCAGCAGCGCGCCAATGAGCAATACTGCGCCGTAGCCGAGCCAACGTGCCACCCCTGGCTCAATATTCAGCGCGACCAACAGCGCCACCACCGACGGCGCGATCGTCAAGGTCAGGATGCTGGCGACGATGAAGCGGATCAGCACGCTCATAAACTGGCGCGTGGCAAGTAAGCGGGTGGCGTCTTCGGAGATCGCGAGCGCGCGTTTAGCCTGTCGATTGCCATCTTCGGCCAGTTCGCGCAGGTGCGCCTTATGAATATTGACGAGTGATGCGTGCGCCGCTGACAATACGGCATTCAAAATCACTAACCCGACAAGTACCGATAAGCTCAGCGTCGTACTGCCCGCTTCCATGCCTGACCTTTCAACTCGAATCAACACTATCATCGGGTTTAGGCGTCCATGGCCGCATTCGTGCCGGGACGCCCACCGCGATGTGATTTTCGGGTACATCGTGCGTTACCACTGAACCCGCCGCCGTATGCGCGTTGGCGCTGATCGTCAAGGGCGCGATCAACATGCTGCCGCTGCCGACAAATGCGTGAGCGCCAATCAGCGTCTTGTGCTTGTGCTTGCCATCAAAATTGACGGTGACAGTGCCCGCGCCGATGTTCACATCCGCGCCCACCTCGGCATCGCCTATATAGCTGAAATGACCCATGCGCGTTCCCGCACCGAGCCGCGAATTTTTGACTTCGCCAAAATTGCCCATGTGGACATGGCTTTCCAGATATGCGCCCGATCGCAAATGCGCGAACGGCCCAATATCGACTTCATCCTCAAGCGTGGCTTGTTCCACTACTGAGCTATAGACGACGCAGCGGTCACCGATCTTGCTCTCGTAAACCACCGTGTTCGGTCCAATCTGACACTGCGCGCCGATCACGCTGGCACCTTGGATATGTGTGTTCGGCAAAATGACCGTATCTTGCCCGATCGTGGCGCGTTCATCGATATAGGTACTGGCCGGGTCGCTGATTGTCACACCGTCCAGCATCCAGCGGCGCGTGATCCGGCGGCGTAGTGCGGCTTCGGCATCGCTCAGGTGAACACGCGTGTTGACCCCGATCACTTCGTCGGTGTCTTCAACGGCAATACCCTGTACGATTTGCGCTTCCGCTGTGGCGATCTCGACCAGATCGGTCAGATAATACTCGCCTTTACTTTTCGGCGTGATCTTCGGCAGATGTTCCCACAGCCAATCGGCGCGAAACACGTACACTCCAACGTTCAATTCTCGAATCGCGAGCTGTTCGGGCGTACATTCGCGTTCTTCTACAATAGCCGTGACTGCCCCGCCCTGACGCACAATCCGCCCAAAGCCGCGCGGATCATTCGCAATCAAGGTCAGCAAGGTAAAGGGGCCCGTATTCGCACGTTGAACATCGATCAGCTTGCGCAGCGTTTGAGGCGTCAGCAGCGGCATATCAGCGTAGCACACAACCACCTGATCAGATTGGCCGCGCAGCAAATCGGCTGCTTGCATCACGGCATGACCCGTGCCCAGCAGCGGTGCTTGGGTGACATATTGCGCACGGTCGCCCACTACAACACGCACGGCGTCCGCTTCATGGCCGATCACCACGACGGGCAGCGTACTATCCAATTGATGAGCGGTTTCCACGGTGCGCATAATCATCGGTTGGCCGCCGACCGGATGCAGTACTTTCGCCAGCGTTGATTTCATGCGCGTGCCCTGACCTGCCGCCAGGATAACGGTTGCGACTCTCGCGCCAATGGTCATACGATGTCAGATTCCTTGCCGCGCTTATGCCGATCAAACGGTTCTATTTTAGCGCATTGGCGGCAAGATCACAAACTGAGGCAGAGATCGTGCCCAGTCTGACCGGGCACGGAGTAACAGGGGCTTTTAGTGGCGCGCGGTTGGCTCAGAAACGTTACTCGCGTTTGAGTTGGTAAAAATCGTGCGTGCTTGTGCCGCATGATCGTCGTCTGTTGTCACGACAATGACCGTTCCGCCATTCTTGAGACTATCCTGATAAAAGCGCAAGCTGTCATCTGGAATGTTGAACGGCCTGAAAACGTCACCGCCCAGATCATCACCACCCGTCATTGCACCACCAAGCGCAACCGCCGCCAATGGATTCAAGCTGAGATTAGCGCTTCCGAATGCTCCGGCAGCCACCGGAACTACTACCCCATCGCTGCGATCGGCGGGGGTGACGGGTTCGCCTGAGTCGCTGGATGTGTTTGATTGATCCGATTGATCGCGCTGTGTGCCGCGTAAAATGTGGATCGCGTCATCGTTAAAGCCAGCACGATGTAATGCGTTAATGGCTTGCTCTGAATACGTTTCGTCAAAAACACCGATAATTGTGGTCACGATTTGTTTTCCTCTCCAATTTGTTGTTGTCCGCGCCGAGTATGGCGCAGCACGTCCACGGCGCTCATGCAGGCGATCAACCAGACGCCGCCTGCTATATAGCCACCGATTACGTCACTGAAATAATGTACGCCCAGGTAAATACGTGATAAGCCAATCATGAAAATCAAAAAAGCCGCACCCGTGATCGCCAGTGCCCGCGCCGCTTGCTGATGCAGTGTGAGCAGTGCAAAATAAGCGAGCATTCCATAGGTGATCAGCGACATCATGGCGTGACCGCTCGGAAAGCTGAAGTCCGGCTCGACAATCAGCGGATTTTGAAAGACCGGACGCGCCCGCGCAAATGAATGTTTCAGGAACAGATTCAGAATTTGGCCGCCCACAATGGCAACCAGCCACATGAGCGCTTGCAGCCGCTTACGATTGACCAGGTATACGATCGTCATAACAACGACCAACACTAAAACGACTTGCTGCCCCAGAATGCTGATAGCGATGAAGCTCTCCGTACTGAGCGGCGTTGCGAGTTGATGCAGCCCATCCGCGATGGCCTGATCAATCTGCACAATCCGCTCATGCGTCGTCACATCTTCGGCCAATGCGCCGAAGGCCCATAGACATAGCGTGGCAATCAGCAGACCGACAATCAGCCGCAAAATGACGTGATGCACCGATGTCAGGTAGAAGCGTGGTGAGGAATGGGTAAGCTGTGTCATATTTTATGTGCTGCCGAAGTTGCTTGTATTTCTTTGATACTTGTCACGACAGTAGATATTCAGGATATGGTAGGACGGCGGACGTAGCAGGCCACGTCCCTACAGAGCGTCGGATTGCCCGTAGGGACACGGCCTGCCGTGTCCGTAACCCTCGAAATTCAACGCAGCCGACTACCATGGTTGCCCCGGCTAATACACGCGAACTTATTTCAGGTTGATCTTTTCGTTGTGACCGAGATTTTCGCTTTTACCAGTGGTCACTGCCTGTACAAAGCCAACCAGCCGTACTACCGTTCCCGATGGCGACTCCCAGTATTCGGCTTGCTCGACGCTCACCTTGAGCAGTGCCAATTCGGGATCTTCGAGGCCGTCAGGAAACCACGCCTTCAGCAGCGGATTCCAGAGTTCCTTTGCTTTGGCCTTATCATGCACCATTTGCGCCATGCCGGATACCGACACGTAGCGCTGATCGCCGGGTGATGCGTAGCTCACGTTCACATGCTGATCGTGCTGCACATCGTGAACTTTTGCCGAGTCGCCTTTAGTGAAGAACCACAGATCCCCATCGAACTCGACTTGCTGCGTGCCCATCGGACGACTGCGCAGCGTGCCATCTGGATCAGTGGTTGTCAACATCGCAATATGAATGCCCTTGATCAAATCGCGAATTTTCTGGATATTTTCGTCGCGATTTTCATAGGTTGAACGGTTAGTCATCTCAAATGCCTTTTTGTAGCGAACTATGCTCAATTAGAGCAAGCAGCGTACCACAAGGTTGGCGGAGCTTTTACGTCGGGCGCGTCACATCACTCTGGAAAGTATTTGCTGATCAACGGGCGCAGTCGATTCACCACGTCCGGCGCAATGTGATCGCGATGCGTGGTAAAAGCCGCTGCCAGCGCTTGATCGCACTCACAAGCACGCGGCAGCGCGGCAATCCGTTCAACAGCCAACGCGATCACTTTTTGCGCCAGTTTGAGGTTTGCTGCAAAACGCGCAAAGACCAGATCGGCGTTGACCGTTTCGCCGGTGTGCCACACATCATAATCGGTGATGTGCGCCATGGTTGCGTAGCACATTTCAGCTTCACGCGCTAAAAAGGCTTCGGGCGCGGCGGTCATGCCGATGATCGATAAGCCAAGCTGACGATATACGTTGCTTTCGCTTTTAGTGCTGAAACGCGGCCCTTCGATTACCACGAGCGATCCGCCACGATGCACGACTCCACCCGCTTCCGCCGTCACATCGGCTAACAAAGCGCTGGTCTCCTGGCAAAACGGATCCGCCATACCGACATGCGCCACCAACCCATGCTCAAAAAACGAACGCCCACGATCGAGCCGCGTGTTGTCATAAATTTGATCGGGGATCACGATCTGGCCGGGTGCATAGTCTTCACGCAGAGAGCCGCACGCGCTGATGCTCAACAAATGCGTCACGCCGAGTGTTTTGAGCGCGTAGATATTCGCGCGATACGGCACCTCGGTTGGCGTCAACAGGTGACCGCGCGCGTGCCGTGGCAGGAAAGCGACGCGCTGATGGTGCAGCGTACCGATGATAATGGCATCGCTCGGCGCACCAAACGGCGTATCGATGCGATGTTCGCTGATGTTGGTCAATTCGGGCATTCCATACAAGCCCGATCCACCGATTACGGCGACGTGAACAGCTTCCATTTGCAATCTCCAATAATGTGCGACTATTCCAGTTCAATTTTCAGGTCAACGCGCCCGACGCCAACCACATCGCCCGCGCTGATGACTGTCGGTTCTTCGACGGTGTATCCGTTAAGCAGCGTGCCATTACTGCTGCCACGATCCTCAAGCCACCATTGGCCGCCGCGCAGCGTGAGCAGCGCATGTTCGCCACTGGCAAACGTATCGTTCAGCGTGATCGTGTTGGTCGGTGCGCGCCCGATACTGGTCAGCGGCAGCAGTGGATAATGAGTGCCCACTTTGAGCGGGAGTCCGTCGGTACGCACCACGATTAAGCGTCCGCGTTTGAGCTGGCGCGACTCGACTTCAAGCGCCGTTGCCCGATAGTCACGCCACAACAGCCACGACAGCACACCCAAAAAAGCCAGCAGCAGCAGTCCCGACGCGATGCGCAGAAAGAGTAAGATAGTCTCAACGGTCATAGCGCTGTCGATAGCATCAGTAGGCTCATATGGTATACACACTTACACCGTCGGATCGGAGTCGTCCGGTCTTGCTTTGGCGATGGGTGGCCGCATCTGCGTATCGGAGAGCACGCTGCCAGAAGTGCTTTCGTCCTCCATGTAAACCAGCGTGACCCCCGCCAGCGAAATCACGTCGCCAGGCCGCAAGATATGCTCGGTCACCCGATGATTATTGACATACGTTCCGCCCCGGCTGCCCAGATCATAGAGTACGTAGCGCCCGAACCGCAAGCGTAATTGAGCGTGCATCCGTGACACGCGCGGATCATCGATCACAACGTGATTATCGCGCTTACGCCCGACATTCACCACGGATCGTTCCAACGTGCAAACATGGTGACCGCTGACGATCAACTGCGGGTTGCGCGGCGTTGGCGTTACCACGGGCAGCGGCGCTTCCAACAGGCGCAGCACTTGCGTTGCACGCATTTCGTCGCTCGCGTAATGCGCTGTAATGTGGGCATCGTGCAAGCTCAGCGCGGCGTCCGCTTGCAGCCGTACGAGCGGCACATTGTCCAGTCGCAGCCCGGCACGGTGCGCCAACTCGACAACCGTATCTGCCAGCAGCCCGGCCAGTTCGGGATGCTCGATCATAATGGCATCCAGATCGATCGGGTTGAGTGTGACCAGAAACGCATTCGGCGCGAAAAGCTGGTTATCTTCACTGGCCCAGGCATTATCTTCCACCGCTCGCGCCAGCTTGATCGCCAGTTCACGCGGATGCAAATGACTGCCGAACAGCCGTGCGAAGCTGCCTTCGACAAGCTGTTCGATCTGTTCTTCCCAACGTGAAAAGCGATCAGTGTTCATGCGTTTGATTATAACCTGTATCGATCGACCGTCCTATGTGTGTGCGTTGAATAGCTGAAAAGTTGCAAAGTCATTGACCCCTAACCCCCGCCCTTTCCCCGATTACAGGGCAAGGGAGTCGAACACAGTGTGAAAGTCCCGCCCTCTTTATGGGGAGGGATTTAGGGTGGGAAAATTTGCATATAGTGCCTATTGTCAAAAAACTCTGACAATGCGAGTCAGTTTAGCTCTAACACAAACCTTGCTCACTATACCATTCATCTCCTATAATAAGCGGTGTATTTGTAAATATTTCATGAAGTGTTGCTGAATACAAGCTGAGTACCAAAACACAGGGTTAAAAACATGGCAAAGTTGACGATTGCTGAAATCAAGCTCACCGCACTTGCTTCGTGCGCGGGTTGAGCGTCCAAACTCGGTCCTGAGGACCTGGCGCAAGTTTTGCGGCCACTGACTGATCAATTTAAGCCAGCGGATTATCCCGCGCTGCTCGTTGGGTTGCAGCAGCCGGATGACGCCGCCGTGTATCAACTCAACCCGCAGCAAGCGATCATCGCTACGACGGATTTCTTTCCGCCGGTCGTTGATGACCCGTATTGGTTCGGCGCGATTGCGGCTGCCAACGCGCTGAGTGATGTGTATGCGATGGGTGGCGAAGCGCTGTTCGCAATCAATCTGGCGGCGTTTCCAGAAAACCTGGACACAGCAATTCTGACCGATATTCTGCGCGGTGGTGCGGATAAAGTGCGAGAGGCGGGCGCCGTGATCGCTGGCGGGCACACTATCACCGATAAAGAGCCGAAGTACGGGCTGTCCGTCACTGGTTTGATCGCGCCGGATCGGATCATCACCAAGGGCGGCGCACAGTCCGGTGACGTGCTGATCCTGACCAAGCCGCTTGGCGTCGGCGTGATCACGACCGCACTCAAGCGCGGAGTGGCCGATCCCGCCGATGTGCAAAGCGCGATCGGCAGCATGGTAACGCTCAATCGCGCCGCCTCACAAGCCGCGCAAGCCGTCGGTGTACATGCCATGACTGACATCACGGGTTACAGCTTGCTCGGCCACGCGCACGAAATGGCGCACCTGAGTCACGCGCATTTCGCGTTCACGTTCGAGGCGTTGCCGTGGCTGCCCGGCGCTCGCCATTACGCCGATGAAGGCACTTTTCCGGGCGGCGCAGCGCGTAATATGGATTATTTCGGGCAGTGGGTGACGTTCGATGATCCGCACGAACGGGTGGATGCAGCGGCGCGCCTGTTATGCTTCGACCCCGAAACGTCCGGCGGGCTGTTGATCGCAGTGGCCGAAGCGAAAGCCGACGAGTTACTGACCGCCTTGCATGAGCGTGGCGCACAAGGTTGGGCGATCGGGCGCGTTTATGAGGGGGCAGGCCAGTTAAAGATTATTTGTTAGTGGGGTCGAAACGATGAAAACAAACACTGTACGGGAATATGGCCGCTCAATCGATGTGAGCGTGGCGCGCAAAACCGATACCGATGCGCTGGTATTGAGCGGCGTCAGCAGCAATACGGCTGCCGATCAATGGGCGCGGCTGGTCACACGGCGCGCCGCGCATTTATTATGGTATCGGCTGACCTGGGCACTGTTCCCCGGCAAATCAGCCAAAGTGACCGGATTAGCCGCCACTGCGCCGCTGATTACCGCGATGCCACCGACCGTCACCACACACATCGAAATCGTCCGTATTGAGACTGAACAGGCGTTTAATGTCGCTGGCTTATCGGGCAGCGATCATTGGCAGTTTCAGATTGACGACAAAACCGCTCGCCAATTATGGGCAACGCTGGACATTGTGCTGTATCCGGCAGGTTGGGAAGGCGCGAATTTCCAGTTCAACAAAGCTCAGTAACTCACTTTACTCATAACTTGCCCAGGTCTTTAGGCCGGGCTCCTGAGCTTGTACTACTTCAACAGCAAAATAATCCCCGTCACGATCAAGAGCACCACGATCAAGCGCTCAAAAGTTGCCAGATCGATATAGCGATCCAGGATGCGCCCTGTCCACACCCCGAACGGGATCAAGGGCAGCGTCCACACCATCAACAGCAGCGCGTCCGGTTGCAGGACGCCGATCGCCAGATAACCCGGCAGCTTCATCGTGTTGAGCAGCGCATAATAAAGCGCCGCCGTGCCCAAAAAGATCGTCAGCGGCAAGCGGCACAGCAGCAAAAAGATCGTGAATATCGGGCCACCCGCATTTGCCAGCGTGGAAGCGAAGCCAGTCAGCGCCCCGAACGCCGATGCTTCCCAGAACGGGATCGGCGCATCGTCGTCACGCTTTGCGACTGCCCGCCAACCGCTCAGCCGATACAGTGCGTACACAATGGCAACCACTCCTAGCGCGTGCGAAACCGTTTGCGCCGATAAGCGCCCTAGAACCAGACTGCCTACCACGATCCCTGCCGCCGTACCGGGTAACACGCTCAACACGATGCGCCGATCCCATGTTTTCCAGCGAATGAGCACGGCGCACGCATCCCCTACCAGGAACATGATCAGCGTAATACCGATCGCTAATGGCGCAGGCAGCACGATCGCTAAAATCGGCGTGATCAGCGCGCCCAATGCGGCGGCAATGCTGCCTTTGGTGATGCCCGTCAGGAACGCTGCACCGCCGATAATCAACAACAAAACGGTCAAATTGGTGTTCACTGATGAATCACTTGGCGGTAGCCGCTGGCGCTGCGGCGAAACACTGACCATTGACGCCTTCTGGCGCTTTAGCGTGCTCATGATCAGCGCCCAACCCCAAAAATGACTCCGGGTCGAGATCATACGGATAATCGTAAAATTTGCCCTGTGCGACTTGAAAATGCAAGTGTGCGCCACCCGAAAAGCCGGTGAAGGATGGGTTATCCTTGTGCTTGCTCGGATCGCCATCGCTCACGCCGATCAGGTCGCCCGCGTTGACATGCTGACCTTGCGTGACGTTGATACTGAGCATGTGCATGTACGTCACAAAGTAGCTGCCGTCGTCCGTTTTGAGGATCACCGCGTTGTTGCCGATCGGCTTGATCTGATTCGGATAAAAGCCTGTGTTATAAACCGTCGCATTGGCAACAGCGAATAGATTAGTGCCTTCCGGGACGCCGAAATCCATTCCAGCATGACGGCCTCCGGCGTAGGAATAGGCGGATACCGGGTCTTTTGGGCAGCCCCACCACTGATTGATCAGGGACGCGGCGCTGTCGGCAAAATGATTGAACGGTTCGACCCATTTCACAGGCGCGCCGTTATTCAGCAGCGCGCGCGGAACGCCGTTGAATTCAGTGATCGAGCCGCCTTGTCCAAGCGTAGCCTGACCGCCGCTCGGCGCGTTGAGCAGTTCATCGACGGTGGTAATCGAGATCGTTTGCACGGTAATCGGCAGCGTAGGCGATCCTAATTGGCCGAAAAAGACCAGTGGTACCTCGATTGTGAGCGTCATGCGAACGCCGATTGCGGCTGTCGGCCAGTTTGAATCTTTGTAAGGGAATTCCACAGATTTAACAGTGAGCGCATCAATGCTGGTTTGGGTGACTAGATTGGCATGATCGGCCAGATTTTTTTTGGCATAGTGGACTGCTTGTTCACGCAGCCAATTCGGGATGCCCGTATTTTCATCGTAAAAGGCGTTCCACACCTGCAAATTTTTCTGAGCGTGCAGCACCCGTTCGTTCCAATCCGATCGGCGCTGCGCATAATCCACCAGATACGAAAGCGCCGCCTCACCCGCTCGCTGCGATGCGCTGATCGCCACTTCACGCGCAATCAGCAAGCGCCCGACCTCATAGACCAGCGTAAAAACGGCGAACAGCAGCGCGATGATCACCGCGATCAGCACCACCGCTTGCCCACTTTGGACGGACTTTGCGCGTCCAGTTTTTTTTGAGCGATTCGGTACGGTCGTTTGCGGCATTTGCGTTATTCCTTACGAACCCGTCTGCACGGTATACAACGTAATCGACGGGTGATTATTGGCAGATCCATCGCAGGCGAGCGTATCACCATGCAGCGACCAATAGACGGTATTGCAAATAATCGGCGTATCGAGCACGCGCTGTACGGTGTGCGCCGGATCGTTCGGATCGAGCCGCCACGCCTGTTCCGCGATCAATTGTCCGGGCGCTGTGGTCGCATCAGTCGTCATGGGTACTATATAGTACAGCCATTTCTGATCCGGCGGACTGTACGGGTTACTACCCCCATTCGCATTCGTGATCTGCGTTGGTACTTCACCCGTGAGCGGTTGTCGCCACAAACCGTCCGCCGTGCCGTAGATAATGCTGCGACTGTCCGCAGACCATGTGGCGCCAACAAAGCCGTTAGCAGTGAGCGGCGTATTCGGATTCAGATTCGGCACAAGCTGCGTGATCGTGCCGTCGATCAGGCTGATCGCGACAACGCCGCTGCCTGCTTCGCCACCTCGTTGCAAGATCACCCACTGCTGATCGGGTGACCACTGCGGCGTCCCACCTAAAAATGGGCTGGTCACCACCGAGCGTTCCTGATGCGTCGTCAGATCGTACAGGATCAGGCTGGTACAGGCGTACGCTAAATCGGCGTTGCACGTGCTGCTTTGCGATGTCAACCGCACGAATGCCAGCTTTTTCGCGTCAGGCGACCATGCCGCGCCGGTATCGCCGGTGCTGAGCGTTTGCGGATGCTGCCCATTGCTATCGGTCAAAACCAGCCCATCGAAAATAATTTGATTGCCGTCCGGTGAATAATGCCCCTGGCCGAGTTTACTTGTCAGTGTTTTGACTTGCAATTGTGGGCCGTCCCAG
>Ga0209511_1001041_pt1 | contig 25482 bp, 23 predicted proteins | sample SSSSmetaG_FD_184141 | JGI IMG/M metagenome (GOLD analysis project Ga0209511, IMG submission 184141) | Glacier valley bacterial and archeal communities from Borup Fiord, Nunavut, Canada, to study Microbial Dark Matter (Phase II) - ​SSSS... | ecosystem: Environmental > Aquatic > Freshwater > Ice >... | reverse complement strand
GTCAGTTTATCTTTACGGTTGGGGGTAGTGGCTAAAGCGCGGATAAGTTCTAATGTCAACACCTGCGTACCACTCGTCTCCCCACTCAGACAAGTAGCATCTATAGCGATGTCGTAGCCCAACAATGTCCCGCGCACCAGCTCCAAAGCGAGGGCTAAGGGGCTATCGTTTGAGCCCATTGCCTCTTGCACCGCCAGCGAATACCAGGGATAACGCTGCTTGGTAATTTCCTCATGCTCACTCTGAATCTTTCGTTTAGCGGGATTCTCGCCAAAAGAGGCCGAGCCTTTATGATAAATATAGAGATCGTCCGCCAGCACATGGGCAAACCCAGCGAGAATGGCCCGTTGCGAAAAATCCACCTCCTCGCCATAGCCAGGAGCAAACGTTTCGTCAAAGTTGCCCAAAGCGTCCAGAGCATTTCGCCGGAAATAGACACAATGGCCCACCGCCGTCGGGATAAAGGGGCACAATTTCAGGGAGTTTTTGCTGATTAAATTATCGGTTTCGGTCAGACTGAGGCCGTTAATAGTGGTAAGGTCGGGGGTGGGGGTGTTGCGGTAGGGAACTGAGATAATCCCGCCGTAGTTGGTCAGGGGAGTCGCGGTTGCCACATTGGAACGGGAGTAGGCCGCCGCCCGTAGCCGTTCCAGCCAGTGCTTAGGCAAAACAATGTCACTGTTTAGCACTATCACATCACGCGGGACCGCCGCCGCAAACCCCAGATTAACCGTGCCCACAAATCCGCTATTAGTAGCTTTTCGGAGGTAGGCAAACCCCAATTCCTCACAAAGTAGTTCAAGGGTCGGGGCAAGTTGCGGGTCGGGGCTGGCATCATCCAGCACCAGCACGGGGTAGGCTGAGTCGGAGGCTTCTTTGAGCGAATCCAGACAGGCCATTACCTCAGTCAGCGCGTTATAGACTGGTACAATCACTGCCGGAAAATCAAGCGAAAAACGGCCCAGATATTCCTGAGCTTTTTCCAGCAATTGGGTTTCGGCAGGATTTAACATTTGGCTTAACCGCGACCTGAAATTTCCAGTAACTCCTGGGTTAGCTGCGAAACGGGAGGGGTGTTGCGGTGATAGTCGCCTCTGGACAATAATTTTTCCAGAAAAATATACAAGACGATAAACAGATAACGGCTCCCCATCTCCTTGATTTTGAGCTTGGAAACCCCCGCCGTGCGATTATACCAGTTAATTGGCACGACAGTGTAGGAATAGCCCCGCACAATCGCTTTCAGGGGAATTTCCACCGTTAGATTAAAGTGGCAGGAAATTATTGGGCTAACCCCATCAATAACCTCACGCCGATAGCACTTGAAAGCGTTAGTCACATCGTTATATTTCAGGCCAAAAATCATTTTTACGAACCAGTTAGCCAACCGATTTATTACCAGTTTGTGGGAAGGATAATCCACAATTTTGCTGTGGCGGGTAAAGCGCGAACCGAACACGCACTCGTAGCCCTCCTCTAGCTTTCGGTAATATTTCACCACATCATGGGGGTCGTCGGAAGCATCCGCCATATAAATACAAACCGCATCCCCGCTAAACTGCTCCAGCCCGGTACGCAGGGCATAGCCAAAGCCACCCGGCTGCTGGTTGTTGACATAGCGCACCCCCGCAAAGTCCACCACCAGCGATTTTAGTATTTGTTCGGTCTGGTCGGTGCTGTGGTCGTTGACCACCAATATCTCGTAGGAGATTTCGGCGTTGGTTAAAGTATGGCAAAGAGTGGCGACGGTGCGGTAAATGCAATCTTCTTCGTTATGGGCTGGAATTACTAGCGAAAGTTTCATTAGCTATCCTTTTGGGCAATGATAAAGGTCTGCTGTCCAAAAATGCGCCAGGCCAGGGGAAGTTTCAGGTAGAGCCGCAGCAGGAATAAAGAGTTAGGCAAGCGGCTTTTGGTAGTGTAGGGTAAGAAGCGCACTATATTTTTAGTAACCCGATAGCCGTTGGTTTCCAGGGCTTCGCTCAGGCTACGGTCATCCAGGGGCGTAATATGGTCGAAAAACATCCAGTAATCGCGCATACAAAAACGGATGTTGGGCTGCAATATCAGGAAATGCCCCCCCGGTTTGAGGCTACGGGCCACTTCCTGCATAGTTAAGACAATCTGTTCACGAGTTAGATGCTCAAAGAAGTTACTGGCAAAGGCAATATCCACCATCCCGGCGGGAACAAGGCTCAGGTCGGTGGAAGAAGTGTTAATAACCTTAACCTCTGCGGCGGCGTGTTGGCTAATAGCCGGGTTCAAGTCAACCGCAATCTTGCGACCCGCCCGAATGTTATTAATAAACTCGCAGTAGCCCGCCCCTACCTCCATCACGGTGCTATCTTCCGGCACAAATTGCTGGAAAAACCCCTGACACAGAACTTCCCACATTTTTTGGCGGAACTCAATATCCGGGCTAAAACGCCGCGCATAGATTGTCTCGACCTGGGGGGGGGTTGGGGCTGCTTGACCTAACCCCCTAACCCCCTTCCCTAAAGCGGAAGGGGGAATGTACTTTTCATCCTGCATCCTTCATCCCTCATCCTTGCGTTGCCAGCGTTCGGCGTTTTTGTTATAAATATCTTCCAGCAATTGGCGCAGGTTATATTGCTGCTGCCAGTTGGGATAATGCTGCTTGAATTTGCTGGTATCGCTGATATACCAAATATGGTCGCCAATACGGTTGGTTTCGGTATAAGTCCAGGCCAGTTCTTTGCCCGTAATTTTCTGGCAGAGTTCGATCGCTTCCAGCATTGAGCAGTTACTAAAACGCCCGCCACCCATATTATACACTTCCCCAATCCGGGGTGCTTTATAGACTTGATAAAAGGCTGTCACCAGGTCGGTGCTATGAATATTATCGCGCACCTGCTTGCCTTTATACCCAAAAATAGTATAGGGCTTGCCAGTCGCCGCACACTTCATCAAGTAAGCCAGAAAGCCGTGCAGAGCCGTGCCAGAGTGGTTTGGCCCGGTGAGACAGCCGCCCCGGAAACAGGCGGTGGGTATATCGAAATATTGCCCGTACTCCTGCACCAAAATATCCGCCGCGACCTTTGATGCCCCAAAAAGCGAGTGCTTGGAGGTATCAATGCTCATCTTCTCGTCAATCCCCTGATTATAGGAATGGGTCGGGTCAATCTCCCAGCGCGTTTCAAGCTCTAATAAGGGTAGGCGGTTAGGAGTGTCGCCATAAACCTTGTTGGTGGAGGTAAAGATAAAGACGGCCTGGGGGCAATGGCGGCGGGTGGCCTCCAACAAAATCAGGGTGCCATTGGCGTTAACCGTGAAATCGGTCAGGGGGTCACGAGCGGCCCAATCGTGGGAGGGTTGGGCGGCAGTATGCACCACCAACGCGATATTCGAACCGTATTCCTTAAAAACGCTATCAATTGCGTCCTGGTCGCGAATATCAATATTCAGATGGTGGTAGCGGGTGGGAAACTTGCGCTCTAACAGGCTGCGATTCCAGGCGGTGGATGCCTCATCACCAAAAAAGTACCGCCGCATATCGTTATCAATGCCTACTACCTCAAAACCTAATTCACAGAAAAACTGGACGGTTTCCGACCCGATTAGTCCCGCCGAGCCAGTAACAATTGCAACAGACATCTTCCTCCCAAGAAAAGTTTTGTAGGAGCAGGCTCTGTCCTGCGATAAAATCCATCGGATGACGGAGCATTCTCCTACAATTATCCCCCGATTTCGGATTTCCCTGACCCCCGATCCCTATCCCCCAACCCCCCAAAGGTGGCGCACCTCGGCCTCAGTCTCTTTGAGCCAATTGAAAATATCTTCCAAAGTCTGGTGGGGGCTGCGTTTTGGCAACCAGCCCGTAGCCTGATGTATTTTAGAGTTATCGGTCAGGTATAACTTCAAATCAGCCGGACGATTTTCAGGTACACTCTTGATTGGGATAGTATTTCCGGTTAGCTCCTGACAGAGCCGAGTGGTTTCCAACAGCGACAGGCTAACCTCGCGCCCACCCCCCACGTTAAAAGTTTCGCCCGCCAGGGTTGCGAAGTTTTGTAACTGGCAATCAATTAGCTCGGTCAGGTCGGCGATGTGTAACAAATCGCGCACTTGCTGACCCTGCCCACCCCATCCAATATAGCTCAACTCCCGTTTGAAGTAGTGCATCGCCAGCCACAGAGCAAAAACCCCTTGGTCAACCTTGCCCATCTGCCAGGGGCCTGTTAGCACCCCACATCGGTTGATAATACAGCGCAAGTCATACATCTCGGCATATTCCTGAATCAGCAACTCCGCACTAAGTTTAGTCGCCCCGTATAACGAGCGCGTTCCGGACAGTGGGAAATTCTCGGCAATACCCCGTGCCGAAACTCCCGGCAAGCTCTGTTCAAGGGCGAGCTCAAAGCGGCTTTCGGTCTCAAAAGTAGCCAGGCTGTTAAGAGCTCGCACAGGATAAACCCGACTGCTGGATAGAAAAATCAGGTCAGCTTTATGCCGACGGGCCACCTCCAGGCAATTCACTGTACCTAGCAAATTGGTATTAATCACGTAACCCGGCCCATCAGCATAACCCGCCAATACCGAAGGCTCTGCCGAACATTCCAGAATCAGGTCAAGCTGGCTACCCGCAAAGCTCAAATCTTCGGGATTACGTATATCACAATGTACAAACTCGATATTATGTTGCCGCAGTCGGGGAAGATTTGCCTCAGAGCCGCGCCGTCGCAGATTATCAGCCGCGATTATACGGGTGTGGGGATAGTGGGTTTTGAGCCAAATAGCCAGGTTCGACCCTACAAACCCAGCCCCGCCCGTGATTAATATTTGTTGATAATTCATGCCCAAATTTAATTAAGTAAAGTTATTAACTGCAAATCACCAACCAATGCAAGCGCAATTTCCAGATGGGCTAAGATACTACAAGTTAGCCTTTCAGCCAAACACTCTACTAAATTTACCAAAAAGTTTGAAATTTTTATGGGCGTAAGTTGAATTCCATACACTCAAGCTTATTGACTACAACAGAACTTGGGCTAACATCCAAAAAGGCATTAGCAATTGGTTCAAAGGTTAGCGAATCCCACTGTTTACTTTGAACCGATGTGCCTGTTATAAAGATATTTTGGAACTGGTCGGCATCCATGAGGCTGAAATAAGTACTGAATTCTTTACCTGGTTCCAAAGGTACAATATTAGCTTGAGTAAGGAGCTTACCACTATCAAAGAAACTAAGTTTAAGATGGGTGGGCCTGCCAAAATTTATCGTTATAGGATAGTTTATTTTCAGTTGCAAACGCACTATACTACAAGTTGCGGGCTTTGCCAGCTTAAATTCTTTACTACTCACCTTATTCTCAAATACTAGCGACTCACCTTCCAAACTGACTGAACTCGAGCGAGGCTTTAGTATTAAATAACCCCTGTCCATTAATTTTGGATATTTCGCTTCAAAGTTACGGTACAAATATTCAAAAATGTAAGGTACGCGGCTAATCGCTGGAACTCCCTCAAGCCCACCAGTAGCAATGCCATCCATACCATAGATTACTTGAAGAGAGGATTTATGCCGTTCCAACTGATCAACGTAAGCTTCCTGGAGTGTTGGGGTGAAAGCCGCATATGTTTGAAGTACCGGAGCGATAATTTTTTGGTTCAAACCAATTGGTATATAATTGTCCGAGGGAAAGCTTAAAGTTGTTTTATCAGGGTCTAGGGCAGCTATCATTTCTGCCGTTACAATTTTACTGGGTGGAGTCTGCCGGGTGGTAAGGGTTGTCAACTTGGTTGATAGTGAACTTTTGCCTTCGGCCCAGGTCATAAGTTGATTAAACGCTTGAAAATTTGAACCTGGAAAAGCAATAAGCAGCAACAGCACGGCAGTACACCAATGTAAACTTAGCTGTCCCTTTTTTAACCAATCCGCTCCTAATAACGCCAATAATATAATCAGAGGTAATAAACTAATTATAATATGGCCAGCCTCAGACCTAACAGTTCCCCCCCGAATACTCACCAAACAAAAAGGCAATACACATGCTATAAAATAGCTTTCTTTGGTTGGTAATTTCCACCGTAAATATATAGATAAAGCTATAGTGTAAATTATTATTAGAATAAATAAAACAGTATTAGATAAAGGTAGACCCCACTCCAAAAGACCCATTGTAAAGCTATAACCCCTTAGTGTTTCCCAGCTCTGTACTTGATAATGAAAGAGGGTTGGATAATTTGGAGAGGTTAATAAAAAGATAAAACTTATCAATAGATTGCTGACTAAAAATACCCCAAGTAAAACTCCGAACATTTGCAAATAACTTTTGGAGCTTAGTAGGTCAACTTTGTTTACTCGCTTGGAGAAACGAGGCAGTACACTATATATTAGTAATATTCCCAAACAACTAGCCAGGGTAAAAACCCCTAAATCAAGGATTAGCAATTGGCCCAAAAAGCAACAAAAGCCTACTATCCCTGAGCCAATTAATCTTTCTTTAAGAGAAACCCGCTCTAAAACCCGGGATAATAATAAACAAACTAATATGCCCAAAATGCATTTGAGCGGCACGAAAAACAGGCGAACATGTAAAATAGTAAGGAAAGTGAAGAAAAAAAGGGCATATTTCCAGGTTACTTGCTTGATTAAACCGACTAACAAACCGATAAACGGTACTCCCCCAATATGAAAAAATAACAGTATCAGCCCATAATCATCGAAAGAAGTTTTGCTATTGTTGCCAAAAGCTACTAGCCAACACAAAAATTGCCATAGTGGGCCATAAGTAAACTGAAAATCACGTCCACTAATATAACCTTGTTGAAAGGTTTGAGGAAGTGACATTATCCAGGAGTCATCCAGGCCCGTATCGACACCTAAAGTTGGCCCAGTATTGGTTATGGATATTGTTTGTATAAAAGTAAGGGTTATCCAAATCAGTATAATTATAGTTTTAAGATGGGAGGTTGTATATTGCTTTAATTTGACAATCATCATTTTATTGCTTATGCCAAATACTTTCTTGAGTTAAATAAAGTCATAAACTTTTAGAAGTATAGCATGGACCACCAACCGAGTCAAAAAAGCCAAAGAGCGTATCCAGGGATTATGCGGCTGTAACTTCCCCTACAAAACCTATATGGTATAATACAGTAAGCTAGACAAAGGTTAATTAGCCTGAGCAACATATCAGGCTATTTAGATAAATTTAAAACTAAGGACAAACCGTTGAGAATCATCGTCTATACCGGGAAGGGCGGCGTGGGTAAAACCAGCATTGCCGCTGCCACCGCCCATCGTTGTGCCGACCTGGGGTATCGAACTATTATAATGAGTACCGACGCGGCCCATAGTCTCTCCGACTCGCTGGACGTACCATTAGGGCCAGAACCAGTTAAAGTAAGGGAAAATCTCTGGGCGCAGGAAGTTAACGCCTTGCACGAGATGGAGCGTAATTGGGGTACCATTCGGGATTTTTTGATTGAAGTGCTGGCCTGGCAAGGTCATAACGATATTACCACCGAAGAAATGGCGGTTATCCCCGGCACTGAAGAACTATTCAGCTTGATTCAAATCAAACGCCATCACGATAGCGGTCAGTACGATGTAATTATTGTGGATGCCGCCCCCACTGGCGAAACTTTACGCCTATTGAGCCTGCCAGATGCCTTGCACTGGTGGTTGGAAAAAATCTTGCCCTCGCTCCGTACCCTAATGAAACTGGCCCGCCCGGTATTGGGTAAAGTTACTAATCTGCCGCTTGCTAGTGACGATGTTTTTGGTAACCTGGAAGATATTATGGACAGACTGACCAAAGTGCGGGATATTATCAGCGACCCAGCGATTAGCTCCGCCCGGATTGTGGTTAACCTCGAACGGATGGTGATTCGTGAAGCCCAACGCAGCCTGACTTATCTGAACCTGTTCGGCTATAACGTGGATGCGGTAATGATTAACCGGGTGCTGACCGAAGAAACTCTGGAACGTTCGCCCGCCCGCGCCTATGTCAGCGAGATGCAGGATAAATATCGCCAGCAAGTGTCCGATTCGTTTATGCCCCTGCCCCTTTTCCCGGCCCGGCAGTTTGACCGCGAGATTGTGGGCGAGAGTATGCTTAAACAACTGGCCCAGGAGTTATTTGGTGACTCCACCGACCCATCCGTCTTCTTTTTCAAGGGGCAATCCCAGGAGATTATCAAGCGGGGCGATACCTATATTATGAAGTTAAAATTACCCTTCGCCACCCAGGATGATGTCAAGTTAATGCAGACCGGGGACGATTTGGTGATTGAGGTCGGCTGGCATCGGCGGGCAATTGTATTACCTACCGCCCTAGCTCGTTGCACGGCGGTAGATGCGACCTTTAACGGCGATTGGCTGGAGGTGCTATTTAACGCCCCCAAACCTGTACTTAATACCGCTAACGTTACAGCCGATAGTAGCAACAAAAGACCCTAGAAGGTTTAGCACTTTCATGATTATTCGTACTGCCCAGGCTCTGGTTGTTTCTGCCCCTAACGCAATGTCGCTAACCGATGTCAGGTTGCGAGAGCTAAAGTCAGATGAGGTTCTAGTCCGAACCCGCTATACCTCAATCTCCGCCGGAACCGAACGGCTGTTGATGGCGGGACATCTGGTGGAAATGGCGGGTTTGCCTTTCCCCTGTATTCCCGGCTACGAAACGGTTGGCGAGATTGTGGAGGTAGGCGAGGATGTTTCGCCTAATTACGTGGGCGAGATGGCTTTTATCGGCGGAAGCTACGGCTACGAAAACGTTACGCCAGCCTGGGGCGGGCAATCCAGCTATATTTCCGCCGATTACCGCAAAACCTATCTTCTCAATGGCATTGACCCTGTTTCCGCCGTTGCGGTGGCCCCTGCCGCTACTTCTTATCACGGGATTGAGTTAATCAACCCTCAGCCCGGAGAGATTGTGCTGATTCTGGGGCAAGGGCCAATCGGTCAACTAGCCGCTCAGTTTGCCAAGCTCAAAGGGGCTACGGTGGTGGTTAGCGATACTGTCCAAGACCGTTTAGACCGTTCTATCGCTGCCGATGTTAAAATTAACGTTTCTACCGATACCCTCAAGGACAAATTGCCCGGTAAGGTGGACGTGTTAATAGACGCTACGGGCAAAATGGAAGTTATTTCAGCCAGCGTTACGGCCCTACGCGAACGGGCGCGGGTTTTGCTACTGGGTTTCTATCGCAAGATTGAGCTAGACTTTGCCTGGCCCTTCCTCAAAGAGCTTTCTTTCCACGCCAGCCGCGAATGGGGAGCCGAGGATATTCCCGCCGTAATTGAGGCTTTAGCCTCCGGCGACATCAAAACTGATTACCTTTTCACCCACCGCTATCCCTTCACCAGCTATCAGGAGGCTTATACCGCCGCCCTCCATAACCCCTATTGTTTGAAAGCTCTGCTAGAGTGGGGTTAAATATAACAAATCGTTAAAACCTTATTAATAGCTTCTTAAAAACTTATTCATAACTGCAAATTATAATTTTTGTATGGGTCTGAAGCCCCCGCAGAAACCAGTTCAATTTAAAAATTTAAATTTATAACGAAGAGGAGACTTTTAATGAGTCATTCCCACGACCATGCCCACGAAGACGAGCATGAGCATGACCACGAGTCTGAACATCACCACCATGACGGCGATACCCACGAATGTTGCTCACCCGGCGCGGATTATGAGCGTAACATCGAGGAACAACGCCAGCGCACCCTTTCCCGCCGCACTCTGCTCCGCAGAATGGCGGCCACTGGAGCTATAGTGGCGGGTAGTGGCCTCGGTACTACCAACGTTTTCACCAGCAGTGCTAGCCACCCTTTGAATGTGCAAGCTTCCGGCTATGTCGCTGACGATAACGACGATTTCCTGTATCTGTCCGGCGACCACCATATCCACACCCGCTATAGCTCGGACGCAAAGTATAATGTGCAACGTCAGGTCGCCGAAGCCAATCGCTATAACCTGGATTGGATGGTAATCACCGACCATGGCAGCCAGTTCCATAACAAGCTGGGGATTGACCAAACCGTCCCCGATATTATTCGCGCCCGGAGTGTTTTCAAGAGTATGCTGGTTTTCTCCGGCTACGAGATGAATATTCCCGGCGGTGAACACGGCACGGTAATTATGATGCCCGGAGCCAAAGAGTTAGTGAACCTGAAGGAATTTGAGAAGAACTTTGACGGGGCGATTGCCAAAAACGAAGAACAGACGATGCTCAACGGCCTGTTCTGGCTTGACCAACTAGACCCCAAACCGCTATTTTTCGCCAACCACCCAGCCCGGCGCGGTTTGGACAGCCCTCACGAAATCCGCAACTGGAAACTTTCAGCCCCGGATGTGGCGATGGGCTTTGAGGGCGCACCCGGTCATCAGGCGGCAGGGATGATTAAGGACGCTGATGGGAAGTATGTAGCCTATCGCGGTTTCTACGGCAACAAACCCGGCGGGGCAGGGGCTCACGATAATGTCTATAGTGCGGAATCCTACTTTACCTATGGGGGTTTTGACTGGATGACGGCGAAATTGGGCGGCTTGTGGGACTCTTTGTTGGGGGACGGGCTGCGCTGGTGGATTACCGCCAACAGTGACTCGCACACCTATTTCAGCGACTTGCAAGACCGCGATAACTCCAAGTTTGACGATACGGGCTATGTAGTCGAAGTAGACAAATATTTTGAACGCCCAGTCTATGGCGACTTTGCCCCCGGCGAATATAGCCGCACTTATGTTGTTACCAACGACCGCAGCTATGCCGGGATTATGGCAGCGATTCGGCAGGGCAATATGTTCGTGGTGTGTGGCGACCTGATTGACCGTTTGCGCTTCTATGCCACTGCCAAAGGGCCGGGTGAGCGCGAGTTTGGCGGGGTCGGCGTGCTGACAGGCGGTACTTTCGTGGTAAAACGGGGTAGTGATGTGCGTTTCCAGGTGCGTTTGCGTGTACCCAAGTTGCCTAACTCCCATAATACCCGTCCTAAAGTTGACCATTTCGACCTGATTGCGGGCGATATGACCCTGGCGGGCTATCAGTCGGGTAACGGCGACCTGCTTTCCAACCCAACCACTAAAGTTGTGCAGACCTACGGGGCGGGCGATTGGCGGGCTTCCGAGACGGCTAACGGTTTCATCATTGAGACCGAATACGTTTTCAAGAATATCCAGAGCAACTTCTACGCCCGGTTGCGCGGCACTAACACCCAGGACTACGGGGCAACCCCGGCGATGGATGTGGATATGCGCGGTAAAACTGGCCCGGCTTTATCGCCCTGGGACTCGCTTTGGTTCTATTCCAACCCGATTTTCGTGGTGCTGGCGGACTAGCCGGTTGTCGGTGGTCATTTGTCGGTTGTCTGAGAGGAAATTTGGTAGGGGCGGTTCGCGAACCGCCCTTTTTTATTGGCAAGGATGGACAGCAAAAACAGGATATTTGGGAAGGTTGAGGTAAGCGGGAATAAACCCCTGGTGACCACCTTTTACCCTTCGACAGGTTCGCCTATTTCCTCGAATTGCTGGATTCGCACTGGGGCATGGTCTGGGAAGCGAGCAATAATCTCTAACTCCCCACCCATCGCCTCAATATAGGAGCGCAGGGTGCTAAGATACATATCGGTACGGCGTTCGATTTTGGAAACCTCGGCCTGTTTTACCTTGAGTTTTTTGCCAACTTCCGCCTGGGATTGGGCGCGCGCCCGTCGGAGTTCGCGTAGAGTCATTTCCTCGGCAATCAGCCTCTCAGCCTCTCGGTTGATGGCCTCTTGCCTTTCTATCGGCAACGATGCGATAAGGTCTCTAACGTCTCTTGCCATTTTGACGCTCCAGTTCTGCTAAGTGCCGTTTATAGCGTTCTTCCGCCAAAGGAATATTTTTCTTGTACCAGCGGGCATCGCCCCTTTTGTTTCCGCCGACCAGCAAAATTGCTCGCCGCTTTGGGTCAAAAACAAACAATACTCGCCAGGGGTCGCCCTAATATTGCACCCGCAGCTCTTTTAGATTAGGAAGATTTGAGTCTTTAAGGGTATCCACTTGCGGTCTGCCCATCGCTGGGCCAAACTCTCTCAATATTTGTACAAAAGCTAAAATGGAGTCTTGTAATCCGTCCTCTTGGGCGAAGAACCATTTCTCAAAATCAGGGTCTAAAAGTACATTCCATTCCATGGATATAATTATATTCCTTTTCTGGAATATTTCAAGAGTTGGGAAGACCTTTTATCGGTGTGAATAAAAACAGGACGGGGCAACCCCGCCCCTACGAATTCACCACCGACAACCGATGACTGACAACCGCCAACCGCCTTTTAGCCCCTGATTACGGGCAGGGTACGGGCGGACATAATCGAGATACGGGCGGCAACCTGACGAGCGGTGGCGCGTAAAGCCTGAGCCGTTGGGGATTGCGGGTCGCCCACCACAATCGGGATGCCCTTATCCCCACCGATACGGACGTTAATATCCAGGGGGATTTCGCCCAGGAAGGGGACTTTCCGACGTTTAGCCTCAATTTCGGTATTGCCGTGATCGAAAATCTCTGAGCGCATCCCACAGTGAGGGCAAACAAAGAAGCTCATATTCTCCACCAGACCCAGAATTGGTACATGCATCTGCTCGAACATGGCAATACCCCGCACCGCATCGCCCAACGCCACATCTTGCGGGGTTGAAACCACCACCGCCCCGCTTAATTGCAACGATTGGGTGATAGTTAGCTGGGCATCACCTGTGCCGGGGGGCATATCTATAATAAAGTAGTCCAGCGTCCCCCAATCCACATCTCGTAAGAGTTGCAAGAGCGTCCCGTGAACCATCGGGCCACGCATGGTCATACTGCTTCCGGCGGGAACGAGGAAGCCGATAGACATCATCTTCACACCATAATTTTCCAACGGGCCGATTTTGTCCGCCGAGACCTGTTTGGGGCGTTCGGTGCTGCCCATCATCATCGGGATGTTCGGGCCATAGATATCCGCATCCAGCAAACCAACTCTAGCCCCTTCCTGCGCCAGAGCAACCGCCAGATTAACACTGACCGTGGATTTACCCACACCACCTTTACCGCTGGATACGGCAATAATATTCTTGACCCCCGGCAATAACTGATCTTGCTGGTTAGCCCCCGCCACTGGAGTGCGTCGTCCCATTTTTACCTCAGCATCAAAACCTACCTTGACACTCCCAGCTCCCGCCACCATCGTGCGGATAGCCTCGGTAGTCTGTTTTTCCATTACGTCCTTGAGCGGACAGGCCGGGGTAGTCAGCATAATCGTGAAGCTTATATCGTTGTTATTTTCTATTTTCAAGCGACGAATCATATTCCGGCTTACCAGGTCGCCCCCTAGTTCGGGTTCTTGCACCGTGCCAAGAGCCTTTAGCACCGCTTCCTCAGTTACAGTTGCCATTTTTTACTCCTGAAAAAATCTATATTTTATAGGCAATATCATATAAAAGGTTTTTTAACATAAGTGAATTATATCACGTTTGAACCCTAGGGCAATTCCCCGGTAGGTAGAAGTTATGAAAGATTGCGGGCGGTTGATTGGGCGTGTTATGATTTAGTAAAGAGTCAGGGAAACTGAATTTTATTTTTAAGTATAAAGGCAAGATGAGCAATAAACAAAAACTGAGTTGGTTAAGATGGCTGGCGGTATTTGTGCCGCCCTTGCTGGTGTGGGTTTACGAAACGGTGCGTCACTCGCTATTGGCGGCGGAGGTAGACGATTGGTTTGGCAACCTGATTTCGGCTCTGATTGTGTTAATGGCTTCGTTGGTCTTTGCTAATCTAGCTTTTGGGTTGATTGGGCGGATGCAAAGCAAGATTGTTAGCCAAAACCGTCAGTTGCGCGACTTAAACAAGAAGGTCAAAGAACTGGCGATAGTGGAAGAACGTAGCCGACTTTCGCGCGAAATTCACGATGGGCTGGCCCAATTGCTGGCATACATTATGATTAAGATAGATGTAGTAGAAACTTTGTTGCGGGCGGGCAGATTAGGGGAAGCCGAGCGAGAGTTGGAACAAGTGCGAAAGGCTTGCAACGATGCTTATGGCGATGTGAGAGAGGCGATTACGGGATTGCGCCCGGAACTGTTCGATGACCGCAATTTTGTGACCATTCTAAAGGATTTGTTGCAACGCTTTAACGGCGATACGGGTCTGGAGACTAACCTCAATATCGGCGGATTTGAGCTTATGCCAGCAAAACTGGAACAACTCTTTCCGCCAGCCGTTAGTGTCCAGCTTTTGCGGGTAGTGCAGGAAGCTTTGAGCAATGTCCGCAAACATGCTCAGGCTCGGAATGTTTCTATCAAGATTCTGTTGGATGACAGCAGCAGCGGGAGTGCCGATAGTGGTACTAACCTGACCCGACCCTTGCACCTTAAAATCACTGACGACGGTGGTGGGTTTAACCCGGCAAGTCTGAAACACAACGGTCAACATTATGGTCAAACCATCATGCGCGAACGGGTGGAGAGCCTGGGCGGGACACTAGAGCTTTCAAGCCAGCCCGGTTGTGGCACAATCCTGCTGGTTAACCTGCCACTCGCCACCGTCGAGTTAAATTTAAGCGAGAAAGTGTAAAAAGATTTGCTAAGGGTGTTGCTGGTAGATGACCACGAACTATTCCGGGAGGGGTTGGCGGGACTCTTAGCCTACCAGGACGATATGCAAGTGGTGGGACAGGCCGCTAATGGGCAGCAAGCTTTGGCTAAGGCGCGTGAGTTAATGCCGGACGTGGTACTAATGGATATAGACATGCCCGTTATGAACGGGCTGGAAACAACCCAGGCGATTGCCAGCGAAATGCCTTATATCAAGATTGTGATTTTGACGGTTCACGAGGAGGAGGAGAAACTTTTTCAGGCGATTAAATGTGGCGCGCAGGGCTATTTGCTGAAAAATATACGGACTGCCGAGATGCTAGAGATGTTACGGGGGATTGCAGCGGGTGAAGCTCCTATCTCGCGTTTGATGGCAACCCGGTTGCTACATGAATTTGGTCGCCAGAACCAGCCCGATACTGAAAATCAGCCTGAAAATGCCGTGACAACCACTACTGAAGATGGCCTGAAGCAACTGACCCTACGGGAACGAGAAGTGCTAGAGATGGTTTCGCAGCGTGCTACTAATAAAGAAATTGCCGCCGCCCTGAGTATCAGCGAATATACCGTTAAAAACCACTTGAGTAATATTCTGGCGAAACTGCATCTACGAAATCGGGCTCAGGCTGCTCAGGCCCTCCTTAAACACCGTCCTAGCCGCTAAGTTTTTAGCCCTGGTCTGGTAGTCTTGGTAGCAGTGTATCCGGGCAGTCGTGATATAATCAAGCTGGAAACCTGTCGGAAAATACCACAACGATAAACAGGATTGGCAGGAATAATTTGTAGGAGGCTGCTCCGTCAGCCGATGGATATCGCAGGACAGAGCCTACTCCTACAAAAATTCCTCTTTTATTCCACATTTTGAGGAGAATATAAAGTTGAAAATAAATTATTTCAAAAAAAATAAGACTGTTTTTAGTCTGACTTTTTTATTAGTAGTAATTCTCAGTCTAGGGCTGGTGGCTTGTGGCGACCCAACCGCTATTCCCACCGCTACCGTTACTACTACCGTCGCCCCCACCCCTACTGCAACCCCCATCCCTACCGCTACGCCTATACCTCTGCCTGATGCCAAAACTCTGGCAAAACAGGCCGCTCAAAAGTTATCTGAGCTAAACACCTTGCATTTTTTGATTGATATTAAAGAAGGCGAAGTGCCGATTATCAAGGGCATTACTTTTCGGCGGGTGGATGGTGATTATGTAAAGCCAGACCGCTACCAGGGTGTAATGCGGGTAGGGGTTATTATTGGACAGGTAGAAGGTAATATTGTAGCGGTGGGTGAAGACCAGTATATTAAAATTAAAGGTCTGCTTGATAGTTGGCAGAAATTGCCCGCTAATGTCGGTTTTAAACCCGCCGATTTATTCGATTTCCAGAAGGGGTTAGGCTCGATTGTCGAGAAGGTTCGCGACTTCAAACTTGTCAAAAGCGAAGTGATAGACGGGGTGGATTGCTGGCAAGTAGGTGGAATCGTGGATGGTAAGGAGATTAGCACCCTGACTGGCGGGACGCTCGACCAATCACAAGTGGAGTTTAATGCCTGGGTTGGTAAGAACGATACACTCATGCGCCAGACCACTTTCAAGCAGGTTGTGACCGACAGCAATACTAAAGCAGTCTATTGGGTGCTGACTTTCACCAAATTTAATGCTGATGTTAAAATTGAAAAGCCCGCCGGAGTTTAGCAGGTTATGATTGAGAACAAGACCAAAGCACCAGGTGCTATAGCGGAAAACGAAAGCGGGGGTAGTCCCTGGCTGGTGTTGGCGGTGCTGTCGGTGGGGGTGATTTTGGCAGCCCTCGACCTAACGGTGGTGGTGGCGATTCTAACCGCCATTATGGACGACCTGAACATTACCGTGACTGAGATTGACAAGGGAGCCTGGATTGTCAGTGCCTATCTGCTGGCTTATACCGTGACGATGCCGTTTATGGGGCGGGTGTCGGACGTGTATGGGCGGCGGGGGGTTTTTCTGGGGGCCCTGCTGGTGTTTGTGGCAGGCTCGTTGCTAGGGGCAATCGCTACTACCCTGCCGATGATGATTGCCGCCCGTGCCATTCAGGCGTTAGGTGGCGGGGCGATGGTGCCAGTTTCGATGGCGGTGGTGGGCGATTTGTTTCCACCCAAAAAACGCGGTATGGCTCTGGGCATTATCGGGGCGGCGGATACGGCGGGCTGGGTGATTGGGCCGCTCTATGGCTCGTTTATGCTAAAATTTATTAGCTGGCACGCCGTTTTCTGGATTAACGTGCCGCTTGGCCTAATTTCGGCGGCGATTATCTTCTTTGCTTTGAAGCCTATCAAAAATCTCAACAAACAAAAGGGCACTCGGCGGATTGATTATCTCGGTTTTGCCTTGCTGGCGGCTTCGCTAACCTTCCTAACGCTGGCGTTGGGTGGTGGCAAGGAGACCACCGCTCTCAGTGGCGCATCGCTGGAGGATATTGATAAAAACCCACTTCGAGAATTCCAAATTCCCCTGATTATAGGGGCGGTCCTGGCAATGGCTCTCTTTATTTTCGTAGAGCTAAAGGTAAAGTATCCCCTACTTAATCTGCGAACGTTCCGCCACCGGGCCTATAGCGCGGCAAACGCGGTCAATCTGATTATTGGTGGGGTGTTGATTGTCGGACTGGTGGGGATTGCCCTGTTTGTAAATACTACCGACACTAGCACTACCCTGGTGGATATTTCATTCCATAGTGCATTGGCTCTCGCGCCGATGACGCTGGGGATGGCGTTAGGGGCAATTGGCGGGGGTTGGTTGAGTGACAGGTTTGGCTATCGCTGGGTAACGGTGGGTGGGCTGCTGATGGCGATTGGCGGTTTTGTCCTAATGTACAATTGGGATATTCACTGGAAGCCTCCGGCGGATTTGCTGAACCTGTTTCCGGGCGCGGGTTTAGCCGGGGTAGGTTTTGGGATTGTGATTGCCCCAGTGGGTAGCGCGGTAATAGATTGGGCTGAGCACGAGGATATTGGGGTGGCGGCGGCGTTGGTGCTGATTTTGCGACTGGTTGGTATGACTATCGGGATTGCGGCGGTAACTTCCTGGGCTTTGAACCGCTATAACGAGCTGAAACCCAAAAATATCAAGATTGCGGAATTAACGGGCGATATGTTGCGCTTGCCCCTGGCGCAAGTAGTGACGGAAATGTTCCTGGCGGCGGCGGTTATCGCAGCTATTGGCCTTATCCCGGCTCTTTTGCTGTCCCGGCGCAAGGATGCCGACCCTTCGCAGCACGAGATTAGCCGGATTTTGTAAGACAAATAAAAAAGCTGAATTATTATTTTAAACAATCTTCAAGAGACAATAATTCAGCTTCTTCTGCTAACTCGTTAGCCAACGTTACTTGTAGGCCATTATAAAAAACTTCAACATGTCCTTCATGATTTGGATCGCTTATTTTGCAACCTAGACTTTCCAAAAATGATAATTTAATTCTTGCTACTCGCCATCCAAATTTTCCCACCGCCTGCTCAACGGTTTCGCCAAAAACAGTTTGTAGTCTTTTTTCAGCTTTTTTACGCTCATCTATGTTACTGCTGTTCATTTTATTTAGGCAGCTGATTATATTTTTCTGGAGACATTCTCTTGGGCTTACTACTGAAGCTAAATAAAAGGACAATGCACGTTCAGTTTGCCGACGATTAAAGCCATCTCTCAAAGCTTTGTTTCCTTCATACTGCGTTGAACTCAGTCTACGAAACAAATATTCCTCATTTGAGAGCGTTTTCTGCGACAATGTAATACTCTTATTTACTGGTTGTGTTTAAACACTATGTACCCATAATATCAAACCTACTGCCTCATCAAAATTTTCTACTAAACCATCATCAATTTTGGCTCTTTTAATTTTCCTTAAATATTCCACTTTATTGCTAGGATACATAAAGAAAATCAATCTGCGATTATTAACTTCCCATTCAAGATCAAGACCACCATTTGGAAGAAGTGCCACGCGCGGATTGCTCCATTCTGAAGCACGCCCCCTACCAATAATTTTATTGGAGGCTTTATTTAATAACTGCTTTACTTGGTTAGCAACATGGCGGGAAAGAGGTAAAGCATCTTCTCCATCCCAATCCTTTTCGTATTGGAGGAGTTCGTCCAGTTTAACATCTATTTTTTTGAGTAAATTGGTGATGCCAAAATAGCCTAATGGTGGAGCTGAGTAGGAGATTTCAGTTATTTTAAAGTGACTCTGCGATGCAGAGTAAGAGTTTGGAGAGTCACAGTTAGTATTAGCAGATTTTGTGAGGGTTGGCATTATTGAAATAATCCTTTCGTTTTGTCGGTAATGCTTTTGAAAAAGATTTCATTTTTTACAACTCTTAGTTTTTCTAGCACTTCCCATATTTCTTCCGATTCTGGTTGCCATTCACCTAACTGAAATACATCAATATCAAATATATAAGGTGTAATTAATTCTGATTCTCGAATTGCATCAATTGTTTGAGTTATTATAGCATACGTTTTTTCATCAGGCTGAGGCATTACAAGTCGCATAAAAAATTCTGACAACATTTGAGGCAATTGGGGAGCTATTTCAGGTGTTGTAAGTAAATATTCCTTAAAGTCTACAGGTGACTCAGGAATTTCTATCCTATTAATGTAGCGGGTTGCAAGCCGGGTAATTTTCAATGGTTTAACAACATCACTATAAAGTTGCCAAAGTTTCCGTGCTTCATCTCGAAAACTTTCCCAATCCTTATAAGGTTTAAGCTGACTTAAAGTAAATCCGTCTAACTTGGTTTCCAAAACTCTTGTTCTGTCCTCTGTTTGGAAAAATAGACCATCTTGAGCAATTGACGATTGAAATACTCCGGGGTTCCCTAAAGTATCAGCAGTTACATTAAACTGAGCAGTATTCAAATATTGTTTTACAGGATAATCATCCTTTATACTTTCATAGATAACTTCAAGGTTTTGTAATTTTGAACTATCAGGAAGTTCAAGCCGCATATTAATAATGGCCTGAGTAATTGGGGCATTTGGAAAAACAGTATATTCGCTCATCTGTACCAACTAAATGTTTTATAAGGTAAATACAAGGTAAATTACGGTTATTAGAAAAAACCAGAAGGCTTTTGGACAATTCTTGCTAAATCTCTTGACATTTTACTTTTATTTTCAAGATATGTAAATCCCATTTCTTTTTACCCATTATCTCCGTCTTGCTTTGAATTTTTTCATCCTTACCCACCTGTGTTATAATTTTACAGATGGGTATTTGGTTCAAGGAGGTAATAACATGATTAAAGGTTTGCGCTGGACATCCCAGGATTTGGAAGCCCTTCCCGATGATGGCACTCGCTATGAGATTGTGGATGGAGAGTTATACATGTCAAAACAACCCAACTGGAATCACCAGGGTATTTGTAATTTGCTCAGTCATTTTCTGACAAACTGGAATAGGCAGGTAAGGTCGGGGCAGATTAGACCCGCTCCAGGTATTATTTTTGATGATGAAAATAATGTTGCCCCAGATGTCATCTGGATTAGCAACCAACGACTGGCAACCTCTCTGGAAAGTGATGGCAAGTTACATGCCGCCCCCGAATTGGTGATTGAGGTGCTATCTCCCGGTAGTACCGACGAAATCCGTGACCGCGAAGTCAAACGCAAACTTTACTCTCGGCGGGGCGTGAACGAATATTGGGTAATTAGCTGGCAAAAAAAGCAAGTTGAAGTTTATCGCCGCCCCCCCGACCAACCCTCCCTCGAACTAGAGGCCACTTTATATGAAAATGATAGCCTGAAATCACCTCTACTACCCGGTTTTGCCTGTCTGGTAAGTGAAATCTTTGAAGAAGTAGTTTAACCATCAAAACCAAAAGGGCAGACACATTGGTCTGCCCCTACGAATTTTATATGGCTTAAGTCATTACGGGTAAAAGCCCCGGATTTTGGTGGCCTCGGCGACGCGCCCAACCGCCAGGATATAGGCGGCGGTACGCATATCCACCTTGCGGTCTTGGGCGATTTTGTAAACGTCGGCGAAGGCGTGCGTCATAATCTGGTGGAGACGGTTGTTGGTCTCGGCCTCGCTCCAGAAAAAGGATTGGAGGTCTTGCACCCACTCGAAGTAGCTGACCGTCACCCCACCCGCGTTCGCCAGCACATCCGGCAGGACAAAGATGCCCCGGTCAAAAAACACCTTGTCGGCATCGGGATTGGTCGGGCCGTTCGCCGCTTCCGCCACGATTTTGGCTTGGACGCGCCGGGCATTATCGCCGTTTAGCTGATTTTCCAGAGCCGCCGGGATAAGAATATCGCAGGGCAGTTCTAGCAGTTCGGGGTTAGTGACCGCCTCGCCACCAGGGAAACCCAACAACGTCCCATGCTCGCCCTTGTAGGAAAGCAGGTTACGCACATCCAGCCCCTTTGGATTATAGATACCAGTGGTGGAGTCGCTGACCGCCACGATAGTCGCGCCATCTTCCGCCAACAACCGGGCGGCAATTGAGCCAGCATTCCCAAAACCCTGCACTGCCACTTTTGCGCCGTTCAGATTCAGGTTGCGTAGACGGGCGGCCTCGTGGACAACATACTGCACCCCCCGCGCGGTTGCCTCGTTACGGCCTTCTGCGCCACCAATATTAAGGGGCTTGCCCGTCACCACCGCCGTAACGCTGTAGCCTTTGTGCATCGAATAAGTGTCCATCATCCAGGCCATCGTCTGGGAATTGGTATTAACGTCGGGGGCGGGAATATCGGTTTCGGGGCCAATCAAGAGAGTGATTTCGGTAGTAAAGCGACGGGTCAGGTGTTCCAGTTCGCTGAGGGTGAGCTTCTTGGGGTCAACGATAACCCCGCCCTTCGCCCCACCAAAAGGAATATTAACTACCGCGCATTTCCAGGTCATCCACATCGCCAGAGCCCGCACTTCGTCCAACGATACCTGGGGATGATAGCGAATACCGCCCTTCGCGGGGCCACGCGCAATGTTGTGTTGCACCCGGTAGCCCGTGAACACTTCCACCTCGCCATTATCCATGCGTACCGGGAAATTTACCGTCAGCTCGCGTTTAGGGGCCTGAAGAACTTTAATAAGACTTTGTTCCAAACCAAGTTGGCTTGCGGCAATCGCCAGTTGCTGTTTAGCAACTTCGTAGGGGTTTTGTTGTTTTTGAGAAAATTCGGTCGTCATTGTCCTCACCTCGCCATTGAGTGTGTTGTTAATAAGTCAAAAGTTGAAAGTCGAGAGTTGAAAGTCGAAAGTCTGAAATCAAACACCATTGTTAACATCAGAATTTGCGCCTCAAATCTTCACAAAAAGCCTTGATTTCTGCCGTTGGCACTGGATTTCCGCCCTTCAGCATTTTGAAAATCCTTGGCCCTTTCATTTCATCTGGCAAGTTGGCGGGTTTCGCCACCAGATGGAAATGAACATGGTTAAAATTTTCGGCTTCGGCAAACTGCACGCTATACTCCTTCTCACAGTTTAATTCGGCAAAAAGGAGTTTCGCAGTTTTGGCCTGTAGTTCGGCCAGTTCCAGAAATTCTTCCAAGCTTAGTTGGTGCAGAGCCTCGGCATGTCGCTTTAGCACCAACACCAACCAACCTTTCATATCGCAAGGATAGGCGTGTTCGATTACCCAGAATCGCCCTTTGTAAATTGTCGGGCCAGGAGAGATTCGTTGCTCTCCCGTCAGCGATTTACAGGATAAACAGGCCATTAGTCAAACCTAACCCCCTGGCCCCCTTCCCTAAAGTGGAAGGTGGAATAATTCTTCGTGTAGTTATTTTACCAACCCCCATCCCCCAATCCCTGTTTAGGCCAGCTTATCCTCGAATAACTTCCGCACAACGTCTTTATTAGCGGTGCCTTTGGTGGCCTTCATTACCGCCCCAATCAAGAAGTTCAGAGTGTTGGTATTACCGCCCTGGTAGTCAGTCACCGCTTTGGGGTTATTGGCAATAACCTCGGCAATAATCGCCGCAATCGCCCCTTCGTCAGAGATTTGGGCCAGACCCTTCTCCTTAACGATGGCTTCGGCATCCTTACCCGTAGCAAACATTTCCTCAAAGACGGTCTTGGCAGTAGTGTTATTAATTGTGCCTTTTTCCACCAGCCCGATAAGGTCGGCTAATTGCCCCGGTTTAACCTTGATTTCGCTCAGTTCTTGCCCGGTTTCTTTCAGGCGGGCAAAGAGTTCGTTCAACACCCAATTACTAACCGACTTGGCGCGGGCCACAGTTTTGTTATCGCCCAAAGCGGCCTCGTACCAATCCGAAATCGCCCGGTCAACCGTCAAAACCTCGGCCTCGTAGCGACTCAGGCTAAAAACTGTCATAAAACGTTCGCGGCGCACATCCGGCAGTTCTGGCAGAGTGGCCCGAATAGTCGCAATATACTCTTTGGTCAGTTGCAGGGGCGGCAAATCTGGCTCAGGGAAATAGCGATAGTCGTTACTGTTTTCCTTGTTGCGTTGAAAAACCGTCTCAAGTTTGGTTTCGTCCCAGCCGCGTGTTTGTTGAACGATAATATTCCCGGCCTCTAGCTCACGGGCTTGCCGCTTGATTTCGTAGTTGATAGCGTCATAGACATTGCTGATACTGTTCATGTTCTTGATTTCAACTTTAGTGCCCCACTTGCTCGAACCTTTGGGCATAATTGAAATATTCGCATCGCAACGCATCGCCCCTTCTTCCATATTGCCCGTGCCAATACCCAACCAGCGCACAATTTGACGCATTTTGGTCAGGTAATCCCGTGCTTCCTCTGCGCTCCGAATGTCAGGCTCGCTAACACACTCCATTAACGGCACGCCGCAACGGTTGTAGTCCACCAGTGAGTAGTTCTCACCTTCGGGCGAATGCATGTGGGTCAGCTTCCCGGTATCTTCCTCTTGATGGGTGCGGGTGATGCCGATACGCTTTTTCTGTCCGTCTACCTCAATTTCCAACCAGCCGTTAATACAAACGGGTAGGTCAAATTGGCTGATTTGGTAGCCCTTAACCAGGTCAGGATAGAAATAATTCTTGCGGTCAAACTTGCTGTATTCGGGGATTTCACAGTGGAGAGCCAACCCAAACTTCACGATGGACTCAATCGCCTTGCTGTTAATTACGGGCAACACCCCTGGCATGCCCAGACAAATCGGGCAAATGTGGCTATTGGGGGAAGCGTTGGCGTAATCGGCACTGCAACTGCAAAACATTTTGCTGGCGGTGCTGAGTTGGATATGGGTTTCCAGGCCAATAATTACCTCGTACTCGGTCTCAATTTTTTCATCTTCGCTTACCGACAACATCTCTTGCCCTCTCCTCTAACCTCTAACGGTACGGCTTTCGCTTAACTTTCGTTCGTTATAATTATAACACTTGGGGCAAGGTACGACAATGTGGGGGTTGGGGGAGATAGGGGAATTTTAATGCTTGTTATATATTCATGACAAGAGTCGTGTTCTTCGCTATAATGTTCCAAAAATACATCAATATTTGGACTCATTTAATAGCTAAGAGTACAAAAACATGATCGAAAATCGATGGGGCTTAGAAAAACAACTAAATATCCACAAACGGCGATTGAATTTCTTAAAGGAAAAAGAAGCAGCGTATGGATTGAGTACCCCTCCTGAAATATTGATTGAGATTGAAGATTTGACTAAGAAAATTGCTTTTGTAGAAAAACAGCTTTCAAATCAATTTTTTCTACTAAACTCAATATCCAGCCGTAAACCAGTAAACGGAACAGCAATAACACAGGCAAAATTACCCATCCGTTCAAAAAGTCATGAACCTAACAACAAGTTTAGCGAAAAAGTTAAAGGAATTATTGGACATTATTTTTCACTTTGGAAATCTCAGATTTTGGGCGGGATTTTGACGATATTAATGGTTGTAGGATTAATATTTGGAGTTTGGATAATAAGTTTGGTTGATAAAAGTATTACATCTACTGGAGAATTACCTGACCTTGATTACGGAAGTGGTCGTAAAATTGGGTATGCTAAAATCGATCCCGAAAGAGATTTTTTAATTCAAAACAAAGGTCTTCCCTTGAATGCAAAAGTAGCGTTTTTCATTACTGGAGAACCGCCTTCTAATATAAAAACTTATTATGATGGGGTAATGAAAAATAAAGGTTGGGAATTAATTACTGTTGTTGGTTTAGGCAATCCTAGTTTTCAATTCGCTGCTTCAAGCTATAAAAAAGGCGACCGAGTTAATGGTATATTGATATTAGGACCTCTCAATGAAGAAAATATCAAAAATATTGAAAATGGTGCACCATCGCTTAAAAATGGCATTAAACCTGGGGATTCTATTCTTTATTTATTCGATACAGAATTATCAGGCGTTCAGATTGCGAGCAAGTAATAGGGGTTTTCGCATTCCAGGTAGACACGGAGGTCTACCCCTACAAAATCAGGTTCAATTATTTATAACCAACCCTCAACATATTTTTTCAGAAGACACCTATAGGCTTAAATGTTATGATATTAGTGGCGTTTATAGCATATGGGCGGGTTAAATTGAGATAGTCAGGAAGTTTTATGACAGTAACCGAAAATCAGGCGGTAATGACAAGTGGGCGGAAGGTTGACCATCTGCGTATCTGCCTGACCGAGGATGTGCAGGCGAAGGGCATCAGTGTTGGCTTTGAGGGTTATCGCTTTATCCATCAAGCCCTGCCCGAAATAGATTTGGCGGAGGTAGATACCAGCCAGACCCTTTTTGGTCGGAAAATTGCCGCGCCCATCCTAATTAGCTCGATGACTGGCGGAGCGGAATGGGCCGCCCGTATCAACCGTAATTTGGCCTTGGCGGCTAATAAGTGGGGCTTGCCGATGGGGTTGGGGTCGCAACGGGCCGCTATCGAGAATTCCGAGTTAGCCTATAGCTACCGGGTGCGCGAACTAGCCCCAGATGTGCCCCTTTTTGCCAACCTG
>Ga0209511_1001040_pt1 | contig 25487 bp, 19 predicted proteins | sample SSSSmetaG_FD_184141 | JGI IMG/M metagenome (GOLD analysis project Ga0209511, IMG submission 184141) | Glacier valley bacterial and archeal communities from Borup Fiord, Nunavut, Canada, to study Microbial Dark Matter (Phase II) - ​SSSS... | ecosystem: Environmental > Aquatic > Freshwater > Ice >... | reverse complement strand
CTCCTGCTCCGTCGGAGTGCCCCGATCGCACGGGATCTCCTCGACGGTACAGGCGTTGGTGGGGTGGTCAACTTTTCGGTGATCGAAAGGCCTCTACGTGGTCAACTTTTAGAGTACCGAACACACGTATTGCCCATGCGCTGGCAATGGCTTGTGAAGAGGAGGGCTGGACTGTTCTACCGGTCGACCGGGCGCGAAACCGATGGGGTCATCCTTGGAGCGGCAAGGACCTCTTCGTCATCGACACGGGCGAATACAGTCAAGGTGTGATCATTTCTGAAGAGAGCGATCGCTCCGAACATGTGCTGACGGCGTATGAGCAGACGCAGAAGGATCGCTACGGCTACTCCTATGCGCCCAAGTACGACTACTCAGCGAGTGGGCGACTGCATCTCGAGATTGACTCGCACTATCGCGGTCGCCGTCAGAAATGGGCGGATCGCAAGCGGTGGACGATTGACGAGAAGTTGGGCCAGATCATTGATGAGATCGAGATTCGTGGACAGCTTGAACGCGAAGACAGACTGGAGCGCGAGCGCAAGGAAGCCGAGCGACAGGAACGAGTCGACCGCGCAGTCGCCGAGGCAACTGCGCTGTATCAGGAGGACTACCGAAAGCAGGTTCTTCTGGACGACATGGCGCGTTGGCGCGAGGCCAACCTGCAACGCGAGTACCTCAGGGCAATGGCTGCCAAGATCGAGGCAATCCAAGACGCCGGAGAACGACGTCAAGCCCAAGATTGGCTGGCCTGGTGTCAAGCATCCGCAGAGGCGGCTGATCCACTCTCGCGCGAAATCGGAATGCCCGAGGTGGAACAAGCCTAGCGATCAGGAGCTACGCCCCTACCTGCCGGAATGGGTCTTCAGGAGGTGGTGATCGCCAACGCGCTCAAATGGCGACAGCTACTCCTCCACCACTAGAGCCCAGACCTGCTTGAGCGGGATGTCCGCCTGCAGGTCCGCCGACAGCCGCTCGTAGTTCTCTGTCACAGCGGTGATCAGGTCGTCGGCATCCCACAGACGCAGCTCGAAGAACTGGTGTCTAGACTCAGCAATCACGGTGGACTGAAAGCCGCCCCAGGCGACTAGTAGCCCCTGTTCGGCACCGAAGCCCTTCATGACACCTTGCAGCTCACGCAGCACGGATACGCCGACCGGCGAGTCTTGCGACTTGACCTGAACGACGAGGCGCGGGTGATCAAAGCCCATTGCGCCCTTCCCCGCCAGAACGTCGACGCCTCCGTCGGTGCCAGGAGGAGCAACCTGTGAGTGGTAGCCTTGAGCCTCGAGCAGCGCCCCGACCAGCCGAGACAGATCGTGCCCCTTGAACTTGCGCGAGAGGTGCGTCCGAATCTGATCGCGCGCGAACTCCTCCAGGTTTACGACCGTGTCATCCTCGCTATCGTCCGGCACCACCCCAGGAGCCCGCATCGGCAGCTTGGTCCCGTTCACAAGCGCCTTGACTCGCTCCTCTGCACCGTTGCGCTTGATCTGGCAGACGGTCATGAAGGCGCCCAGTGAGAACAAAATGTCTTGGTCAATTGCGCCGCGCGGAATATCCGTCTTCAACCATTGGACTGCGCGAGTTTGTCTTGAATCCTCGGGGTTAGCGGCGACATAGGCGTAGTCTCCCACGACCTCACCGAACGCGACGGCGGAACGCGTCTTCAAGGGCAGCGCCACCCAATCACCGATCTCAATGCGATTCGAGAACGCCCACAGCTGCGACTGCCAGTTCCGGAGGGTCTTGATGTCCTGATCCGGATACGTCTCTTGGAGTCTCTCAAGCAGCAGCTCACGCGATGTCGTCTCGCGCAGGTCCCCCATGTCGCCCCAACCGATGACGGCGATATTGTTCGCGAGCGCAAAGTCCTCGCGTTCACCGTGACGACCAGCACGCGCCAGCCAAAGTGCCATTTCGCTCCTCCTTCGATCACATTCGGCCGCAACGACCGGCCCAGAGTGAATCGTGAGACAGTTCGAGACTGGTGTCTATGTCAGCAAGGCCCTGTGAGCGCGGCGTGAGGATGCGGGGTCCGCATGATCGTCAAGCAGTTGACTAGGGAGTGGGGCACAAGGTATCCCGAGGCTACCTTGAACGCGGCATATTGTCTGCTGGACCCTTGGTTGGACACCCGCGTCCCACGATCAAACCGATCCGGGCTAGTCTGAGCGGGCCGAGCCAAGCGCAGCCCTCAGCGGGCCTTCGCACGAGCCGAGCGAAAGCCACCCCAGCAAGGTCATCCGCAGGCCGAGATCCGCGTTAACCACCGCCATCTCCACACGAGCCTCGCTCATTCGGAAGGGGTCTTCCGCGAAGACCACCACGGTCTCGTCTTCTGAGTAGGTCTCGAAGAGGTGGTGCATGCCCATGAAGTTCGGATGAGCGAACTCCGAAAGGCCGTCATACCACGTGCGAAGCGGCGCGAGACTGCCCTCGCTGACCTTGTCGATTAGCGTCAGCACGTTTGGCATCCTGAGCAGCTCCGGATCGCCGATCAAGACGCCCGTCTTGCACCCGAAGGTTGCGCTCATCAAGTGATCTGCGAGAGCTCGCGTTTGCGACTCGGTTGGCCGCTCGATCAGCCGCTCGATTCGTCGTGCGAGATCATGCGCGACACATGCCGTCTCAAGGATGGCTCTCGCCGAAACGAACAGCGGCACCGTGAGACCCCGGTTGAACGAGTCGACGAACGAGACGCCGAGTTCGCGATTGCGGCGCAGACAACATTGCGCCAGGCTTCGCGCCATGAAGCACACTAGTCCTGCCAGATCGTCCTTGGTGCGCACGATCTCAGGTTCGAGTTCCTCGCCAACGCGCTCGAGGTCGTGTTCGAATGCGTCCAGGTCGAGGTCTGTGTGCGCATCTCGCGCGTCTTCGGAGAACCGCATATTCCGGCCTCTCGGTTGTCCAACGTGTTGGGCATGAGCGGCAGTCAATGACCGCTCTTCCGCAGTCTACCTTGCGCTGCCCGCTGATGCCCTTGTTAGAAGGACCGCACGAGCTTGGCTGCCTCCTGTTTCGCAAGGTCCGTGTACCCGTTGCGTCGGGCCATGGGCAGCATATCCCTGCGCATGCCGTCCAGGATCGAGAAGTCGAGAGGCGCGTCTATGCCCGCGGACCCGTCCTCAATCGAGTCAAGAATGGCCTGGCGAGCACCGTCCGGCTTGGCAGCCCACGCATCGGGATGCAAGAACCAATGGTCGGTGCCGCGGATCATCCATTGCTCAACCATGTTCAGAAGACCCAGAGCAGACTCAAGACTGGACAAGTAGAGATCAACCGCAGGCGAGTCCGATGGAGGGGCACAGATTGTGAGCATGGTGGAGTTGCCAATGCAATCGGGAAAGACGCCGAGAAGAGCGAGGATTCGCCGATGCCGCCCCGCCTCGCTCACGTAGAACGATCCGAGTCCCGACAGCGCAATCGGAAAACACACGTCGACTTGGAACGCGAGGCAGCCAGCAACGTCGGTCTGCCCATCCCGGATAGCCGCCTCCAACTGCTGCCGGAGCCCTGAGTCCACCGTCTCCAGAGCAACTCTCGCGTCCGCGAGAAACTCCCGGGCGCGAGTGGTACGTCCGTCTTCACCGGTAATCGATCGTGGGCGGATGTCATTGCGATGCATCCAGTCAGTGCCAAGCTCCCTCTCTAGAAGGGTCGCGAGGCCCTGATCTCGAATGCCCTCGTAGCGCGAGATCAACCGTTCCAGGCTCCAGACCGTGTGTTCGAGCCTGAATTGCTCCCTACACGCAGTGCGATACAACTGTAGGAGCACGTCTCTTTCAGTCTGAAGACCGCCGTCCCTCTCAAACTCCTGAAACAACCGTTCATGCTCCGGGCAGAAGCCAGGAAACACGGACGCCTTGGACAGGCCAACCAGTGCCAATTCGATCTGTCCAGTCTGCCGACTCCTTCGAGGAGTGAGGACCTTCCCGCCCTTCGAAACAGAACGCAGAGGCCCCTCCTTCTGGATTGTGTGGGACCGACTGATGCTCGGCGCCGAACACCCAGGGAACGCGCATTCGTGCGAGCGCGCCCAACGCGCAGCACCCTCCTCCAGACCGCTGTGGAGTTCGCGCAGCCGCTCAGCATCGCTGCCGAAGACCACCGTATGATCGTCAGCGAAGCGCTCCATGACGCGATCGAGTCCTGCTTCGAGTTCCCTCAGTACCTCAGGATCCAGCACGCCTCGTTCCTTCTAACGTGTTAGGCATGAGCGGCAGCCCATGGCCTCACTTCAGCAGTCTACCTCGCGCTGTCCGCCCGACGCCGGACTGCTGCTTCCCAGCTGCGTCAAAGTCATTTCGAACGGCTTCGCGACAGATATCCACGAGCTCCGGCAAGAGACCGGCAGTAAGCTCCGAGAGGTCCGGGACGCTGTTAACCCCACGCCCTGAAGGATGGGCAATCGAGTGCCGCAGGTTGGCGAACTTGGTTTCCTTATTCGGTGCCCCGCGACGGTCCGGGTGGTCAGCTGGAACCCCGAACGCGGTCATCAGATATCTGTCGACCTCCTCGACGCGTACTGCGCCGAGACCGATGTCGAGCAGCCCCCAGAGTGCAATGAACCTCGATACGGGGTCGCGAAGACTTCCGGTTGAGACGAACGCCTGCCACAAAGGCCAGGCCGTCGGGTCTTCCGCGGGCAGGACTGATGAGAGAGCCGCCGCCTGCGCCTCAACCTCTGCCGGGTCGTCGAACAGATCAAGGACGATACCGAAGTAGGCCATGTTGGTTGGGTGCTTTCGCAACGGCGCGCGAAATGCAATCACGTACCGCACACACAGGACCGCGACGACGCGTCGTGCCTCAACATCTAGTTCGACCAACAGTGGCGCGTTGGGTCCCCACTCGTCCGGCGGCACGTCGACAACGAATGACAGCTCAACGTGACGGCTGTCGTCGCCCACGGCAAGACGTGCATCTACTCCAAGCCGCGGGACAGCAAACTCGAGATTCCGAGGACATGAGGGGGGCAGATCGAGCTCGACAGTGTAGGTTGCCATCTCCATCTCAGTGCGACCGGCCCCCTCGCGATACTCGTCAGTCGAACCACTGATTGGACGGTCCGTGTAAGCATTATTGCGTATTCCGGTCGGCCATTGGGCAGACCCCATTCGCAGTGCCGCTCAGCGAGTTAAGGCCTCGGGTTTCCCTCTTATCGTGGCCGCGTCGTCACGCCCCGACCGGACTGCGCTAGATCAGTCAGCTGCTTCATCGTCGTCGGAGTTTGCTTTCTCGAGCTCTGCAAACTTTGCCGCCATCGTCGGGTTGCCGCGCGTCAGCTTCTTGATCGTCACGTCCTGCGCCTTGTCGTTGGCGAGGCGGAGATTGCGGTCTGTGCCGAGCAAGGCCTCCTTCGTCTTCTGTAGGTGGTCGATGGACTTGTCAATCTCGTCAATCGCCGACTGGAAACGCTTGGAGGCGAGGTCGAAGTTCTTTCCGAAGGCCGCCTTGAACTTGTCGAGGTCGTCCTCGAAGTTAGTGATGTCAATATTCTGCGCCTTCACCAGCGCCAGTTCGGTCTTGTACTTCAACGAGTTCTGGGCCGCATTGCGAAGCACCGTGATCATCGGGATGAAGAACTGCGGTCGAATAGCGTACATTTTCGGGTAGCGGTGAGAAACATCCACGATGCCGGTGTTGTACAACTCGTTGTCCGGCTCCAACAGTGAGACGAGCACGGCGTACTCGCAGCGCTTCTCATTGCGGTCCTTGTCGAGCTCCTTGAAGAAGTCTTCGTTCTTCTTCTTGGTTGCGGTGGTGTCGGACTCGTTCTTCATCTCAAACATGATCGAGACGCACTCAGTGCATGCCTCGTCGGAGTCGCGGAATATGTAGTCGCCCTTGCTGCCACTGCTGCCGTCGTTGTCCTTCTCGAAGTAGGCACGAGGGAAGGCTGCGGCGCGGATCTTATTGAACTCGGTCTCGCAGTGCTGCTCCAAGGTCTCGCCGACCATCTTGGTCGATAGCTTGGCCTTCAGGTCCTTCAAGCGTTCGATCGCATCGTCGCGATCCTTGATCTGTGTCTCGTACTTCTCCTTGAGCGATGACTCGAGCAACTTTTGCTCGACATCTTTGACCTCTAGGTCGCGCTTGAGGTTGTCTCGTTCTTTCTCAACATCGCCGAGCGCCTCTCTGAGGGCCAACTGCTTGGAAATGTCTGCAGCCTTGAGTTCTGCCTTCAGGCGAGCGATTTCAGTGTCCTTCTTGGCTGCCTCGTCCTTCAGTTCACCTGTGACCTTGGCCTGGACAAGTTCCGCGCTCGACTTGAGCTCCGCCTTGAGGCGCTCAATCTCGGTGTCCTTCTTGCCGGCTTCTTTATCTTTCTCGCTGGCGACTTTGGTCTCCGCGAGTTCGACGGCGGTCTGCTTGTCTTGCTCCGCAAGCGCCAACCGATCGTGCAGCGCTTTGTCGAAGGCCTCGTCGTGTACCTGTTTCAGGATGTCCGCGTAACCGGCCTCATCAATGTTGAATGTCTTGCCGCAATGCGGGCATTTGATTTCATGCATATCTACACCTCCTCCTTGGCTTCTTGATCTCCGTGAGCATCTTCAACGGCCTCAGTCTGTTCCGGAACTGCAGGCAATATGTCTTTCGGGTCAACTCCTGTCACGAAGCACAGGCCCGCGAAATGAGGGCCGTCAATCTGGTTCATGAACTCGAAGACGGCCTCGATAGCTGTCTTGACCTCGTCAGGACTCACAGTCGTGTCAGTCGATGGACTCTCGCTGTGTGAGTAGGCGTGCATGTAACGGGTTAGGCGCAGACGCAGAGCGTCCGCATCACCCTGATAACCGGCCTCACGCAGAAGATCTGCCGAGTTGTGCATGGCCATGGTGAAGTTGCCAACCCACTCGGGGTGCTTGAAAGCTAGAAACGTCTCCAACATTCGTCGAATCACGTTGGGAAACAACAATTGCGCATCTAGTCGGTTCTCCATCGAGTCATCAGCTTGGAGATCCTTTAGTTCGTCGACTGTGGCAATGAATGCATGGTGGTACGTCGAGCGCACCTTCTTGCGAATAGCCTCAGTAGGAGGCCAATCGGCGATGACTGGCGAACGCTTCGTTCTGCCAGAGCGCGTCACATGCTTCGACTTAAGCTCGTAGAACGAAGCCGGGTACAGCTCCTTCATCTTCTTGCCGGTCGTCTTGTCTCGCGCCGAGTTGTGAAGCGCTTCCATCTGAATGTCCCACTGACGGAACAGCTCGAAGTTGTGGGTCAAAAGGAGTAGTTGAGCGATGTGATCTTTGACGACTGCTTCATTCCAGATATAGGTGGAGACACCCATGAAGATCTCGTTGTCGAGGCTAGAAACGGGGTCGTCGATGACAACGATAGGCTTGCCTCTACAGGCATCGCACCGTGCGACCACCTCTAGAAAGTGAACGAGGGTGATAGCGGTTCGCTCGCCGACACTAAGTCCAGTCGCCGGTTCTCCGTCACGCGTCACTTGGTACTTGCCTTCAACGGCCTCGAACTTTAGTTCGTTTCGCCCAAGGAGCCGCGCAACCTCTTCGGTAAGCACCTTGGCACTTGGAGTCGGGTCACCATCAACAGCTTCAAGTGCCGTGATTTGAGTGGCCAGCTGTGAAAGTTCTTCGTTGAGTTTGTCGGCCTTCGTTTTCTGCTCGGCCGCCTCGGCCTTCTTCTCTGCAACCTCAGCCTCGGCCGTTTTCAAATAGTGGAGCTCGACGGCCTTCGCTGCTGCCTGCACAAGCTCATCGTGCTTTGAAACGCGCTCGTTGTGTTCCCCGCGCAACTTGATGAACTCATCGCCTGCGACCGCAGGTGGTGCGTCGACCTCAGCGTCAACCGGCATCAGAACATTCGCCAGTTTCGCCTCGGTCCTCTTCTTAGCCCCAGTTGCCCACGCCTTTAGGGCACCGAGCTCCCCACTAAGCGTCTTTGCAGGGCCGTCGTATCTGGCGCGTAAGTCTTCGAGAAATAGTCCCTTGTTTGGTATGGTCCGAAGCGAGGCGTCCACCTTGGACTCGATGCCCGCAAGTACCGTCACGATCTCGCGCAATTCGCGCTGCAGCTTTTGCACCGCATCCGAAAAGTGCTGATCGATCAGGGAGCGACGCTCCTCGCCTAGAGGCGATCCACAGAAGATACATGTGGCCACTCCCTCGTGGTGATGTCGACCTTGATCCACCCAGTCAGTGGCGTCGGGGTGTGCCTGCAACGTATCGAGGATGATCGTGCTGGGCGTTGTTCCGAGGGCCGTCGAGATTCTGCTCTGGACGTCGTCCGATGTGCTGACCACCAGCACTTCTTCGTCAAGCGCCTCAGCCTTGTCGGAGTTGATGATTCCCGTCTCTTGCCGGAACTCCTGCTCGGTAAGCTCGGCCCACGTCGCGTGATCTTGGCCGAACGCCGTCCGCACCATGCCCGCGTTGAAGTTGCTGCGGGAGTGGTACCTGCCACCGGCTTTACTCGCAGCATCGACGACCTGTTGCGACACCCGACCGTAGGCAGTCTCTACTGCCTGATTTGCGGCACGTTCTGCTCCAACTGCAACGTCACGCTCTGAGGTCCTTGTGGCCACCGTAGTTCGCAGATCTTCAAGCTTCTTCTCTGTGTCGGCAGCCTTCTCGCCAATCGTAAGCACAGCAGACATCTCTGCCTCTGCGGGGGTGAACTTGTGACTCCGAGACACATAGCACTCACTGAAGACGTGAACCCGATCAAAGTGCGGGCTGTCATTGCAGTTGGTCGTCATTGACGTTCCATCGTCATCAATGGTTACCGAAAGCTTCTTGTAGCCCTCTCCATCTTCGGCGTTTCGCAACCCGTCGAGTGCACCCGAAAGTGAGGTCTTGCCGGTGCCGTTGGATCCGTAGATGACGTTAATCCGAGCGAGGTCGTGGAGGCCTGTGTCCCAGCGATAGTCCTCGAAGATGCCACACACTCTGATGGAATCCAGCTTGCGGAACATCACAGCCCCCAGTTGCCTGGGGCGCTGACGGCATAGCCGGGGACGGTTTCAGTGCCAATGCCCAATTGCTTGAAGTGCTCAGTCGCGGCCTTGATCTTGGCGTTCTCGGTAGGACGACGCTTGGACTCATCCAGCGTGCTCTTGGTTTCGCGAATCATGTAGATGCGATGCTCACCATTCTCGTCCTGCTTGATGATCGCCCAGTCAGGGTTGTACGGCCCCACAGGCGTCTCGATCTTGAACTTGGCGGGCAGCTTCATGAAGAACTTCACGTCTTCACGCGAGTCCAGCTTCGCGGCGAACTGGCGCTCAGGTGCATCCGCTCCGTCAGAATCAATCTGGATGTAGTCGAAGTCTGTCTTGTCGGTGTGCTCGACCTTATAAACACGGTCGAGGAACAGGTCTCGCTCCTCAGCTCCATCAGCCTGCAGCTCGCGCAACTCGTAGACGTAGCCGCCGATCTTCTCGTACTGAATGCCCTCCTGAACAGCAGCGGCCACCACGTTCTGCAGGTTGCGCTTGACCATCGCAATGAAGTCGTTGGGGTTGCCAATGAACTCACCCAACTTGCCAGAGCGTGTCAACACGTCCACCAGTGTCTTGCGGGTGAGCGAAGTGGCTTCCTGCAGTTCGCTGATGATGTCGGGCAATTGGTAGGCACCCGCCAATGCAGCCGAGCGGGTGGCAGTTTCGGAGGTCTTGGTGCCACCACGCACCAGTTTCACGCCTGCACGGGTGACCTGGACTCGTAGGGGCTGGATTGGCTGTTCGGCCTTGATCCTGTTGACGGCGTTGTCGATGACTTCATCACGCTTGAGAGACACGCGATAGGTGGTCTTCTGCGAAATCGTACGCCAGAAGTCCTCGAACCACGGCGATGTATAGATCTCTTTGTTCAGCTTGCGGGCCACACGTTTCCGTTGGGTCTTGATCATGCGCTCGATGCGACAGTTCAGCATCACTTGGATGATGTCGTCTTGTGGCCAGAAGAAGTCCGGCACTTGGCCGAGTGTGAAGCCAAGCGTTTCAGGACGAAAGCTCGCGGTGACTTTGCCTTCTTTGTCCAGGAAGCTGCGGTCGACTAGTTCGTCCCAGATCAACTTGGAGCCTTGGAAACCCAGACGCTTTTCTTCGCCAGTTTCAACAACGATGGGGATCTTGGCGAACTCACCGGGGCGCACCAAACCGATGCTGACCCCAGAATCGCGGTACTCCTTCTGCAGGCTGTCGGCAAACTCGCGGTAGGACTCATTGGCCACAACTGTCAGTTGGGCGATGCCCTTGTCGGGCACCCTCTCACCCGACTGATTAACCGGCAAACGCAAGCCACGACCGATGGTCTGGCGGCGTTCTGTCGATCTACCCATCTCGCGCAGGGCGCAGATCTGGAAGACGTTCGGATTATCCCAACCTTCACGAAGCGCTGAGTGACTGAAGATGAACCGCACCGGCTCGTTCTCATCCAATAGACGAGCCTTGTCGCGCATGATCAGATCGTAGGCATCATCATCGGCCTTGGAGGTGCCGTTGGTGTCTTTGAAGGTGTCAGTCTGACCCTTCTTGCCTTTGATGGCCGAAAAATAGGCACGGCGGTACTCGACGGGCTCGAGGGGTAGTAAGTCCGCCCATTGCCGACTCTTAGCGCGTTCCTCAACGAGCATCTCGTCGAACCACGTCACGAAGTCACCGTCAGCGGTGTCGTTGTTGTAGCCTTCGCCGAGGAAGCTCGCGACCCTATCAACGAAGAACAGGCTAAGCACCTTGATGCCGTGCGGGCGGAGCATCGTCTCTTTGCGCAGATGTTCACGAATGGTTTCGCGGATCATCTCTCGGTAGATAGAATCGTTGGAGCCGCCGATAGTTTCGCCAGCGTGCAGCCATCCATGCGGGAACAGTTCAACGGATTCAGGTTCGATGCTCAGCTCGTTGACCAGCCAGCCCTCATAGGCAGAGTTGTCGGTGACCAGTGCGAGATCTTGACCGTTCTTGATGTTGACCAGTTTGCGCTCGATGGTGCCATCTGATTCTTTTCGAACGGCAAGTTCCATGCGGGCAAGGAAGCCTCTGTCGTTGCGAACAGACTCGAGCTTCATATACGGCGCTGCATCGGCACCTTGCTGCAGGGCTTCGGCCACCACAATCTGTTTGACCAAGCCCAAGTCGTGAGCGTCGACCGGGTCAAGTCGGTAGACAACATTGCGGGTCTTCCGGTGCGTGGCCGAGTAACGCAGCGTGCAAAGTGGGCCGAGTTCCCCGACTGCAGACTGGCTGAGCAACGACTCCATGTTCTGGGGCTCGTCCATGATGACTACCGGATGGGTGGCCTTCAGGTAGTCGATGGGGCGCAGCCCGTTGAGCTTGTCGCGGGTCTGGTGAATGACGCGGGTGTTCTTGTCACCGCGCAATGAGTCGATGGTCATCACCATGATCTGCACGCTAGTGGAAGTGGCGAAGGACTGAACCTCTTCCGGCGTACTGCCGCTGTAGACGAACGAGTCGAATGGTGTGGCGTAGAGGTCTTGGAAGTGCTTGGTCATCAGCTTGATGCTGGTGGTCACGCCCTCGCGGATAGCGACGCTCGGTACGAGGATGATGAACTTGGTGAAGTTGTAGTTCTTGGCCAGCTCGAAGATGGTGCGCAGGTAAACATACGTCTTGCCGGTGCCGGTCTCCATCTCGATGTCGAAGTCCAGCGCTCCCCCGGCCAGCTCACTGACCACTTCGAGGCCGTTGCGATCCTGCACGGTCTGCAGGTTCTGCAAGATGGCCTCGTCGTCGAGCAGCAGGTCGTTACCGACCGCGCCAACTTCACTGGCAAAGTCGAAGGCGCTCATCTGATCGCCCGCATCAGGCACCACGCCATGAAGCGTGGCCGTCAGCGACGCTGCATCCGCAGGCTGGCCCTCAAACAGGTCGACTATGGCAGCGATCGCATCCTGCTGGTATTGCTGGTGGGCATCGAACTTGAACTCCATATCAGGCCGTCCAGAGCTCAACGCCGCGCGACTTGCACTCCTGCGCAAGGTTGGTCTTGAGCTCGTCGTCGCCCTGGAAGGCATCTTCCAGAATCACGAAGCGGGCAGGCTTCTCGCCCAATACCGCACGTAGCTGCTCCAGTGTTGGCTTACTGTGCTCGTCGAGATAGGCAAGCATGAGTCCATCGCCGACCGTTTTGAGCTTGAGGCCAGAGACTTCGGTGTCACCCATCTTCCCTGTGAGTGAGTAGCCCTGCTTGAGCAGAATCTCGGTCAGCAACGAGTCCGGTGTCGCAGCGTCAGCCGCACTGTCGCGGAGGTCAAGCAAGTGCTGTTCCAGGGTAGATGCATCGGTGTCACTGGCCATCTGCCATTTCGCGAAGTTGGTGTCTGCGAGTCGATATGCGCGGAACCCGACGTCGACCGACTGGCCAGTGAGTTCACTGCGGATCTTGTTAGCAGCGAGCTCAAGACGCCGACGAGATACGGAAGCCAATGTGAGCATCCCAGCCTTGAACGCTTCCGAGTTCTCGTCCGTCGGCTCCGGGAGTTGGATTTGGATGTGTCGTCGGCTGCCACTATCGCTGGCATTCGCTGCGATCACAGCGTGCCCTGTCGTCGCCGAACCAGAGAAGAAGTCAAGGACGCAATCGTCGTTGCCCACGCCGGCAACCTGCATCATGCGCTGAACCAGACCAATGGGCTTGGGTGTATCGAACGGGAGTACTCCGCCGAAGATATCCTTGAGTTCTCGCGCCGCATCTCTGGTCACGCCGACCTCTTTGCCGAACCAGATTGACTCGACCGCACGTCCCTCGACCGTGTTGAGGTAGATCTTCCGAGTGATCTTGGTCTCGGCCGGATCAAACGCGATTTCGCCAGTAGCGATCTTGGACGCCATCGTCTCACGGCTCCAGCGCCATCCGTTGTCCGGCGGATTGATGAACTTCCCGCTCGGCGTCTCCAACTGGTACTTCAGGTTCGGGCGGTAGAGAGCGTTTCGAACATCCCCCGCACGCCAAGGCCCGCGCGGGTCGTTGTCGGGGTTGCGATAGTTCTGGTTGTTCTCCTCAGTCCTCTCCAAGGCGTGCAGCTCAAACGCCTCGCCACGCCGGTAGCAAAGGATCATGTTGTGATGCAGAGAGACTGTATTTGTATAACCTTTGGGCTGCACGCTGTGCTGCCAGACGAACTCGCCGACAAAGTTGGATGCGCCGAAGACCGTGTCCAGCAAGAGTCGCAGGTTGGCGTCCTCGTGCTCATCAATACTGACGAAGATGGCACCATCGTCGGTTAGGAGGTTCCGTGCGAGCTTGAGGCGCGGGTACATCATGTTGAGCCAGTTGGAGTGATAGCGACCTTCGGTCTCGCTGTTGGTTGAGACCTTCTTGCCCTCTTCGTTGACCTGACGAGTCCACTCCAGGTAGGTCTCCAGCCCTTCCTTGAAGTTGTCGGGATAGACGAAGTCCTTGCCGGTGTTGTACGGCGGATCGATGTAAATCATCTTGATCTTGCCGTGGTAATGCTTCTGAAGGATCTTGAGCACTTCGAGGTTGTCGCCCTCGATGAAGATGTTCTTGGTGGTGTCCCAGTCCTTCGAGTTCTCGAAGTCGGGTTTCAATGTCGCGGTGGTCGGCTCCTGCGCGGCACGCAGGGCGCGCTTCTTGCCGGGCCAGAACAAGCCGAAACGCTCGCGGTCGTCGCCCACGTCGTCACCGAGGAGTTCCTTGAGCTTCTCGACATCGACCTTGCCATCGGCAATGGCCTCAGGAATCAGCTCCTGAAGTTGCGCAGCAAGCTCCGTCTTGAAGTTCGGTGTAGTGCTCGGGGTTTCGTAGATGTCCTGTGAATCGTCTTTACTCATTGAATGTTTCCTCTTATCATATTACCAGATATTGTCTATTCGAACAGAGCGTTCATCAGGTGACCACCTTCCAACGGATGGTGAACAAGTGCTCTACCTCTTGAGTCCCTTTGAGGGCTTGCTCGATCAACTCGAGGTAGTGGTCCGCCTCTTCGCGCATCTTCTTGCGAGCCACGCGTGCCCCTTCGTCCTCTTCCTCGGCACGCTCCGCCCAGCGACGAGCTTCCTTCTTGAACTTTAGCTGTTCCATCGGATCATCGGTGCACTTGGCAGCTTTGCGGGCTTCCTTCTCCTTGAACTTGAACTCCCGAATCTTGCCCTCGGACTCAGCGTGGCGATCCTGTTGGTTGCGGTAGAGCAATTCTTCCTGCTGGTCGTAGTAGCGGGAATTGCGACCCTGGACTTCCTTCTCTAAGTGCTCACGGCGCTCCGCCAGATACTTTTCGAACTTGGAGTCATCGATCGTAACTTGTGAGCCTTCATCGACGCAGTTCAGGTCGAGAATGTCGGCGACGTATTCATGGTCGAGCCACTGGCCGTCTTCGGTCAGGCCACCGGCGAGCATGTAGGACTCGCTGATGTCGTCGTTCTTGGCCTTCATGGAGAAAGTGACGATCTTGACGGTCAGCTCGCCGGACTTGCCTTCGAGTTCCTTCACGGCGGTGCTGGCACGCTCCGACTGGCTGAGGCTGAAGGCTAGTTCCTTACTCGGGGTGTCAGCGGTCTTGGATGACTCCACGACATAGCGAGCAAGATCACTGTCGAAGCGGTACTGGTGAGCATTTTCGAGTGGCTCGGACTTGAAGTAGTAACGGCCCGTCTTGGCATCTTTGACCGGGACCTCATTGAGCACGAAGTGGCGACCATCGCCCTCGAATGTTGCATACGGGTCGAGTTGGAGCTTGGTGACCGCCAGCAGCAGGCGCTCGAACTTGTTGAGTACCTCGCCAGACTGTGAGTCGTAAGCCTTCAGGCGGTCTTGCACGTTCGGGTCAAGGTTGTCGAACACCTTGGCCTTGGCGGCAGCCATCTCGGTCGAGATCTCGGTGGCGTACTGCTCCTCGAGTGCTTTGAACGCTTGATTGATGTCAGCGTCACTGCGAGAGCTGCTGAGGATCTTGTTGATGATCTTCTCGAAGTCGAAGCCGTCCTCGATGGCACCGAGCACTTCATCACTGGCACCGAAGACGGACTCGAACAGGCGGAATTTGGTGGCCAGCAGCTCGAGGATGCGGGCCTCGGCCACGTTGCCCTTGTTGGAGAAGTTCACGACCACCACGTCGTACTTCTGGCCATAGCGGTGGGCACGTCCGATGCGCTGTTCCACGCGTTGTGGGTTCCACGGCAAGTCGTAGTTCACGACCATCGAGCAGAACTGCAAGTTGATACCTTCAGCTGCGGCCTCGGTGGCAATCATGACGGTGCCGTGGTCGCGGAAGTAGTCCACGAGCGCCTTGCGGCGGTCGGCTGCCGGAATGCCTGTTATGACATCGCCGTCCTTGTTGGCTTCCAACCAATTCTTGTAGATCTCGTTGCTTTCGGGCGAACTGTTGGAACCGTTGAATAGGACCAAGCCCTCACTGCGACCAGCCTCACTGAGCGAGCGGGCGATGTACTCCTGAGTCTTAGTGGAGTCGGTGAAGATGATCGCTTTCTCTGGTGCGCCGAGTTCGCGTAGGCGCTCGAAGCCCTTGTCGAGAGCTTCGTTGAGTTTCGCGGCTTTTTGGTTGACCGTGATGGAGCGAGCCAGGTCGGCGTAGCGGCGGAGCTCTTCAATCTCGACGCGCATGGCTTCGAGGGTGTCGCTGTTGAGATGGTCGCCAGCACGGGGACCGAACTGGGTCCCCTTGATAGCAGGTGCGTCGCCTTCTTCTAGTTCCTCGAGTTCTTCATCCGTGAGTTCATCGTCCATGAGGTCAGCCATGATGAAGCCACCACGGCTGTCACGGCGAACACCCGCATCAAGTTCTGCTTGAAGTCGATCGGCAATCTTCCCCAGAGTGCTGGAAACGGCGTAGGTGGATGAGCCGAGACGTTTGCGAATGATCAGCGTCGTCAGGTGGCGCTGGGAGTTAGAGAATGCGAAGAGGTCTTCGCGTTGCAGGTAGTCGTTGACCTTTTCATAGAGTTCGATCTCTTCGGGGCTTGGCATGAACTCCACAGTGAGTGGCAGGCGCTTGGTGAAGTGGATGTACTTGTCGGCATCCTTGCGCAACGTGCGCTTACTGATACCAGCCACACGTTCGACCAGGTCGTCGTTGTCGCCGATGCCCTTAGTCTTGACGTAGCGCTCACGGAAAGCTTCCAGCGAGTAGAAATAGTCGGGGTCAAACACGCTGACAAGTCCGTAGAGCTCTTCGAGGCGGTTCTGCAGGGGCGTCGCAGTGAGCAGCAGTGTCTTGTGAGTTCCACGGACAATATGGCTGATGGCCTCTGGAGCCTTATTGCGTCCAGTGTAGAAGTTGCGCAGGCGGTGGGCCTCGTCGCAGATGACCAAGTCCCATTGGCGCAGCAGGCTGGTTTCGTGACGTAGCGCGAACTCGTAGGAGCAGATCAGCACTCCAGCACCCTGCTCGGCAGTGCGCGCGAGCTGTTCATCCTTAAGTCTTACGTCAAGTAACTGGCTGGGGATCAGGAACTTCTCATGCAGCTCCTGCTGCCACTGCTGACGGAGGCTTGAGGGCGAGATAATCAGGATGCGGCGCTTGCGCTCTGCCCAGTACTGAGTGATGACGATACCTGCCTCGATGGTCTTACCGAGGCCCACCTCGTCGGCGAGAACGATACCGGGAAGGTACGGCGTTTGTAATGCAAAGAGAGCCGCATCAATCTGATGCGGCTTCGGTTCCACCTGGGCGTCAAATAGAAGGCCTGCAAGTTTGCCGACGTGGTCGTTCGCGTACGAACGTTGCAGTTCATGGGCATAGTATTTCGCCTGATAGGCAGTAAGACTCATCTACACCCCGGAGTACTTGATGGTTCCTGATTGCCCCTCAGCTCGTCGGCAGCCTCCCAGAGCCACTGCTCAAGTGTCTTAGTTGGTTTGGCTTTGCCTGCTCGGGCCATGAAATGAGCTCCATCTGCTTAGTCCGGGATGAGATCCCCGGCGACCCCCAGCACTTCCCCCTAATGATAAGTCCGGTCATTGACACGTTGGCGCAGAAACTCCCCCAGCACCTGCGTGAATGTCGGTCGGACGACGCGTCAGAAGACGGCGCTGAAACCTGTATTAAGAATACCACACGCATACATCCAGCCAAAACCTGCATAGTTGCCCGGCAATCGTGTCCCCACAGATCAGACGCGGATGCTCCCCCGTAGCATGGTTATGTGACGCGCATGCAGGCCCTCTTCGACGGAAACGTCCTAGCGTGAGGAGCCGGGCGCCAGCCATTCGGTGTAGCCCCGCTCCACTTCGCCGAAGAGATATCGATCAGAGGGCCGACTGAATATGGCATGACGGAATACTCTGGAGATCTCGACCCATTCGTCGCTTCCTGATGGATTGATGGCGTTCGGCCCGACCCGTAGCAAGTGCGATACGACCTTCTTGAACTCCCTCTGGACGAGGTCTCTCGGGCGAACGTCCTCCCGGAATGACGGCTGCAGGAATCGACACAGCGCCACTAGCCGCGTCCTCAAGCTGTTGCGCTCACCGACTGGGTACGGAAATCGATGGTCGTGCTCCACGGGCAAGACCACTGGTGGATCTGCCAAGAAGTGCACCCAGCGCCGATACAGGTATTCGCCCTGCGGCGTCTCACACATAGCATCGACAAAAGGCCCCGGCTGATCCACCTCCGCGTTGGCCAACTGCGTCAGGATGTCGCTAGTGTCGAAGGGAATCTCCAGCTGAATGCTCCACCACGAGACGGACATGTGCTCGCGGAGGAAATCGCGCCCGCTGCTGTCGTTCTGAAGGACCTGCAAATACCTGAGACAGTGTGCGAACAACCAGAGCGATGTATCGCTGTCACGAGTACGACCATCCAGGCAGGCATGATCACGTAGGCTTCCGTACCAGGAGATTCGGTTGCCGTTCGGCGGCTGCTTCGCAGCCCAGAGACTGCAGGTAGCGTGGTCGAACGCCTCTATGTACACCAGAGTTTCATGCGCGTACTTGCAGAGTTGTCGTGCCGCATGGCGGGCCTTGGGCGAGAGTGGGGGCTGCAGGTGGGGGTCCGGGTGTAGTGAGCGTCTGAGCTCAGCTGCGATCTCGCGCTTGAGCACATTCCTTCGAGACCGGTACAGACCGGGCGGAATCTGCTCCACATTCTTTAGTTCACGCTCTCGATCCTCCACTGTCTTGTGCTCGAACTGCGGCGTTGTAGCTAGGAATGCCTGTGCAACGCGCTGGTCCGTTTGATCCTCAAGCGAGTCGATGAACTCCTGGATGACCCTCTTGACATGCTCGGACGCTGCTTCGAAAGCGTCGGAGTATTCGAGGTGCTCCCGGCCATACAACACCCAGAGCACTTCAGGAAACGCCCGCAGACGTTCGGCGCTGAGCTTCTGCGAGCGAACGCCGAACGAGGCCAGCTCGTCGTCAAGCGACTTGAGTTCGCGCCACCTAACCACTCGATCTCGTTCCTTCCCGCTGGATGGGCTCACGGTCTCCGCCTGACCCGGGTCACGCCCACTGCAATTCCGGTCGAATTCCTGCACACATTCTGACACGTCTATTCCGCGCTCGCGCGCTCAAGATCGACCCCAAGGACGGCATACGGCCGGTCCAGTCGTTCTAGGAAAGGGGTCGAGATGTTCGAGAACAAGAGTCTGGCGATTCGGGGAGGCTCGATTACGCCCGAGTCGCTGGAGCTTATGAGCAAACCTGCGCAACGGCAGGCGCTTGCCCAGATCGAGCAGGTTATCGGTCAGGCCCTGGTGATGAGTACTCGCGAGAACGAAAGGACGCAGCTCGCGACCGAGGCCCTGCTGGGCCTCGGCATGCTCGGCGCTCTCGAAGAGCACGTCATCCAGATCTGTCCGGCTTGTGAGGGCCGCGCCAGGGCGATCGTGGACTCGTGGGCAATTGGAGCGACCAACGCGATCGCGCGGTGGTGACGATGTGGGAGCTTCTGCTGTATGCCCTCGCCGCGCTCTGTCTCGTTGCTGTGATCTGCTGGGCCATCTACGACGCGGCTGACTGGCTTGATCACAGGTCCTACCAAAGGACCAAGTACGTCGCGGTCCAGGTTGCCAAGACCCAGAAGCGCCTCGCGGCCCTCACTAATCAGCAGGCGATCCTGTTGAACGCTCGCACCCACGAGGCAGCCGTCGCCTTGATCTTGGCTTCGTTCCAGGCCTCCATCGAGTCTGGTGAGGCGCCCTCCGACCAGGGTCGTTGTTGATTCCGCTACAACGTCTGGCGTTTCCACTAATCGCGCCCATGCCGCTAGTGCTTACCTGTCCCGTCGCTTCGACTAGTTGGGCACTCTGACCTGTGCTTTCTCCCCGTTTTGGTGTGCACTGGAGGCAATCGGCGGGCCACTAGCCCTGTTCGTCGTGACAATGAAAGGAGACTAGAAATGACCAAAAAGCTGTACCGCACGATCATGGCTGACCCGCCGTGGGACGTGCAGCAGAAGGGAGGCAAGAACTCCCTCGGCGCTGATCGCCACTACAAACTCATGACCCTCGACCAGATCAAGGCGATGCCTGTCGCCGACTTTGCAGACCCTGCCTCGAGCCATTGCTGGCTCTGGGTGACCAATGCCACGCTCCGTCACGGCTATGACGTGCTGGAGGCTTGGGGATTCACCCCACGCAGTCCGCTGACGTGGTGCAAGCCCCGCTTCACGCTCGGGAACTACCTGCGCAACTCAACCGAGCACTTGCTGCTCGGCACTCGCGGCAAAGCGCCGGTCAAGTTCAAAGCCCAGCCAACGTGGATGTTCGCACCGCTTGCCGAGCATTCGCATAAGCCCGAAGAGCAGTTTGCCGTGATCGAGCGGATCTCACACGGCCCGTATCTTGAACTGTTCGCCCGCCGTCGCCGCCTTGGCTGGGACGCCTGGGGCAATGAGATCGACTCAGATATCGACATTCCAGGGTACCCGGTGCCGGACTCTCCGGCCACAAGGAGTACGTCATGAGCGGGGGTGAGGAGTATGTCGGACGACCCGAGCGGCTCCGTGATGAGGACACTCTGGCGCGCTTCGTTGAGTCTCCTTGGAGTGACCCTCGTGCTGTGGTTGACCGTTCAGATACTGATTCGGATCTGGCTGGTGCTGGTGATCGTGGGCGTTATCTGCTTGGCCGTCGGGCTACTGCTTCGATGGTGGTACTTCCGCAACTGACGCGTGAGCTCGGTGAGCTTGGTGTCACTGCTGCCGCCGCTCCGATGAATGATGCGGAGCGAGGTTTCTCGTCATGAGTAGTCACGGCAGGGGCAAGCGAGGGCGCCCAATCACATCGAACCGCGTCTGGATTGAGCCCGAGATGAACGAGGAGTTGGATGCCCGCAAGCTGAGTCGCGCCTTCCTCGCCTTGGCGCTACATCGCGCGGCTGCGGAAGCTGAGGCTCAATCAGGGCACGCAGGCGAGTTCGGCGATGGAGGTCACGATGAGAGCGCGTAGCAGGGGTCCCGTCTGGCGGGGCCTGAGCTGGCCTCGGCCTTTCGAGCCGGAGGCTGCGCTGGAGCTTCTGAGCCGACTGGCCTCCGATCACACGGTCGGGCATGTCACCTTCGAGGTTCGTGGCAACTCGCACAAGGTTCACTACCTCGTCGGCTGCGCGCCGGACAAGGTCGCCGCCCTCGGCTCCACGCTAATCACACACGTCGAAGGCACGCGCTTCTGTTCGGATGCGCCGCGTCAGAAGCCGACTATCGCAGCACGCGTTCGTCTGACTCATCCTTCGCTGGCCCTGTCGACCGATCGCGTCATGGCTGCGGTGCGGTCAGTCCTGGCTGGATTTGCGAGCGCCAAGAAGGAGGACGAGGAGCTCGTCCTTCAGATCGTCCTCGGCCCGAGGATTCAGCCGGGTATGCTCTCCGATCGCGTTACCGACCCTCGCACCTCGTGGCTGAGCCTGCTGCTGCTCGGAACCCGTCCGGTCTCGCCCGACACAAAGGCCAGCATGAAAGTCCGTGCTCAGTCGCACGTTTTCAAGACGGTGATCCGACTCGGTGCCCGCGCCAAGACCGAAGGCCGCGCTCGCCAACTGTTGACCAACCTCTACGCCAGCTTGAAGGTTGCCGAAGCTGCCGGAACGCGGCTGTATGTCGCGCCTGAAGCACCCCGAGTCCTGCAGGCGGCCAAGAGCCCATGGCGCTGGCCGCTGATTCTGTCAGCACCAGAGCTGGTTTCGCTGATGGGCTGGCCACTCGGCGAAGGCACACTGCCCGGCATCGGTGGCGTCCATCCGAGACTGCTGGCTCCCCCACAGGGGCTGAAGCACTCGGACCGGGCGTTCGGCATCTCGAGCGCGGCGGGCGAGGCAATCAAGCTCGGCATCTCAGCCCGCGACTCTCTCCAGCACACAGTACTGCTCGGCCCGACCGGTTGCGGCAAGAGCAACGCCATGCTCAGCCTAATCATGGCCGACATCAAGGCCGGGCGGGGCGTGCTGGTGATCGATCCGAAGAGCGATCTGACTACCGACATTCTGGCGCGCGTTCCGGAGGAACGCCGCCGCGACGTTGTGGTGATCGACCCGGCCGACAAGTGTCCGGTCGGTCTGAACCCACTAGTGAGCAAACGGCAGAACCCGGCACTGGTGGCTGATGGCATTCTCGCCGTTCTAAAGGAGCTCTATGCCGACTCGTGGGGTCCGCGAACGCAGGACATCCTGACCGGCGCCTTGATGACGCTCGCCCAGACTCCGAAGTCGACGCTGGTCTGGCTGCCGTCCCTGCTGACCGATGCTCGCTTCCGTCATAAGTTGACCAAGTGCCTGTCCGATCCGATTGGACTCGAGCCGTTCTGGAACGCCTTTGAATCGATGTCGCCGGGCCAACGTGATCAGGCGATCGCGCCGGTGCTGAACAAGCTGCGGCAGTTCCTGCTGAGGCCAGCCCTGCGGGCCGTTCTGGGTCAGACCGAGCCGCTATTCGACATGGGTGATCTATTCACCCAGCGCAAGATCGTGCTGGTCTCGCTCAACAAGGGCCTGATCGGCTCCGAGGGGGCACGCCTGCTCGGCTCGCTCGTCGTAGCACAGTTGTGGCCACTCATCCTGTCCCGCGCCAGCTTGCCGCCCGAGCGCCGCCACATCGTCAGCGTGTTCATCGACGAGGTCCAGGACTACCTGACTCTTCCGACCGATCTGGCCGACGCGCTCTCACAGGCGCGCGGGCTTGGCGTCGGCTTCACACTGGCTCACCAGTACCGGAGCCAACTGCCAGCAACTCTTAGAGCGGGCGTCGATGCCAACGCCCGCAACAAGATCGTGTTCGGGCTTGTCGCTGGCGACGCTCACGACATCGCCGCGATGGCACCTGAGCTCGAGGTCAGGGACTTCATGCTTTTGCCACGTTTCGGTGTCTACGCCCAGCTCATGAACGGCGGACACAGCACCGGCTGGATATCAGGGAAGACGACGCCCGCCAGCCCAGTCATCGCCAATGCCGAGCAGCTGAAGGCATCAAGTGCCGAAACCTACGGCAGATCTGCCGAGCAGGTCGAGGCTCAAGTCATCGAAGCCATCGGGCTGAAGGGTGATGTGAAGCCTGTGGACGAGCCGGTTGAGCCAGTTGGCCGTCGCTTGAGGAGGCCGTCGTGAGCTGTCCTATCGGGCGACCCGTCGAGACGACAGATTCTTCGAGCAGCCGCAGCTCAGGGGCGCTTCAGTGGCCGACAAGGGATGAGACTGTCCCCCACCTCTGTTGGTCACCTTCCACTCATCGCGGGAGGACCACGCGATGAGTGGAGAACGCATCAGTCGCTGGCAGCTGGAGAGAATCAGAAGCCAGCTGTCCGAACGGGACTTAGCGGTGCTGGAGGCGGTAGCGACGAACAGATTTCTGACGTCGCATCAGATCCGCCGAAGTCACTTCGCCGACCACGCCACCAATGCCGCCGCTATCCGCTCCACAAATCGAGCGCTGGCAAGACTGGCCGACTATAGCCTGATCGCCCATCTGCAACGGCGGGTCGGCGGCGTCCGGGCGGGGTCCGGTTCCCACGTCTGGACCCTCAGTGAGGCTGGCGCCCGACTGCTCCGAATGACAGCAGGAGCCGAGGGACTTCCAGCGCGACTCAGGGCGCACGAGCCAACGACCAGCTTCCTCGAGCACACTCTGGCAGTCGCCGAGGTCTGCCTCAGGCTTTCAGAGGCCGCCAGAGACGGCGAGTTCTCTGTTATCGAGCTGCTGCGCGAACCAGAGTGTTGGAGGGCTTACAGCAGCCGACATGGCGGCGTGACCCAACTTAAGCCAGATCTGTCACTGGTCACGGCCTGCGGCGAGTACGAAGACCACTGGTTCCTCGAGATTGACCGAGACACTGAACCGCCCTCTCGGGTAGTACGGGCTTGTCAGAAGTACGAAGCCTACCGCCAGACCGGTGCCGAGAAGAAACGGATCGGTGTCTTCCCCGGCGTTGTGTGGATCACTCCGGACGCCAAGCGCGCCGCCGCGCTTGAAGCGCATATTGCCGGGGCACCCGGCCTCTCGCGCGGCCTGTACGCAGTCGTTCAGATCGACGATTTGCCATCGCTTGTCAGGGCCGGAATCGGGTCGCAGGAGACCGACCGTGGAGCGTAGAGATTTCGACAACACCGCAGATGAGAACGTGTACGGGGGTGAGGCCGAAAATGGCCTTGCTGGAATGGGCGAACAGAGGTACATGTGGAAGGAAGTAAGCGAGGAACCCAACGAAATGAACCCACTAGCAGCCACTATGTCAGCGCCATTCGCGGATGCCTTCGCGCAGACTCTCGTTCCTAAGGCTGCCGTCTCCTACCTACGTGTTTCGACGCGCGACCAAGCCTATCGGGGCGGCGAGAGCGAGGGTTTCTCAATCCCGGCCCAGCGCGAGGCCAACAAGCGCAAGGCCGCTTCGCTCGGAGCCATCGTTATCAAGGAGTTCGTCGATCGCGGCGCCTCTGCCAAGTCGGTCAACCGACCCGAGCTCCAGAACATGCTCGAATACGTGGCCGAGAATTCGGTCGACTTCGTCATCGTTCACAAGGTAGATCGTCTGGCCCGCAACCGCGAAGACGATGTAGAGATCAACCGCATGCTCGGCAAGGCTGGCGTTCGGCTCGTCTCGACGACTGAGAGCATTGACGAGACTCCATCCGGCATGTTGCTTCACGGCATCATGTCGTCTATCGCGGAGTTCTACTCTCGCAACCTTGCCAACGAGGTCGTCAAGGGAATGAGTCAGAAGGTGCGCGGCGGCGGAACGGTCAGTCGGGCACCGCTTGGCTACCGCAACATCCGGACGACCGACACCGAAGGTCGCGAGTACCGGACTGTGACGCTCGATCCTGAGCGGGCACCACTCGTCCGACAGGCGTTCGAGCTCTACGCGACCGGTGAGTGGACCCTTGCAGCTCTCGCAGACCATCTCACGAGTCATGGGCTGATGACCCTCGCGACTCCCAACGTAGCCTCGAAACCGATGGACAAGAACAAACTGAACAAGATCCTGCTGAACCCCTACTACAAGGGCATGGTGAAGTTCCAGGGTGTCTACCACCCCGGCAAGCACGAGTCATTGATCGATGAGCACACGTGGCAGATCGTGCAGGACACCATGACCGCGCACATGAACGGCGAGCGCACCCGTAAGCATCCTCACTTCCTCAAGGGAACCGTGTTTTGCGGGACTTGCGGCGCGCGACTTGGTATCCACATGACCAAGTCCAAGAGCGGCGACATCTACCCCTACTTCGTCTGCTTGGGCCGACAGCGTAAACGTGACAGTTGCACTCAGAGGGCTGTTTTGATCGAGGAGATCGAAGCACAGATCGAGGATCACTACGCTCGGATAGCACTCGATCCCGTGCTTCGCCGCTTGGTCGAAGACATGCTCATCGATGAGCTTCGCTCGGCCCGGAGTAATGCTGAGACTGAACTTCAACATCTGCGCCGTGAGCGTGAGAAGCTCCAGCGGCAACGCGAGAAGCTCATGGAGGCTCACTACGAGGGCGCTGTTCCAGTGGAGCTCTTGAAGTTGGAGCAGGATCGCATCGCGACGGGACTCCTCGGAATCGCCAGTAGACTGGATGCTGCGAGCGTGCACTTCGACGACATCGAGCGAAATTTGAAGACCGCGCTAGACTTGACAGTGGACTGCGCACTCGCGTACCGGACGGCGCCCAATCGCATCAAGAAGCAATTCAACCAGGTCTTCTTCAAGCAGATCCTCGTCAAGACCGACAGCACGATCGATGCGGAACTCGCGCCACCGTTCGACACTCTCCTCGGGTATGACGTGCGAACGGCTGCTCATGAGAAAGAAGTCGCAGATACCGAGAAATCGAAGAAGCCCACTCTCTCGAATGGGCTTCTTCTTGAATCCGACCTGAACCGTAGTGCTTGCTGCCAAAAGGCACCTTTTCTCGCACAGGGTTCAGTTAACAGTCTCTTGGTGGAGCCTAGGGGGATCGAACCCCTGACCTCCTGGCTGCCAGCCAGGCGCTCTCCCAGCTGAGCTAAGGCCCCACATCCGGGTCGCCCCTAGAGGCGCGAGGGCTAGTATATCAGCGGGTCGGGGACGGTCAACCCCTCGCGTTGACTCAGAAAGAATG
>Ga0209511_1001039_pt1 | contig 25506 bp, 24 predicted proteins | sample SSSSmetaG_FD_184141 | JGI IMG/M metagenome (GOLD analysis project Ga0209511, IMG submission 184141) | Glacier valley bacterial and archeal communities from Borup Fiord, Nunavut, Canada, to study Microbial Dark Matter (Phase II) - ​SSSS... | ecosystem: Environmental > Aquatic > Freshwater > Ice >... | reverse complement strand
TCGAGGGAAATATGGATGTTATTAGTAGTCACCAGGTTGATATTTCACAAGTCGTGGCAACTGCTGGAACGGCGATGACGGAATTGCACCTCAAAGCGCTGGTGCGCCTTAGCAGCCATATACGTCTGGCTTTTGACGGCGATAAAGCCGGCCTGGCCGCAACTGAGCGGGCAATTCCAATTGCCCAAAACGTTGGCGTTGATCTAACGATAATTTCCTTGCCAGATGGCGCCAAAGACCCCGATGAACTGATTCAGCGCGATCCAAGTCTATGGCTGCAGGCAATCGAAGACGCCAAGCCGGCCTTTGACTGGATTTTGAAGCAGTATGCTGCTCGTGAAAACCTAAAAACAACTCCAGGTAGGGTTCGGTTTACTAACGCCGCCCTCGAGATGGTTCGAATATTGCAAAACCCAGTCGAACAGCATCAATACATTGCCAAAATTGCCAAACTTAGCGATTCCTCAGTCGAGGCGTTAGTCGATAGGCTTAATAATGGCGACAATGCAGTCCAGGATCCTCTCAAAAACGTAAAGAATCATTCGGCTCCGATACCGCAAAGCTCAGAATCATACCAAGACAACTTATTGGCAGCGGCATTAATCGACGGCGCAACACATGATTTGTTCCGAACAATCGATATCGAGACCTTTATTGGCGACGATAGGCAAGCCGTCGCTAAATACTTGTCAGAACATGGCGGCAAACCCGTTAAAGACACCCCTGAGCAGTTGCAAAATTATGATATCTATGTAAAAATATTACTATTAAAGGCCGATTATCGATATGCCGATTGGAACGATCAAGATCGTTACTTTGAAACGGCACGATTGATCCGCCAAGTTGCCACTGAGCACAAGAAAAAGCAAAAAGAGACATTAACCGATCAGCTACGAGACGCTGAAACTTCGGGAGATGATATCAAAGCCAACGAAATTCGGACTCAACTCAATAAACTTATCAAGGAGATACAAAGTGGTCAAAGATAACGACGAAATTGAAGATAAATCAAAAGATTCAGGTAAGGTTGATATTAATGGATTCGCACTTAGCGATATCGACGAACCAGCTGCCGATGATCTAAAAGACGAAGAAGAGGAAGAGGACGACGAAGATACTCTGAACAAGGGTCAATATTTTGATGATGCCAGTGATGACAGTGTCCGCCTTTACTTGCGCGAAATTGGTAAAATTCCACTATTAAATTCCGAAGAAGAGCTAGCTTTAGCGCAGCGTGTAGTTGCTGGCGAAAAGAAAGCCAAAGATAAAATGGCCGAGGCTAACATGCGTCTAGTTGTTTCCATCGCGAAACGTTATAGTGGCCGCGGACTTGATTTCCTTGATCTGATTCAAGAGGGTAATACTGGACTGCTACGTGCTGTCGAGAAGTTCGATCCTGACAAAGGTTTCAAATTTTCAACTTATGCCACTTGGTGGATTCGCCAAGCCATTACCCGTGCTATTGCCGATCAGGCTCGTACGATTCGTATTCCGGTGCACATGGTCGAAACGATCAATAAACTGCTTCGTACGCAACGTCGTATGACTCAAGAGCTAAATCGTGAACCAACTATAGAAGAGCTTGGAATCGAGCTCGAGATGGAACCTGCCAAAGTTGAATACGTTATCAAAATCAAACAAGATATTACATCACTTGATGCTGGTGTCGGCCGTGATGGTGAAGATGAAGATTCTGTCCTTGGTGATTTTATCGAAGACGGTGATAGTGTTACCCCTGAAGAGTCCGCTACTTCACAATTGCTAAAAGAACAGGTTCAATCAGTCCTTTCGACACTTTCAGATCGTGAACAAAAGATTGTTAAAATGCGTTTTGGACTTGAAAACGGCAAAAGCCACACCCTCGAAGAGGTCGGTAGGGAATTCGCCGTCACTCGTGAGCGTATTCGTCAAATCGAAGCCAAAGCACTTGCTAAGCTTCGCAAACACAAAGATGCCAAGAAGCTACACGAATATCTAGGGTAATAACTACAGCCCAAGTGGGCTTAGTTATTGTAAAATTCAATGTCGTCTAATGTTAGGTCTATTTGTTTGTGCAAATTATCTAGATTGCCATCATTCATAATGTAATGGTCGGCGATTGCGATTGGTCCGCCTTTTTCTAGGTTCTCAATTTCGGCCCAGTCGCGTTGATCAGCTTCGGGTTGAGAAAGTGGGCGAATGGCTCGATTCATCAATCGATGGTGGCGCAGGTGTTTCGGCGTTACGACGGCTACGACGAATAATTCACCAGGGAACTCTTTTTTGAGAGCTTTATATTCGGTCCATGTATACAAACCATCGGCAATAACGCGATGTTGGCCGGCATCAAACAAATCATGAATTTGGCCGATCATAAGCTTGGCAATATAATCATCACCCTCTTTGATTCGCAATTCCTCGCGAAACGGTTGTTCGTTTTCTTGGATAAGTTCTAACCCGGCTTTGGTCATGGCATCAAGTACGACTCCGCCGAAATAAACTTTCGGGTAGCCCTTTTCGGTAACGTAATCAGTCGCAACGCTTTTGCCAGAACCCGATAGGCCGACGAAAGCTACAATTTTATTATTTCTGTTTACAATCATGTCGCTTATTGTAGCAGACCGCCATGTATACCACCTACCAGCCACTACCTACAATCTATCAACCTACGCTATACTAGTAGTATGACAAAACGCCTTGCTGTGATCGATGGTAAATCAATCTTTTATCGTGGATATTATGCGATGCCGGGATTAGCTTTGGCTGACGGTACGCCAACTGGCGGAGTTTTTGGCTTCGCATCGCTGGCGATTGAACTTATCAAAAAGCTCGAACCTGATTATGTCGCGGTTGCTTGGGATAAAAAGGGAACTAATATTCGCAAACGCCGCGAAATTTATCCCGAATATAAAGCCGGTCGCAAGAAAGCGCCCGATGATTTCTATGCGCAGATTCCAATCCTTTACGAACTACTCGATGCGTTTGGTTGGCCGTTATATGAATTGGATGATTACGAAGCCGATGATATTTTAGGGGCATTTTCCAAGCAAGCCGCTGAAAAGGGAATCGAGACTTGTTTGTTGACTAGTGACCTAGACGCTTTGCAGATTGTCGGTCCACTGACAAAAGTTTATGCACTTAAAAACGGGCTATCTAATATCGAGGAATTTCATGTAGATTCATTCGAAAATAAATATGGCATTCGCGTTGAACAATTTCTAGACCTTAAGTCGCTGATGGGTGATTCGTCTGATAACATTCCGGGCGTTCCCGGTATTGGCAAGGTCATTGGTACGCAACTTTTGCAGAAATATGACACGCTCGACAATATATATGAGCATCTGGATGAGATTAAGCCAACCGTTGCCAAAAAATTACTCGCCGGTAAAGATTCAGCTTATATGAGCAAAGAAATCAGTCGTATTTGGACAGAGGCACCGGTCAAGCTTGATTGGGATATCGCTGACATTAATGATATCGACCTCGATAAAGTTGCGGCAATTTTGAAACGCCTAGAGTTTTCATCACTAGTTAGGCGACTGCCAAAACATATGCAATTGGCTCACGCTAGCGATGAATCGGTCAAAGCCCAATCCGAATTGGGGGCGCTTTCAGAGGAGCCGTGGCCCGAGACGTTAAGTATTGATGGTCCAGTTGTCATTTTTGTTGATGGCGAAACAGTTTGGTTGTCGACCGATAACAAAACCGTTTCTCAGACCAATATTAGCGGCCTGGATCGAAGTGTGTGGAGAGTTTTCGAGCTGGCGACCGTCATTAGCTACGATACTAAAGTTCTATATCATCAACTGGCGGCCCAGGGTGTTTTTGTTAAGTTCGGCGAGCTGCACGATATCAAACAAGCGGCTTTTTTGATTAATTCTTTACAACGCGATAGGTCGCTATCTGGTTTAACTGGAGTTGAAGTTATCGATACGCCACTTCTTACAATTGCTGCAATCTGGCATATATACGACCAGCAAATAGAATCATTTACGGCCGAGCCAAAGTTCGCACGAACCGCCCGAGAACTCGATTTTCCACTAACTTACATCTTATTTCTCATGGAAAACCGTGGCGTCAAAATCGATCCGACCTTACTAGCTTCTATGAGCAAAAGTCTGGGCGATGAACATAGCCAACTGGAAAAAGATATGTTCGCCATGGTCGGATATGAATTCAACATTGGCAGTCCAGCCCAGCTATCGGAAGTATTATTTACGAAGCTTCAACTGCCGACCAAAGACATTAAAAAAGGTAAAACAGGTTATAGCACTGGTCAAAAAGAACTCAATAAGCTTCGCGGCCAACACCCAATTATCGAATTGATTGAACGCACTAGGGAACTGGCAAAATTAAAGAATACTTATGTTGATGCTTTGCCTAAACTAGCCGATGAGCACGATCGCGTGCATACGACATTCAACCAGGACGTCGCTAGCACAGGTCGCCTTAGTAGCACTAATCCAAACTTACAAAATATTCCGATTAGAACAAAATTGGGGCGAAAGATTCGTGAAGCCTTTGTTCCGGACGGTGACAAGGTTTTTGTTAGCGCCGATTATTCACAATTCGAACTACGTTTAGCCGCAGTCCTAGCCGGTGATCACGAGATGATTAATGATTTTAACGGTGATGTTGATATTCATACTAAAACCGCCAGCGAAGTTTATGGTATCCCGATGGATGATGTCACCAAAACTCAACGACGTAACGCCAAAGTTATTAATTTCGGCATATTGTACGGCATGAGTCCGCATGGCCTTAGCGCCGCTACTGGTATGAGTTTTATCGAAGCCAAAAAGTTTATTGATGAGTATTTCGAGTTACGCGAACCTATTCGAAAATATATCAACAAAACCCTTGATCAAGCGCGTGGTGAGGGCTATGTTGAGACTTATTTTGGCCGTCGTCGACCAACTCCCGACGTCCTCAGCAGCAATTTCATGGTGCGGGCCGGTGCCGAACGAGCCGCTGCCAATATGCCGATTCAGGGCACCGAGGCTGATCTGATGAAGCTAGCCATGATTGAAGTTGATAAAAAAATCGAAGGTTTGGGTGAACAGATATTGCAGATTCACGATAGTATCTTAATTGAATGCCCAGTCGAGAATGCCGACAAAATTGCCGATATCCTTCGGGACACTCTAGAGAACATCGCACCTGAACTTGGCATCAAGCTAAAAGTTGATGTTACTACAGGAAAGAATTGGGGCGAGCTGTAGTCTCCCGTACCTCTATTGACGTGGCTGTTAAAGGATATTATAATAGTATTAACCATGGCTAGCTATAGAACAATTCGAACCGTTCAGACGATTGTAGCAATTACAATCATTGTTTTGGCTGTTGCCGTAATTGCCTATGTCGGACGCATCATCTTTTTCCCAAATGATACGAATACAACATCCAAAGTCGACACTAGCGAGACGGCGCTGCTTAGTACGACAGCAGATCGGGCGGTCCGTATGACTGTTCGCGGCCCAATTGTCGCCGATGAGGATTTCAGGTCTTATCAGATACAGATTACGCCCAATGAGCGTGTCTTGACGACCTACAAAGGCTACCTTGGTCAACCAATCGGCAGTGTTCCTCTAGGCAATAATATTCCGGCTTACGAACAGCTTGTTTATGCCCTAAATGCAGCCGGTATGATGAATGCCAATGAATTGACAGGTGACAGTAATGACACGCGCGGTGTCTGTGCAACTGGCCGTCTGTATGAATTTCAGATTTTAAATGCTAGTAAAACCGTTAAGAGTCTATGGACGACTTCATGCTCTGATTCCCGTGGATCACTTAACGTAAGTGTCGATCCACTTGTCGACCTTTTGATTAAACAGATTCCTACATCTCAGACGGTTATTGGTAGACTATGGCGATAAAAGCGATTGTTTTTGACTGCTTTGGCGTGCTAGTTTCACCCGGCAGCACTATGTTATATCGGGCTTATCCGCAGCTTCATGACGAGATTAATGACCTGGCGCATCAATCAGATTACGGCATGATTTCTAGAGCTCAGTTTAATAGTTCGATCGCAAAGTTGATTAGCATTAAACCCGATGAAGTTCAATCACGCTACTACGATATTAACGTTCGTGATGAATCAACGTTTTCGTGGGTTCGCGAACTTAAATCGTCTGGTAAGTTCAAGTTGGGCTTGCTAAGTAATGTTGGCCATAACTGGCTAAATGATTTCATACCGGCCGCCGACCGAGCTGAACTATTCGACGAAGTCGTTATATCTGGTGACGTCGGTATGATTAAACCCGAAATCAAGATTTTTGAGCTTATGGCTGAGCGACTTGGCCTTCAAACGAATGAATGCGTCATGATCGACGATGTGCAACTGAATATCGAAGGGGCCGTAAACGCCGGCATGCAGGGGATTGTGTTTAAAACGGCCAATCAGGCCCGATCTGATTTGAAACGTTTGCTAGGTAAGCAGAGTGCCTGAGCTGCCCGAAGTAGAAACAGTTAAACGCGGACTAAACAGATTGATTATTGGTCGTAAAATTACGGCCGCTAATTCCGGCAACCCAAAAAGTTTTCCAAACGCCCCTGCGGATGTAAAAAACTTCTTGATTAATGCCAGCGTCGCAGAGGTGCGCCGCCGCGCCAAAGTTCTGATGATTGATCTATCGACGGACTACACCTTAGTCATTCACCTAAAGATGACCGGGCAGCTCGTTTTTGTACCATTTAACGACGATGAGCGCTTCGCTGCCGGTCATCCAAACGACAGCCTTATTAATGCTCTGCCGGACAAATCGACCCGCGTGACTTTTGATTTCGACGATGGATCACACCTATATTTTAATGATCAACGTAAATTTGGCTGGGTTCGGTTGATACCGACACCGGAAGTGCCGAATATCGACTTTATGAGGCGTGTAGGCCCCGAGCCACTGGAAGCCGACTTCACACCCGAACAGTTCGCTGAACGCTTTAAACGACGCGCTAGGACTACTATCAAGGCCGCCATACTCGATCAATCCGTTATTGCAGGCGTAGGCAATATTTATGCCGACGAATCGCTGTGGGGCGCTAAAATACACCCAGCCACTAAGGTCGGTGAATTGCCTTATTCTAAATTCAAACTATTATATTCTGAATTACGTTTAGTTTTGAATTTGTCAATTGAGAAAGGTGGCAGTACTAATCGAAATTATGTTAACGCCGAAGGAAAAAAGGGAAGTTATATGGATTTTGCCCGCGTTTTCCGACGCGAAGGTCTACCGTGCCCCCGTTGTGGCCATGAAATTATCAAGATTAAAGTCGCAGGCCGTGGCACGCATATCTGCCCTAATGAGCAACGCGTTTAGCGTTGCTCAGCTATTAGAATTTGGAATATAGAAGATGACAGGGCAAGCTATCACAGCAGCCAGCTTAAGATTCGCCTGCTTCTTCAATCATCTTATCGGCAATCATTTCAGGGGAATAGCCTAGGCCAATTAAGATTTCGATAGAATCAAGAGAGTAGCCCATCTGGCCCAGTGTTTCAACCACTGCTCCATATCCGTCTCCATCGGGTTGGTCTTCGCCATTAGACGGTTTTATTATGGTGTTTAATAATTCAACAATTATTCTTTTTTCCATAGAATCAGATTTATTGTCGCGTTCCATACCTGCAATATTCTTTGCTACAGTATCCGGAAAGGCCACACTAGCGAGGGCGTTAACGCCGATGTTATTAATATCATCGATCAAGTGTTTGGGAATTTCAAACCTATCCCTGGGAATATTTGGCATTTCATTTCCTTGGTTCATGAATTTAGTGTATAGCAGACGGTGCACCAATAACAGCACTAGCGTCTTGCAGTCCTGACTCCTACCATCTACCACATACCGCCTACAGCTCGCCACCTTCTAACTTCCACCTTTCAATAGCCATCTTCTATTAGCCAAAATGCTATACTATAAACAATGATTACATTGCTAGCTGGTGAAAATTCGTTCGAAGTAGGGCAGGCTCTTGCAGATATTTCTAGCTCTTTCGACGGCGTTGCCGAAAAGATTGATGGTAGCGATCTACTACTTTCACAGTTGCCGGATGTTCTAATGGGCGTAAGTTTATTCTCTGAAAAGCGATTGGTGATAATAAAAAGTCTTGGCGATAACAAGGCGGTCTGGCCCGTTTTTGGTGACTGGCTATCAAAAGTTTCTGACGACATCCATCTAGTTTTAGTCGAATCAAAGCCCGACAAAAGGACGTCAACCTACAAAGCCTTAACGGGCAGTGCGGAGGTTATTGAATTTCAGGCGTGGACCGATCGCGACGTGGTAAAGGCTGAGAAATGGGCAGTTAGCGAGGCCAAAAAACAGGGATTCGAGCTGAATAAAAAATGTGTTCAAACTCTGGTTCAATGGGTCGGAGCCAACCAGTGGCAACTGTTTCACGCGATCCAAAAGCTTGCATTAACAGGTACAGTTACAGCCGAAAGTATTAAAGACATCATTGAACCTAACCCAGTTGGAAATGTGTTTAACTTGTTCGAAACTGCGCTTCGTGGCGATACACAGACGCTTAGCCAGATTATAAAAACGCTCGAACAAACCGAGGATGTTTATCGATTAACGGCACTATTAATGTCCCAGGCATTCCAACTGGCGGTCGTAGTATCGCCTGATAAATCTGATAACGCCGCCAAAGATTTTGCCATTCATCCATACGTTGTTTCTAAACTTACGCCGGTTGCTAATCGAATAGGCAAGGGCGGTATTTCGAAAATTATTTCAATATTTACCGAACTCGATGATGATATGAAGCTGTCTCGGGCAGATCCGTGGTTGCTGGTCGAACGCTCGCTTATGAAAGTTGCGAATATCTAGTACGATTCCGAGTCTAGTCCCTACCGCGTAATCTTTATGCCGCTATTGACATAGAGAAGCTTTAATCTCCTTTAGGATAGAGGTATAATTATTCCAACATATTATTGTAATTTAGGAGAATGTATGCGAATTTCACTTTCTGATGTCTAAAGAAACATTGCTGAAATTGCAAATCGCACAGAATATACTTCGGACGTTATCTATGAAATACTTGCTGCTTATGGGCGTTCGCGATCAGCTATTACTCAATTACAGTCTGGCCATTTGAATAAAGCAGAAAGCGGCGATGCTGTTTTACAAAAAGATGTTGTCTACTTTCGTACATTTCCAAAAGGAACTCAGCTTGAGTTGCAGATACAGGGACTTTTCGAGGATCCATTCACTGAACGATATAAGCCACGCTACTTGATTGCAACCGACCTTATTAGATTAGCAGCTAAAGATACGGTTAAAGGTACGATGCTGACTATTAAGTTGGCCGACATAGACAACGAATTAGATCTTTTCTATGCATGGACAGGTGATGAAGTCGTAGACACCAAAACTGAAGCAGTAGCTGATCGCCGAGCTGCTGATAAAATGAACGAGCTCTATGTCGAGATAGAAAAGAAAAAATCAGAAATTCACTATTCTTAAATACGCAAGGTGTTTCTAGGTGCTTAATGATACGCATAAAAAAGGGACGGCCATTAAAAATTATCGACGTTACGGAAATTAAAGATGACGACTATGGCGAAACTCCGCTCATGGAAGCAGATATGGAGCTGAAAAGAGATATTGCTAGAAATTCTTTACTAAAAATGATTAAGCCAAACCAATTCTACCCCTGTGGTTCAGGAAAAAGATTTAAAAATTGTCACGGCATGAAAACAGCTAGCCGGGTTTGACTATAAATTTACGCCTGAGTTAACTGTCCTATCCATGTCAAAACGATGGAGCAGTAGTATAAAGGGTGAGCGGATCATTTTAAGCCCACTATTAATCCAAGGCCCAAAAGAGGCGATTGATTATGTGATTACTCATGAATTATGTCATATGAAATATAAAAATCATGACAGTAAATTCTATGCACTACTCGAAACTAAATTCCCAAATTGGCAGAAGACCAAAGTAAAACTCAAGTTACTTATTAAATTTCTCTTTTATGCCGATATTATGTGCATAAATATTGACTAAATCTGTAGCATAAGCTACAATGAGCTTACTATAAAAGTAAGCGAAGAGGCACGCTACTATGAATTTTAAATCAACTATTAAGCAGCTGCGAGACAGCGCTAATATTAGCCAGCAAGATATCGCCAACAAAGTCGGTATTGCTAGAGCTACCTATGCAGGTCTCGAAAGTGGACGACGTGATCCGAATTTGACCGAAATACGAAATATCGCAGAATTTTATCAGATAGCTCCAAGCGATTTAATAAACGGGGTTGAGTCGCATGTTGAAGAACCAGTAGCTCCTTATGAATTTTATAAAGATTCAATAGACATTGAACCGCGTGAGATTAATCCTCAAACTAATCCCGAAAAACTTCGCGAAGTCTTACTTTATGTGCTGGAAAAAGTAGGCGCCAAGCCAAATGTTGGTGAAACGGTTTTATATAAATTACTCTATTTTATCGACTTTGATTACTATGAAAAATATGGTAAATCCATCACCGGTTTGACCTATATCCGTAACCACTTTGGTCCAACTCCAACAAAATCATTTGTGAGTGTGATTGACGGGATGCAAAAAAAAGGCGAATTAGACATCGTAGAGACACCTTATTTTAGTCATAAACAACGTAAATATTTACCAACCGTTAGTTCAGAGCTACATAGTTTATCGGCCAATGAGCTAGACCATATTAATGATGAGTTAATAAGGCTAGCAGACAAATCTGCATCTGAACTGACTGAGCTTTCCCACAAAGATACACCTTGGCTAGCCAGTAAGGACAAAGAAGTTATTGATTATCAATTAGCAATGTATCGTACGGATGCAACTAGTATGCGAGAGTACGAGGATGAATTATAGTACTTCGTCGGAATTTGATCGGGAATTAAAAACGCTTTCAAAAAAGTGGAGAAGCTTACCGAAAGACCTTATAACAGTCAAAAAAACACTACCATTATTGTATATAATTCAGCCTGATGAAACTGAAGAAAGCCTTCGATTGCGTCGGGACCAGTTCTTTAATAATAAACGTGCGACAATAATACGTACAACCAAAGACGGAATAGAAATTGTAAAAATGAGGCTAGACTGTGCATCACTTAATAATAAGGATATTTTACGACTAATATTTGTATTTGCAAATTATGGCGAGACTATAGAATTTATTGAGCTGTACTCTAAAAACGATAAACAACGCGAAGACCAATCAAGAATAAAAAAATATTTATAGGATTTCTTATTCACTATACAATTATAAAAAATAGAGCGTAGAGGCGAGAGACAAGTTGTCGTATGCGAAAAGACTTTTACCTATAGAAATTTAAAGACATAAATCCATCAAATATCTTAAATAATTTGATTTTTTAGTTCATAAAAACGACCCTAACAGGGTCGTTTGAACAAATAATCCAAAGATTATTTAGTAACTTCTTTGGCAGCTGGTTTTTTAACAGCGGCTTTTTTGGCTACGGCAGGGGATTTTTTAACTGCAGCGGCTTTGACGGCTGGTTTCTTGGCAGCGACGGTTTTGACGGCTGCTTTTTTGGCAACTGGCTTGGCGACGACTTTTTCAGCAGCTTTGACAGGAGCCTTGGCAACAGCTTTTTTAGCAGTTCCGGCAACTAGCTTAACGCCAGCATTCTTGGCTAGCTTTGATAGCTGAGCTTTGCGGCGGGCGACTGTGTTTTTCTTCAACAGACCTTTTTTTACAGCGATATCTAGTTCGCTATGTGCAGCACTTAGAGTTGCAGCAGAAGGCTTAGCAACAAATGCCTTAGTCGCTTCTTTGATGTCATGTTTGATGCTGACGTTACGGGCACGTCGTTTGATGGTTTGTTTTGCGCGTTTGATGGCAGATTTGATGATTGGCATGCTAGCTTCTTTTCCTCTTTAAATTAATAAATACAATCAATGAGCGATTATAAAGCAAAAACGCCCGGTTGTAAAGTGGTGAAGTGTATTGACGAAGGTAAATTACTTATGGTATAGTTACATCAAAATCTAGGTAAAACAAAAAAGCCAGGAAAACACCACATGAACGACACCGAAAACAAGGCAAAACAGCAAATTGTTGAGAAGATAAAAAGCTCAACTAATATTTTAGTAACAGTCAGCAAAGATCCGTCAGTTGACGAACTATCGGCTGCGCTTGGCTTAACGGCTCTTTTGAACAAACTCGGCAAACACGCCACAGCTATATTCAGCGGTGCAATTCCTCCGGCTATTACGTTCCTTGATCCTGATCAGGTTTTCGAAAATACGGCTGATAGCCTACGCGATTTCATTATCGCCCTAGACAAAGAAAAAGCCGACCATTTGCGCTACAAAGTCGAAGGCGATGTCGTCAAGATTTTTATTACGCCTTATCGTACGACCATCACCGGTGAAGACCTAGAATTTAGCCAAGGCGATTACAACGTTGAATACGTTCTGGCGCTTGGTGTCGAGAATCAAGAGCACCTAGATATCGCGTTGGCGTCGCATGGCCAAATACTTCATGATGTCACGATCGCCACGCTTAGCGCCGGCGAACAATCTAGCCAACTAGGAAGTATCGATTGGCGCGATGAGGCTGCCAGTAGCCTAAGCGAAATGGTCGCTATTATTAGCGATGACCTAAAGGCCGACAAGACATTATTAGATAAGCAAATTTCAACAGCGCTATTAACTGGTATCGTTGCCGCCACTGATAGGTTCAGCAACACGAAAACATCATCACGCGTCATGACGATGGCCGCACAATTAATGGCCGCCGGCGCCGATCAGCAATTGATTGCCGCAAAGTTGCAAGAATCACATGAAATTAACTCGCTACCAACAGTTCTAGCAGGTGATGACACAGGTTTAGTTGTCGGTGCAGAAGCGCCATTCGAACCAGTTGTCGAGCAATCAACATTGCCACCCGATAGTCTATCGATTCCGCACGGACCAGTCGAAAGCGCCGTTGAAGCGGAGCCAACATTAGCACCAGCTCCAGAGCTAGTCGAGGCTACATTGCCACAACCTGAAATTGTAGAGCAACCAGCACCAACAGTTCCACCAATTATTTCTAGAAGTGAATTAGCGCCGCAGGATACGAATATTAGCGCCCAGTCGGAAACGACCGACGAGCCACTACTCGGTGGTATATTGAATGCGACTTCTGATCAAGCCGCCGAAGACGCCCGACGTGAATTAGATGAACAGCAAAACAAAACGATTCTGTCGCACTCTTACCTCAGTGGTGCCGACCTAGTCCAGACCGCTCCAATCAACAGCGCCGCTCAAACCGAAGACACTAAAACTGTTGATATTTTTTCGGATGCTCCCGAATCTACTTTACCTGACGTGCCTGCAGTAACGTCCGTAGCTGGTTTGCCGTTGCCACCACCATTGCCAGACTTTTCAACGTTGCCACCTCCATCGGATTTGCCTGATTTAACGCCACCGTTTGTTGCGCCCGAGACATCAACTGTGCCACCAGCAACCGACACCAACGATCCTAGCCAGTTCCAAATACCTTCGTAGGCTTAGAATTTGGCAATTAGCCATTTGCTATCTTCCATTAGCTATATTCCAAACGCTAACTTATACTTATTCCTATGAACGATGGAATCCTCCTGATTGATAAACCGGCCGCCATGACCAGCTTTGGCGTCGTAGCACGCGTTAGGCGTGTATTAACTGAACAGCAAGGCAAGAAGGTCAAAGTAGGTCATACTGGCACGCTCGATCCTTTTGCGACCGGACTAATGATACTTGTAATCGGCAAAGAATGTAAAAATGCCGCGACCTATAGCAAACTAGATAAAGTTTATGAGGCGACAATTCATCTGGGCCAAACCAGTACGACTGGCGATCCAGAAGGTGAGTTAACGGATGTTTCTGATGCCGTGCCCACCAAGGCGGAAGTTGAAAGTACGTTAGTCAAATTCACAGGCGAAATTACGCAGTGCCCACCAATCCATAGCGCTATCCATATTAACGGCCAGAGGGCATACAAGCTCGCTAGGGCCGGCGAAAAGCTTGAAATGCCTGAACGCCAAGTTACGATACATAGCCTCGATCTGATGGATTACGCATACCCAGACATCAAAGTCCGCGTACATGTTTCAAGTGGCACCTACATTCGCAGTCTAGCCGAGGATATCGGCAAAGCCCTTGGGGTTGGAGCGTATTGCATTCAGCTACGTCGAACTGTAATTAGTGATTGGCGAGTCGAGCAGTCGGAAGTGTTATCGAATTTTGGTATTGATAGCTAAAGCTCATCCCTGATACGTATAAGTGCGTCTTTTGATTCTTTGCTAGTATGACGATCAAGATCAGTATCTGGGCTAAGGATAGTCGCAGCTGTTTCTTTAAGTTCTTGTACATTAGCAAGATACTTAATCTGCTTGTCAGGGTCTGTTATGCGAGCCGGCATGGTTCTTGCAACTTCAAGGTATCGAAGTAGCGCACCAGCGTCGTTGTTTGCCAAATCTTCTGGTTTGAACTTGCCACCTAGGATACTCTCCTCGGCTCCCCAGTTCAGACCAGCCTCACCACTTATGTTACCAAGTCCAACCTCGTTAATGAACCTTCCACCGAAGAAGGATCCTTTATTGGCGATACCATACGATGCGATAGCATCTGATATCGTAGTCCTGAACTTGTAGGCGTTTTGGCCCCTACCTGATTCAGCAATAATTGATTCTATGTCAGCATATGAGCCAATTTTTAGCTGTAGGTCTATAGCAGCCTCACGAGTATTATCGTCAGCTGCGCTAAATTCATAACTGTGGCCGTCTATATCAGTCGATGTGACATTCGAGCCCATAGCTATGATCTGACGCTGTGCGCCATCAAGTTTGAAGTGTTTGATAAGTGAGGTGCGTTCAGCAATGAGCTTGCCACCGGCCTCGCGCTGTACGTTTACTGCGTACGCCAAAGCAGAATCTGATCCGTTATCAGTGTCGATACCACCAGCATAATCACGAATAGTCCTGCCGTCTATCATAGTTGCAGCACTATTCTCAAGTAGGGCCTTTGAGAGATTATTTTGCTGAACGCGCTTTGCGGTTTGGGACGCTATCGCATTAATTGCAATTTCGCGTGTCGCTGTTTCGGATCGTTCTAATAGCGCCGTTAGTGAAGCAGAGGCACTTGAATCTTTGCCAGCGCGAAGATCCTCATGGATTTTTTCGACACGAGCCTTCTCATTAGCCGCCTCGTCAGTTAATACGCGTACTTCCATTTCCTTAGCTAGGAGGCTAGGTGTTGTCCTAATTCGAGTCTTTAGGTCTCGATCAAGAGTCTGTTCAACTCTCTGTTTCTCTGTATCAGCGGAATATGCCATCTGGTGAAGTGGCGTGTACTTTTTTGAAGCCTTAAAGCGATTTTCGGACATTCCTTCATGGATTTTGCGCCTTGTCTCGCGTCTTTGGCGGTTATTATCTCTTCGCTGGGCGTTATGGCGTAAGAATTGTCCTCGCTTGGCTGTTTCGGCTAGGCGTTTTGCTGCAATATTTCCGGTACGATCTTCGGTGAACTTACGAGTTTGATCGAGGACGCCCTTATTCATTCCGCTAGCAAAGCTGGCAATCTTGCCTAAAGTTGAACCACTTAGCTTAATGAGCAAAGGAGTTATCATCAACGGCACAACCTGAACTATCATCCCGAGGATAACTAGATTAATTGAATCAGCATTTTGTATGATCGAGGCCGAAGCCAGTTGCGCCCCACCGTAAACAATCGAAAAAGCCGGAAAGAGAATTAGCATTGTCATAAAGGTAGATTGCCACTTTTCGTACCATTTTTCGGTATTTGGTAATAGATAGGCTACAAAAGCCAGTGGTGAAATAATAATTAATATCGTAACGATTGCTTGACGCGCGGCCATAATCAAAAGTGCGACCAAGACAGAGAACAGACCCGATATTAGGGCGGGCAGCAATAAGAATAGTGATCCTGCTACGCCATATGTCGAAAGGGTAGTGACTAAGCCGATAGAACCTACTGTTGCAGCTGTGCCGCCGGAAAGAATGAAAGCTGTAATATCGGTCCAACTACCTGCAGTCCAACCTTTATCCGAAACGCCGACTAGGCTATTACGCATGCCTATAAACACATCTTGAATTGAGTATCCTAAAATATTAGAGATATCTACGGCAATGGCGCATATATAGTAAGACAAGTTAACTAAGAGGGCGGCGATAATCAGTCTTGGTAATAATTTCTTGATTCCATAATTGCTGATGCCGAAGTTAGTTAGCTGTGAGTAGATGATTATCAAAAAGGCAATTACGAAGGCGACGTTTGCAAAACTGCGCATATAAGTCCAGGCCCTGAAAAGGGCCGTGTCAGGGTTATTGGCAACAGGCTTTACGTTAAGGAAACCGCTTAGAACGCCGAAAACCCAATCCATACCAGTAGCTATCCATCCTGTGACTGGACATATCATCCAGCCCATACCGGCACTTACCGAACAAGAGGTGGTGCCAGCATTAGGGGCGTTTGCCTGCTTGTCGATAGCTATATTGACTGGTGCAGAGGGATCCTTAAAACTAATGGGACCTTGATAGATATAGGTCTTATATTTAGCGCTAGTAGCAACGTCTACGGTGTCAGCCGAAGTGAAATATATAACGTGTATTTTTCGAACAGTGCTAGTAGTACTAACTTCAGTTGGCGCTGGGTCGACATAGGTGTAGGCCTGAGCCCCTTTGGTCAAACCGAGGCTCTTAGTCGTCGCTTCATTAGCGGGACCTCTGTAATCATTGCTGTTGTAGCTTATTGCGCTAGTACTGCTCCAGGTGGCGTCAGCGGCGTAAGTAGTAGGGGAAATTATTAGAACCCACAAAAAAGCAGCTGCTATAGCAGCTATAAAGTAAATTAAAACTCTTCGCATAGACGTTTGTCTGTGCGAAGTTGATCTCGCATATTCCCACATTCCATTCGCGATAATAGCATTTAACAGATAAAATGTCAACCTTTGAGGCTCGTTTTGTTGCCTTTTTTGTAAATAAGCAATTAAGGTGTTGAAACCTGTGTAAAACTTTGCTACAATGTACACTTAATGATTACTGCAGAAAACAAAGCCAAAGCTTTTGCTTTGACACAAACCCACAAGAATGACGTTGGAAGCCCACAGGCCCAAGCGTCTGTTTTGACTACTCGTATTAAAGAGATCACAGATCACCTAAAGACTAACAAGCACGACAATATGGCTCGTCGCGGACTTATTCAAATGGTAGGTAGGCGCAAGAGATTGTTCAAATACCTTGAGTCAAAAGATTTTGACGGCTATAAAAAAACCGTCGCAACCCTAAAACTCCGCAAATAATTTGCGGAGTTTTTTATGCTATAATGAACACATCACACGCCAAGGCGGACAAGTGGTGGATAGAGCAATTTGTCTAACAAATTCCTGTACCCGTTACTTATTCGCCACAATTAAAACAAGGCGAGCGTATTAAAAAGGAGGACATTCATGTCTACTATTAACCCTAACGGTAAAGAAATTTTTTCTGTTACTACTGATTTTTGCGGCCGTCCATTGACGCTCGAAGTGAACCGTGTCGGTTTCCGTACTACGGCTAGCGTCTTGGTCACTTACGGTGAGACCGTCGTACTTGGTACTGCCATGGTTGGTAGCCGCCCAGTTGTAATGGACTATTTTCCACTTAGTATAGATTATGAAGAAAAGTTTTATGCAGCCGGCAAGATCTCTGGTAGTCGATTCGTTAAACGCGAAGGCCGCCCAAGTGACGAAGCGATTCTGATTGGTCGTCTAATTGACCGCCCAATTCGTCCATTGTTCCCAAAGGGCTATCGCCAAGAAGTCCAGGTAGTTTCGAGCGTACTTTCACTTGATCCAAATTTCCGACCTGATTCAATCGCTATGATTGCTTCAAGCGCCGCTTTGATGTTGACGGGCACGCCATTCGACGGTCCAGTTGCTGGTATCCGCGTCGGTCGTGTTAACGGTGAATTCAAGGCTTTCTTGACCCCCGAAGAACGCGATAACAGTGACCTAGACCTAGTTGTAGCCGGTATTGAAACTGGTATTACTATGGTTGAAGCCGGTGCCAATGAAATTAGCGAAGAAGTTGTTGCCGAAGCCTTGTCATGGGCATTTGAGGCATATCAACCAGCCGTTAAACTACAGCAAGAACTAGCCAAGAAGGTTGCACCGGTCGCGTTAGCTTACGAATTAGTCTTGCCTGATGCGGATGTACAATCAGCTGTCGACCAGTGGGTTGACGGCAAACTAGGTGAGGCCTTGCACAAGCCTTATGCTGAACGCAATGAACTTGTATCAACCTTGCGATGGGCTTTCCATGATCAGATGAGTGAAAAGCTTGGTGTTGATGAATACAAAGTCGTCCATGATAAATACGACGAAGCCTTCACTAGTGCACTTCATAAGGACGTTCGAAAGGGTATTATTGACCTTAACTTGCGACCAGATGGACGCCAATTAGACGAAGTCAGGCCTCTTTCTTCGGAAGTCGGTGTGTTACCTCGTACTCACGGCTCAAGTATCTTTACTCGTGGCCTAACCCAGGCGATGAATATTGTTACATTGGCACCTCTTAGCTATGCTCAGATTGTTGACACTATGGAGATTACCGACGGCGAACGTCGTTATATGCATCACTATAATGCGCCAGGCTTTACAGTCGGTGAAGTTCGACGACTAAGCGGTCCTGGACGACGCGAAATTGGTCATGGATTCTTGGCTGAGCGTGCACTTTCACCAGTCTTGCCAGCAAGAGCAGATTTTCCATACGCTATCCGTAGCGTGACGGAAATTATGAGCCAAAACGGTTCAACCTCAATGGCGGCAACTTGCAGTAGCTGCTTGGCCCTAATGGATGCTGGTGTACCACTAACATCACCAGTCTCTGGTATCGCCATGGGTCTTATGATGGACGGCGACAAGTCATATGTCTTAAGTGATATTGCTGATGCTGAAGATTTTGCTGGTGATATGGACTTCAAGGTAACCGGTACCGCTGCTGGTATTACGGCCATCCAAATGGACATGAAAGTCCACGGTCTACCGGTCGAAGTTCTAAAAGAAGCACTATCGAAGTCTAAATCTGGACGTGCATTCATCCTCAAACATATGATCGAGACACTAGCTGAGCCACGTAAGACGCTTAGCCCGTACGCTCCTCGTATTGAAAAGATTCAAATTAATCCTGATAAAATCGGGGCAGTTATTGGTAAGGGCGGTGATGTTATCAAGAGAATAACTCTTGAAACTGGTGCACAAATCGATATTGCCGAAGATGGACTAATCACAGTTGCTGCAGTTGATACTAGTTCTATCGAACGAGCTATGAATTGGATCAAAGGTCTAACTGAAGAGCCAGAAATTGGTACGATTTACGAAGGTAAAGTAGTCAGCATTAAAGACTTCGGCGCTTTCATCAACATCTTGCCTGGCATCGACGGTATGGTTCACATTAGCGAACTTTCTAATGATCGAGTCGAGAACGTTTCCGATGTCCTAACAGAGGGACAGATTATAAAGGTTAAACTAATTGGCATCGATGATCGTGGACGCCTTAGCCTTAGCGTCAAAAGCGCTTAAGCTTGAATCTATACCAAGTTCGTGCTATGATAACGTTACTAAACGTGGTCTTGTAGTTGGGTATAGTGAATAAGAAACAGACGCTTCTTGAACAAATTAAGGCAGATATTATCAAAAATAATATCTGCCCAGATTTGGCTCGAGACGCCAAGAACCTTGTAATGGGCGATGGTAATATTAACGCCGATATCGTATTGATCGGTGAAGCACCAGGTAAAAAAGAAGATATACTAGGACTACCATTTATGGGTGCAGCCGGTAAGTTCTTGGATGAGATGCTAGCCAGTACAAATATAGATAGAAGCCATGTGTATATTACTAATATCGTAAAGTACAGACCGCCAAATAACCGCGACCCATCACCAGATGAAAAAGCAGCCTTTTGGCCATACTTGGTACGCCAGCTGGACGTCATTCGACCAAAGGTCGTCGTGACATTAGGCAGGCATAGCATGGAATACTTTCTTCCCTGCAAGAAGATTGGTATGATCCACGGTCAGCCAGAGCAAGTGATATTTGGCGATACAACTATAGTAGTTGTGCCTTTATATCACCCCGCAGCCGCCCTATACAACGGCAGTATGCGCACAACGCTCATAGAAGATTTTAAGAAGTTACCAAAAATAATAGATAGTTTAGAAAACGAAAAGGAGAATATAAAATATGGGTCAACAAAGACTCTCTAACGTCCAAGGTGATGATCAGGCAAAACGCCCGAATCAACAACAACCAAGGCAAAAATCAAACAACACGGTGTTAAATAACACTACAACTAGAAAGGGCGAGGCCTATCGGGCTCAGCGCCGTACTAGCGAAAACGTAAATCAGAAGGCTAGTCAGCATCTTATTAACGTACCGGTCAACAAATCAATCTATAACGGATATGGTGGCCGACAATTCAGCCCAGTTGATCAAAAAAAGCAAGTAAAGATTAACGGTCCCAAAGTAAAAATTATGCCAATCGGTGGCCTGGGCGAAATGGGCATCGGCAAGAATATGATGGCAATTGAATATGATAATGACATTATTCTAATCGACTGTGGATTCCTATTCCCAGGAGCAGACTATCCCGGAATCAACTATATTACGCCAGATGTTTCTTACCTAGAAGAGAACAAGCATAAAATTCGGGCTCATATCTTTACACACGGACACCTTGACCACATTGGCGCTTATCGTCATATTGGCCACAAGCTTCCAGCGCCAGTTTATGGCACCAAGTTCACACTTGGAATGATTCAGCGCACAATGGAAGAGTCGTCAGACGATTACGAACCGCAATATAACGAAATGAATCCAGATACCCACGAGCGCGTGCAAATCGGTGACAGTTTCAACATCGAATTAGTTCGTGTCGATCACTCCATCCCGGATTGTGCAGCTATTATTATTCGTACGCCACTTGGTGTGATTATCCACACGGGCGACTGGCGATTTGAAGGCGCACCTGTCGATGGCAAGAAATTTGATATCGAACGTCTGACTGAAGTTGCTACCAAAGAAGGCATTCTGTTACTGATGAACGAGTCGACTAACTGTGAATCAAGTGGAACACATACTCATAGCGAATTTGATATTCAAGAGAGTATGGGTCAAGTGATGCGCAAGTATCCAAATAGCCGTTTAATCTTGAGCTGTTTTAGCAGCCAGATACATCGTATGCAAATCATTCTAGACGAGGCCAAGAAGCATGATCGTAAGGTCGCTTTCGCTGGTTATAGCATGATCCAAAACCTAGAAGTCGCTCTTCGCACCGGAGTTATCCGCGTGCCCAAAGATGTCGTCGTCAAGATGGAAGACATTGTTAAATTACCAGATAGCAAAGTAACTATCGTTTGTACTGGCTCACAAGGCGAGTTTAACGCCGTACTTAATCGTATGGCTAGTGGTAGCCACAAGTTTATCAAGATTAAAAACTCTGATGTTATTGTCTTTAGCTCAAACCCAATTCCTGGTAACGAGAAATACGTCGCCAGAACTGTTGATGGTCTGATGCGAGAGGGTAGTGATGTTATTCAGAATGGCAGGACTCACTTAACAGGTATCGGTCCGCTTCACCTTTCTGGTCACGCCTATCATGATGATCACGTTGAGCTGATCAATGCTCTAAATCCTAAGTTCTACATGCCAATTCACGGTGAATTCCATATGCTAGCGCATAACGCCGAGATTGCCGAGAATGAAGCTGGTATCAAGCGCGATAACATCTTTGTATGTGATAGCGGTGATGTCCTAGAACTCTCAACTGAAGGCGCCCGAAAAGCTGGACGCATTCCAGTTGGCGGCATCATGTATGATGACAGCGGCGCAATCGTCTCTGAAGTTGTCCTAAAAGATCGTATCCATATGGCATCAGAGGGTATGTTCGTTGTCGTCCTAACTGTGCAACGTGGCAGCGGACGCTTGATGACTAGCCCAGACATCATTAGCCGTGGATTTATTTATCTACGCGACAGTGAAGAGTTAATGGGTATGATTCGTCAGTATCTAAAGCAAAAAGTATCTCGTACATTCTCTGGTAAACACGTCGATCTAGACGTTGTTAAAAAAGAGCTCAAAGAAGAGATTACGCACATCCTTTATGATCAGACTCGACGTACTCCAATCGTGATTCCCGTAATCAACGAAATCGGTGGTAACGGCGGTGGTGGTGGACGTAGTCAAGGACGCCCGAATGAACAGAATAGAGGCCAGGAGGCTCATCGTAGCCCTAGACAAGATAACCCAATAGTCTTCCCAGCACCTCAGGTCCCGGACAGCGAAGTAGTTGAGCCACGAGTCAAGACAGACCAGCGCCACTACTAAGCTTAAGCTACTTGCCAAACGTAGTAAAATTTGCTATAATATGTATATGAATTGGCGCCAGAAGCGCCTATAATGGAATGAACTATGGCAAAACGGAAAAAAACATCACGCAAAAAAAAGTCGATTAAATCGACCCCACAGCATACCTTACCAGTCGGATTTTGGTCGCAAGTTGGTGCAATATTCTTGATAGCGATATCATTAATGTTCATCGTAACTTGGTTCAACGCCGGTGGTCCAGTACTTGAATGGCTATACGAAACGACATTAGCCAGTATTGGTTACGCTGTCTACGTTGTGCCAGCGTTGTTTATATATGTCGCAATCGAGATATTTAGGTCGGAAGACAATCGTTTGCCATTTGTCATGAAGCTAGCGACAGCTTCAGCTATACTTTGGTTCTCGGCTCTATTCGGTCTACTAAAAGGCGGCAATGGTTTGACAACAGGTGGATTTGTCGGCGATTCTATCAACCGCGGCATGCTAGCACTTGTTAACAGCAGTATTGCGGCGTTTGTATACGTATTATTAATCGTGATAACTTTATTGTTCATTTTGCGAGTTTCACCTTTTACGGTTATCAAAAAAATCTGGGAGATGAGCCGTCGCGATGTCAGTGACCAAGAGGCGAATGTTAAAGTTATGCGTAATGCCGCTACGATTGACGCTCCCGCTTCTTCGCTGATAGGCAATTTCAAATTGCACGAAGGCGTTCCGACTCATGACTCCAATGATGCGACCGATAAAAAGAAGTCTAAACTGTCCAGCCTGAAGGGCAGTATCGTGCCCGACAAGGTTGCTGAGGAGCAGGCGGCGCTCGTGACGGTTAGCGATCCAAATTGGGTAGCTCCTGGCCTAGAATTACTAGAGAAGAAGCAGTCTCCAGCTGATGCTGGTGATGTTCAGCAAAATGCAATGATTATCAAGAATACGCTACATGAGTTTGATATTGACGTCGAAATGGAGGGCGCTAACATTGGGCCTCGCGTCACTCAATTTACCCTCAAACCGCCTAGTGGCGTCAAGCTGACTCGTATCACTGCACTCGAGACTAATATCGCTCTTAACCTAGCGGCACAAAGCTTGCGTATGGAAGCACCTATCCCTGGCCAGAAAGCCGTCGGTATCGAAGTGCCAAATCGCAAAGCGGCCGACGTGCGTTTATTCTCAGTTGTTTCTAGTCGTCAATGGGATAAAAAAACAGAGCCACTATCATTCGCAATTGGAAAAGACATATCTGGTGAAGTCATGATAGGCGAGCTCAACAAGATGCCCCATCTATTGATTGCTGGTCAAACTGGCTCAGGTAAGTCAGTCATGATTAATACGTTGCTAACAAGCCTGCTTTATCATAATAGCCCTAGTGATATGAAACTTATCCTAGTCGATCCAAAGCAAGTTGAAATGGCACCGTATGAGGATATTCCTCATTTATTAACGCCAGTTATTACTGAACCCGACAAGACAATTAGCGCCTTGAAATGGGCCGTTAACGAGATGCAACGACGCTATACTTTGTTAGCTGAACACAAGGTCAAAGATATCAAAACCTACAATCACAAGATTGCTTCGTCTGGTACGAAAATCTCTGTGGCTGATGAGGATGGTATTCCCCAGGACCACGAAAATGGCGCCATGCCATACATCGTAATCGTCATTGATGAGTTGGCCGATTTGATGATGGTGGCGGCTCGCGATGTCGAAGCATTGATCGTGCGCTTGGCTCAAAAAGCGCGTGCTGTCGGTATTCATTTGGTTCTAGCGACCCAGAGTCCACGTGTCGACGTCATTACTGGTCTAATCAAGGCCAACATCCCAGCACGTATTGCTTTTACGGTCGCTTCACAAATTGAAAGTCGTATTATATTAGATCAAGTCGGCGCCGAGAAACTTCTGGGGCAAGGTGATATGTTGCTACTTACTACTACTATGAGCAAGCCAAAACGTGTTCAGGGTGCATGGGTAACCGACGAAGAGGTCCATAAGATTGCAGACCATTTGCGCATGCAATCACCACCGCAGTATAACGACGAAGTTGTCAGCCAGCCAGTTCACTTGAACGGTAAAGGTGGCGTCGTGATGGATTTTGACAGTAGCAATGACGATGATCTATACAAAGACGCAGTTCGAGTAGTGATTGATAGCGGTAAAGCTAGCGCTAGCTTATTACAGCGACGTCTGCGCGTAGGCTACGCCCGAGCGGCTCGATTGATCGAGAATATGGAAGACCAAGGCCTAATCGGTCCGGCTGATGGCGCCAGGTCACGCGAAGTCTTGATTGGCAGCATCGAAGAGCTTGGTCAAACTAGCGACGAAATATAATATTATATTAATATGACAGAACACGAACCAGATATATCGGCCAATAGCAGCCTAGATATTAATTTGGCGGAAGTTGAAGTTAATCATGAGGCCATAATTGGATCTAATTTAGACTTAGTCACTTCAGTTGCGGAAGCGTATCGCGATCGAGGAATCGAAATCGAAGATTTGGTTCAAGAGGGGATCATTGGTCTAATGCGGGCCGCCGAGACATTTGATCCGGATAGGGATATCGATTTTTCTTATTATGCTGTTTTTGTGATTCGCCGTTCGATTATAGCGGCATTAATTAATCAATCTCGTACGATTCGTATTTCAAAACATATGTTTGATTCGATTTGCGCTTTACGTCAGGCGAAGACCGAGCTATCTAACAGTCTTGACCGTGATCCGACAAGCGCCGAGATTGCTGAGCGACTTGGAGTAAGCGAGGGAAAACTTGAGGACATAGTCGAGGCGGATCAGCAGCATATCGTATCAATTGATGAGATTGATGAATCGACTATGGCACACTTTATGGATGACGCCGGAGCGTTGGCTCCATCGGCCGAAGATTTAGCGCTGCCTCGTCTGCTGAGGGAGAAAGTTCTTTCTGAACGCGAACAAAAGGTTATTAGTATGCATTTTGGGCTTGATGGGTACAGAAAATACACATTCGATGAAATCGGCTCCGAAATTGGTGTAACGCATCAACGCGTTCAGCGAATTAAAGTCAGCGCATTGGAAAAACTCCGTAGATTTTACTGATAGATTATGTTATAATCTAAGGTGTTATCAACTCGGCTTATACTCGATATAAGCATCCATAAGGATTCCAGAGGAGGAAATCTACTATGAAGGAATATGAACTAACCGTTCT
>Ga0209511_1001037_pt1 | contig 25556 bp, 21 predicted proteins | sample SSSSmetaG_FD_184141 | JGI IMG/M metagenome (GOLD analysis project Ga0209511, IMG submission 184141) | Glacier valley bacterial and archeal communities from Borup Fiord, Nunavut, Canada, to study Microbial Dark Matter (Phase II) - ​SSSS... | ecosystem: Environmental > Aquatic > Freshwater > Ice >... | reverse complement strand
AAACAACTAACTGGTACTGAAAAATGCGAATGCCGCAGTCAAAGAGCCCAACGCAATCATTTGGCTTGTTGTTATCAAGCTTGGCTGGCGATTAAAGTCAAAGCTAAACAACTGGAAAAAACGCTTTGTGCGGTTGTTAAAGATTTATTCAGCGACTATTTGCGGGCTGAATTACGAAACCCTCGTATTCCCGCCCTGGTTGCTGCCTAAAGCGAAAGTCCTAAATATGTAAGTTCAAGGGGAACTAAATGTAGGGTCAGGTCCCCGTGCCTGCCCAAAATAGGCGAATCAGCTGAACTTTGCACTTAGTATAGGTAAATCAAGCCCTGAGACTTCGGCTACCCATTCTTCACCCGGCAAAATAAGTTGGGGGTCAGAGATAGTGCCAGAGGTAATTACATCACCCGCCACCAGAGTAGGGCTACCCGCCTGACGTGCCATCGCTTCAGCCAACTCCCCCAAACACAGGGCGGGATTACCATACACGTTTTTGCCTGCCCCTTCTGCCACCACTTTTCCGTTTTTCGACAATTTCAATTTGAAAGTTTCCAGTTGTTCAACCAAAGCCGGGATGTTAGCAGCTTCAATCTTCTGGGGTTCACCGACTAGCAGGGCGATATGGAAACCGACAGTGGCTACAAAATCTACAGGCTTAAACCCCCAATTTGGAAAAACACAATCCACAATCTCAAAACCCAGCGCATACCATTCCGAAGCCGCTAATACTGCCGCCGCATCCTGACTACCAGTGGTTAAAGGCTCTTTAAGTTTGAAAACAATCTCAGGTTCTATTTTGGGGGCAATAGTACCAGCCAGAGAAAAAGTACTGCTACTGTCGGCAAAATAATGGACAGTTTGATCATACACATTAGCCCAGCCTACCGTAGATAGTCCAAACTTTCGTATCAGGGCTTTGCTGGCAAAACCGATTTTGTAGCCTGTGGGCGTATAGCCTTTTTCCTGATATAGTTTTACCAAATCGGCTTGAATAGTATAAGCATCGTCAAGGGTCATTTTAGGGTAGCGGTCTGATAACTTTTCAGGTATTACTTCGGCGTTACTGCGGGCTGTATATAGCTCGGCGGCAATTTCCTGAATGTGCCAGGTGGACATTGCGTTTTGTTCCTTTCGTTGGTAGTGAGTTTAGTAAGATGTTACAAAGTATAGCTAACTTGCCTTTTCTACACAACCTAAATATCATATGGAAGTAGGTTGCAGTCTTCCAGCGTTGAAATTAGTTTGCTCTATGAAAAATGGCTATTCACTTATTGAATAATTGACAATTTTATGAATCGTTCTATAATCAGACTCAGCAATAGGTACGATTAATGTCACCTATTGACGGTGTTTGTCCTGACCCCCTTTGCTCGCTAAGAAAGCCGGAGTATGTACCAAAATTTTGATTTTGCCGAAGATATAATTTCCGTATCAGACCTTAAAATACGGGCTAACTCTACCATTGAAGATGTGGTGGTAGGGCATGCCACGAAAGTTGTTACCCGGCGGGGTCGTCCGGCAGCCGTTATAGTCAGTCTGGAAGAATACCAACGACTGAAACGGTTTGAAATCGAAGCGAGCAAACCAACCGAAGATATAAGTCAGGTTATCAGGGGTAGTCTTTAGTTAGCCGGAGGTTTTAGTTAAACCGGGATTTAGGCCGGGGAAATTTTGGTTCGGCTGCCCGCTCACCCAGCCAGAACTTTGCAAGTAATATAAAAGCAGAAAACTCCCGTCTGCCGACCAAGCTCCTGGGAGTTTTCACAATCTAAACGCCGCACTTAGTAGTAGCGACAGGATTTTCTTTACCCTTTTATTCTACATGCTACTCATGATCCTGTCAAGCACTAAACGGCCTGTTTTTGAGGTAATTTGCAAAATGCAAAGGTTACTGTGGGTTTTTTCATACCATTTTTCGGCTCAACAAAGCCATGAAGTAGTCAGGGAGGGTTAGGACATGCCCAGGAAAAAAGAGCCAGTGGCAGGATTCTTACCCCCTGATAGTGATATTTTCGGCAACTTTTTAGCCGAACATGATAGCGGGGTTTTACTGACGCAGCCCTACCGCCGTAAACAACTGTCAGGATTCGTGCCACTCTGGAACGAGTTTTACCGTTGTTATCATCGAGCCGGTGTTAGCCCCTTATCGGTCTACCTATGGGGCTATTTGCGCCAATATGAATATGAACGACCCGATTGGAACGCGGTATCGGATATTTCATGGCCGGGACGAAGGGATATGTCCGAGGCGTTAGGGGCTTCGATGCTGCATCTACCTAAATTATTAAACGAGTTAAGAACGGCTCGCTTGGTCAGTTATCAGGCGGTATTGCCCGGTTTCGAGGAATTGGCGCAGGCTACCGCCGCGACTTTAGAGGAAGTACGGGGTCGAGCCGCCGAGTTGGGGGTTAACCCCAAAGCAGATGGTACGCTTTACCGCACTGCCGATCCCCTGACCAAAGCCGAATTTGCCACCACTACCGAAATGAAATTCTGTAAGGGTTGCAAGCTTTTTGCGCGTTGTCCAGGGGTGCGGGAGGCGCGGGAACGGCTGGGTAGCCCTAACCGAAAAACCGAATTAACTCCTATCCAACCTTCTATATATAGGGAAGTAGCAACAAAACAACCCGTCAAGCAAATTGCTGCTCCCGCCGAGGAACGGATTTTAACCGTGCAATCTAGCAAAAAAGGGACGGTTGAAGAACAAATTGTGGTTAATACCGAGGTGATTTCAAGTAGTAACGGTGCTAAATCAACCCAGTTGATTCTAAGTGATAACACTTCCCGCTTTACAGAAGAAGCGGACACCGTTACCAGGAAGAATCAGTCGCTGATTCTCAGTAGAATCAAAACCAACATGTTTGATAACCAACCTGAAATTCAACCTGAATCCACCACCAAAGCACAAACCCAAAAATTGGTGGTGGAAGAGAAATCAGAAGAAATTTTGCTACTGTTAGATTTTGGTTTTGACGATACGATAGCCCGGAAGTTAATTTCCTGTGCCACTAAATTCAACAAACCCGCCGACTATATCAAAAATATTATTCAGTATGCTAGGGAAAATGCCAGCAAAAATCCCCGAGGAATGGTGCGAAAGCTTGTAGAAAACGGGGAAGAGCGGGTTACAAAGAGCCAACGCATGCAAAATTATCAGCAAAGTCGCTTGGATTTTGAAACTATACCTATTCAACCCCAGAATATTGTTGAGACTGTACAGATTGAGGTAGAACTACCAAAAGTAGAAATCCAGGTCGAAGTTCCACCAAAGGTTGTCGTAACTAAACCCTGGGTAAGAGCAGAGCATTTACTATTACGTCAGGCAATTGCGGAGGCTTACAACCTGGAGATAGCACAAGTTTTGGCAGAATGGCAAGGTTTGTTGGCAGCGATTGCCCACCAACCCTCAAGTTGTTATTTTTATCCGGCGTTGGGTTGGCAATCTAAAACCGCCGAAGGTGCAACGGTTTTTGCGCTGGTTTTCCGCAATCAATTCGACGTTCGTATGGGTCAGCGTCATTTACCACTACTGCGCGAGGCCATAAGGGTTCAATATAAGCACGACCTGGAAATTCTTTGTCATAGCTTCACGTGAAACGACGCGGCTACTATTCAAACAGGTAATGTTTTATGGTTTCTTCATTCCAGCTAATGCCCGTGCCGGGTACGTCAGGAATAATGGCATTACCGTTCTCGATTTTAGTTGGTTCTTGCAAAATAGGGTTGGCAAAATCAACATATTCTAGCCAATGACGGGTAGGGGTTATCGCCAATAAATGTGAGCTAATTTCAGGGAAAAGGTGGCAGGACATCGGTAAACCTGCCGCTTCTGCCAGAGCCGCCGCCCGCAACCAACCTGTAACCCCGCCAATTTTTGTCACATCTGGCATCACAAAATCGGAAGCCCCCGCCGCAATAGATTTAGCCATATCGTGCGCTCCCCACCAGTTTTCGCCAAGCTGGATGGGGGTTTTTATTTCGTGGCTAATCTGGGCGTGCCCCGCATAATTATCCGCTACCACAGGCTCCTCAATCCAGTAGAGATTTTCCTGCTCCAGCGCATGTGAACGTCGTAGGGCTTCTGGGACGGTCAGGGATTGATTAAAATCTACCATTATATGCACCTTATCGCCAACCGCCTTTCTGACCGCTTGCACCACCGCCAGATCGGTTTCCAATTCAAGAGAGCCCAACCTGACTTTGACCGCCTTGAAACCAGGAGCAACCAATTCTTGAGCTTCAACCGCCGCTTTTTCCGCTCCGATAATACCTAGTCCGCAACTATTATAAGCTGGGATAGGTTTAATCTCCCCACCAAGCAAGCGCACTAAGGGCATGTCGGCGGCTTTTGCCAGAGCATCCCAGAGAGCCATATCTATCCCGGCCATTGCCATGCCAGTTAAGCCCTGTGGCCCTAACAAGCGAAAACGCCCTTGTAGTTTTTGTTCGATAGCAATGGGGGCGGCAATATCGCCTTTAATAACACTTTCAAGGTTGCTAATAAGTTGAGTGATAGCTTTCAAAGCCAGGGGTGTGTAAGCAAAGACGTAACTTGAACCAGTAATACCTTCTTCGGTTTGAATATCTATAAGTACCAGTGGGACGGTGGCAATCAGGCCGCTACTGGTTTGCAAGGGGCTGGTCATTGGCACATTGACCGGGCGCGCTATCATAGTGCGGATTGTTAATTTTGATTGAGTCATTGCTTCTCCTTTGAAGAATAAATTTATTATGTAAAGCAGATGTTGTGATTTAGGTAATTATCTTTCCACTGCGCCAACTTTGTTATTAACTGCACAATCATGTAAGAGGTTTAGATGGGTTAAAAATACTAGGTTTTTGGTCAATTTTGGTAGCAATATCATGTAAAATGGTATGATTTTTGTCAAAAGTGGTAAGTAGAATCCTGATAATATTATTATGTAAAGTTCTGCTTAAGACTTCATAATCACTCGCAACCGCACAACGGCACTTTCCAGACTGTTTCTATTTTCTGAAATTGTTTCGCGACCCACCTCCTGCGCCGTTTGTTCCAGTTTTTCCAGAGCGCGATTTAGCTGTTCCAAAGCGGCCTCCCATCTGGCTGTGTTGGCGGGCGAAGTTTCAACTAATTCTTGATTGTGATTTGTATAACTATCTGTGCGCTGCGGCAACCTTGTTACATCATTCACAATCTTGGTGGGGATGTCAGGACGTTCATTGCGGCTGGTCTCAATTTCTTCCTGAAGCTTGGCTCTGGTAAGCTGGTTGGTTAGAACCCGCTCGATAAGGGGAGCGCGCTTCTGGGGAGTGCCGAATTTGGCAAGGATAGGTACATGAGTAAGGGTGTCGGGTTTTTGTTCCACCATCTTTTTGATGTCTTCAGGAGCTTCGTAGAGAGCAACCCGCAATGTGACCCACTTGGGACTTTTGCCAATCGCCTCAGAAATCTCGCGGGCACTCATATTCTGGGTGGTGCTTAGGAGGCCGACCACATTGGCTTCGCCCATAGGGGTCAGGTCTTCGCGGGAAAAGTTTTCAGAGGCCATAATACGAGCCATCTCGCCATCGGTCAGCTCAAGCACTTTGACAGGTAAGGTAGCAAGTCCCACCAGCCGAGCCGCTTCCCGACGGCGATGCCCATAGGCTAGTTCATATTGGATAGTCCTACCCCGTTTGCGGCGGGCCAGTAGCGCACCGTAGAAGCCGTTTTGTCGGATGGAATTAGCCAATTCTTCCAGGTTTTCGGGGTCAAGGTCGGGGCGCGCCAGATACTGAAAGGGGTTATCCTGTAGTTGGCTGATTTCGATTTCAGTCACAGGCAATTGAACGCTGGACTTTTCCAATTCGGCTACCAATGAGCTAACTCCCACTACATCCAGTTCGTTCTCCTGGTCGCTTTCGTTGCTATTGCTAATACGGCGTTGGCGCATGGCGGTGCGGAAATCCTTGTTAGCCATCTTATTTTCCTTTCCGGGGGGCGGTATTCAGGCCCATACGCTCGGCTACTTCGCGGGCCAGAGAGCGATAATCGGTGGCGACTGCACTATCGGCGGCGTAAAGTGGAATGGGAGTTTCCATCGCGGCAGCTTCACGAGCCTGGGTAGAGCGGCGAATTTCGCTTTTGAATAAAAGGCCGGGATAACGTTCTTCGGCCTCGCTCCGCACTCCCCCGGTTAATCGAGTACGGTCAGACATAGTGAGAAATACTCCCAGGAATTTGCTGCTCAATTTATAGACCCGCGAATTATCGCGTGCTAATTTTAGTAGAGTATCCACCGAACGCAAAGCCCAGGGGCCATCTACTGGCACTACAAAAAAGTCGGCAGCATTAAGTACATTCACGGCAAATTTACCCAGATTAGGAGGGCTATCCAGAATTATCAGGTCATAATTAATTCTCTCAGTTTCAAGGGCAGTGCTAAGGAGCAAGTCACAGCCGGGTAGGGTTGGCATGACAATTTCAACCGCCGCTAAATCCATTGAGGCTGGAATCAGGTCTACGCCATTAAAGCGGGTATGGGTAATTACTTCGGGAGCAGTGGCACGCCCCAGGTAAACATCCGCGATAGTGCCTTTGATAGTTTTGTCGGTCAGGCAATCCACCCCGAATTGAAGGCTGAGGTTGCCCTGAGCATCGCTATCGACCGCCAGCACTTTCAAGCCTTGTTCGCCATAAAGCGCGGCTAAGGCGGCGGCTGAGGTGGTTTTGGCCGCGCCACCTTTCTGGTTGCAGAGGCCCAATGTTAGACCCTGGTAAGTTTTTGCCACTGTCTGCTCCTTCAATACTTTTTTCAATTGGAAGTTTTGTATGTCCTTATCATACCAGATTTTGGAGCGAAGTGGTAGCTAGAAGTAACAGTGTCGGAATTGTTCATTATAAATCCTGAACATGTCTGGATTAATCCTGAAAGATAGGCTATAATGGCAGGAAATCAGAAATTTGTTTGGCAAAATTAGCCTCCACAATCTAACTTGACATAAATAATAATTAAAATGGTAAAATTAACCGAAGCTGAACTGCGGAAATTAATTGCCGGGGGTGAAAATACCATCCTTGAGCTAAAGTTAAACGTACCTCGACCAAGCGAAATGGCTCAGCGAATTTGCGGACTGGCAAATGGGCAGGGGGGCTATATTGTTATCGGGGTAGAGGATAAAAACCTCCGCCTGGTAGGAATAAGAAACATAGGTGAAGCGGTGGATGGGTTGTTGAGGGCTGCTCGCCTGGTTGAGCCTTCGGTAGAGTTTAGCCCTTATGAGCCGGAAATTTATGTTTTGGATGAAAGGAATATTCTGGTAGCCTATGTGCCGTCCAGCGCGGGTGAGGTTTATCAGGCTGGCGGAGCTTGCTGGTTGCGACAGGGAACTAATACCCTGCCTATGAGTGTCCAGCAAATTATGAAAGCCGCTCGTGACCGGGGAAAAGTGCAATGGGAATTGGAAGTAGCGTCTGACGCAGAGTGGGAAGACATTGATATAGCCAGGGTTGAGGCTTATCTGAAGCAGCGACAGGATAGTTATAGGTTTGATAATCGTTACTTGGATATTCAGCAGCTTTTGGAGGGAATGCGCTGTGGGGTATTGTTGGAAGGAAAGTTCCGACCTACCAATGGTGGATTACTATTCTTCGGGCGCGACCCTCAGCTACATATCCCCCAAAGCGAGATTGTGTGTGTCCTATTCAAGGATAGCTACGGCATTGGCGGTTATTTAGATCGAAAAGTTATAACCGGAAACTTGCAGGATTTGATTGACCGGGCGGCAGCTTTTATTAACCTCTACCTGCCAGTAGGAGCAAAGATAGAAGGTTGGCATCGGGTAGACCTGCCTGAACTACCCACCGAGTTGCTGCGGGAAGCGTTGGTGAATGCGGTGATTCATCGGGATTATAGCCGGGAAGGGGAACGGATTCGCATTTTGATTTACAGTGACCGGGTGGAGATACATTCGCCCGGTCTACTCCTACCCGGTATTACAGTGGGAATGATGGAACGGGGTGAGGTTAGTTCCAAGCTACGGAATCCCCGGTTAGCAGGTTTGCTGCGGGATATTCCGCGTTATACCGAAAATATCGGCAGCGGGGTGCGCCTGATGATTACCCAGAGCCGCCTCATGGGTTTGCCCATGCCAGAGTTCAAGGAATTAGATGAATTTGTGGTAATTTTCCGCCGCCCTCAAAAGAGCGAAGAAGCTGACATATCCCTTGAAAATGCTCCATTAGAAAAACAAATCGAAATACCTGTGCCAGAAGCCCGTGACCGCGAAAGCCGTTTGGTCTTAGCGATGTTATATATTCAGCAAAACGGTTTTATCACCAATATGGAGTATCGCCGCCTGACGGGTGTTTCAGAGCGGGTAGCCGCCCGTGATTTGGCAATGTTGGTAAAAACCGGAGCCTTGCGGGTAGTAGGGATAACGCGCTCCCGCCAGTATCGGTTGCCCTAATTTTTGAAAACCGCAAAAGCTTATTGTGCCTAATCGTCCTGAGCTGGTGAAGGGTCTTGCTCAGAATATTAAGATTTTTCAGCTTTAGCTCGGAATGACAACGTATGAATAACTTTATGCTAATTTTTAGGCAATCGTCGCTAATGCTTGAGTAAAATCTTCCAACAGGTCGTTAATATCCTCGCAACCAGCACTCATGCGAATAAAACCTTCGGGAACCTGGTCGCCGCTCCACCGGGCCCGCCGCTCGGCACTGGTTTTGATACCGCCAAAGCTGGTGGCTTCGATGATCAACTTAGCCGAAGTTAAAAATTGGTCGGCCTCACTTTTACCCCCCAGCACAAAACTTACCACCGGGCCGAAAAACTGCATCTGTTTGACGGCAGTGGGATAGGCCGGGTCGGTAGGAAGGCCAGGGTAACGCACCACTTTTACTTCGGGGCGACTCTGGAGGAATTGAGCCAGAGCCAGAGCATTGGCACTTTGTCTTTCCAAACGTAGTGCCAGGGTAGAGAGCGAGCGATGCGCCAACCAGACCTCCATTGGGCCGGGAATTACGCCTTGTTGGGTGCGCCAGGTACGGAGTTTCTCGGTTAGAGCCTCGTCCCGACAGGAGACATGCCCCAGAACCAGGTCGCTATGCCCGGTAAGGGCTTTGGTATCGCTGGAAACCGAAAAATCTGCCCCTAACGCCAATGGCTGTTGCCCCAGAACCGTCGGGGTGGTATTATCCACTGCCACCAGAATTCCACGAGCATGTGCCGCTTCGCTTAATGCCGCAATATCACAAACATCCAGGCCGGGATTGCTGGGACTTTCCAACCAGAGCAAGGTTGCCCCCTCTAATATTTCTAATTGAGCGTTTCCAGCGGTAGGAGCCATCCGCACTTCTACCCCTTGCGCCGCCAGATGCCCCTGAGCAATCAAGCGCGAGGTGTAATAAGAGTCAGAAGGCATTACCAGAATATTGCCGGGTCGCAAAGTAGTATTGAAAACCGCTGCCACTGCCGCCATCCCCGAAGGAAACACCACGCTACTACCCCCTTCTAACTCGGTCAGGGCTTTTTCAAAGAGAGTCCAGGTGGGGTTATGGAACCGCCCATAGGTGTAGGGGCTTTCTTTGGGGTCGCCCGCCGCGTGATAGACCCCCGCGAAGGTTGGTCCGGGTAGAAAGGGTTGACCCTGCTCGTGTTCGGGTATTCCGGCCCGGACTACTTTAGTGGAATAGTGCATTAACAAATCTCCTTTGGCGAGGGAATTGAGGGGTTAAATAAAAAGTGCTGAGTGCTAAGTGCTGAGTTAAAATATTCCATTAACTCGGTACTCAGCACTCCCAACCGACAACCGACGACTGACAACCGACAACCGTTAATACACTTTTAGTTCTACAGAGTTGCCATCCGGGTCAAATACATACACCGAGTCGCCATAGCCATAAGCTCCCCAGTTGTGCAGTGTTTCCATTTTGATTGTCAGACCCTTACCTAAAAGGTGGGTTTTGAAATCGTCCCAGCCAAGCTTGGTTTCCAGATGTAGGCAGAAATGGTTAAGCGTATAGCCAGCAGCAGGGGCAAGCTGGTCAGGTTTGGCGGGGAACAAATCTATCAACATTTCGCCAACCCGCACTGAAAGAAAGCTGCGTGTGCCGGCGGCGAATTCTTCAGAGTTGAGCAGCTCCAGTCCCAGAATTTTATGATAGAAGTTGACGGAGGCTTCCAGGCTATTAACCGTTAGGGCCACATGGTCAGGGCCTTTGATTTTGAAAGGTAGCGACATAATTCCCCCTTTAAACAGTCAGTCCAGCATCTACCGTAATTATCTGCCCGGTCATACTTTCGTTTTTAGCCAGTAACACATAGGCCGAGGCACAGGCTGGAATAGATGTTACCGTTTTAAGGGCGGCATTTTCGGCAAAGCGTTTAACATCTTCGTCGCTCCACAGTCCACCCCAACGGGTAAGTAATAGGCCCGGTGCTACGCCATTTACTCGAATATCGGGGGCGAGGGCTACCGCCAGACAGCGGGTAAGATGGTTTAGCCCTGCTTTGGAAGTACAATAAGCCAGACTGCTACCGCGTGTGTTTGACCCGGCAATCGAGGTGGTGTTAATAACACAGCCTCCACCATTCTGACGCATAATTGGGGCGGCGGCCCGGGCGGCAAAAAAGGGGGCTTTGACATTGACCCCCAAAATATTATCCCAGGCTTCTTCGTCCAGTAAATCCATATCGGGGAAGGCCACAAATTTAGTCACCCCGGCGTTATTGACCAGCACATCCAGTCGCCCAAAAGTTTCGGCGACCTCATTTAACATTCGCTCAAGTTCTGACCGTTCTGCCACATTAGCCTGAAAGGCTTTGGCTTCTATTCCTAATTCTTTAAGTTCTCTGACAGTATCCTCGGCATCCTCTTTGGAGCGCGAGTAATTTACTGCGACCTGCATCCCTTCGTTAGCATACTGGCGGGCAATCTCCCGACCCAACCCAGTGCCGCCCCCGGTAATCAATGCTACTTTCCCCTTCAGTTCCATTGCTATTCTCCTATAATTTTGATTATGACTCTTTTTGCTCGTCGCCCGTCGAACTCCGCGTAATATATTTGCTGCCAGGGGCCAAAGTCGAGTTTGCCTTTGGTGATAGGGCAGGTGACAATTTGTTATACTAAAAGAAACAGCTTGGGTTACTTCCAGGCTTTTTTATTATCGTACCGTTTTCGGCCTTACCCTGCTACTTACTATTTGATGAAAGCAATCCTCGTATAAAAGAGGTTATTTTACCCTTTATTCTTTTTGTTAAGCTAAAAAAGGTTACAAAAAAAAGGTTGAAATTTCGGCGAAAAAATATTTCTTTTGGTACTCTTTTAGAGAGACATTGTTCTGCTGTCAAAAGTTCAGCTTTATCAGACCAAAATTTTCTAAGAATATTTATGTTATCAGTTTTTACCCAAATGTCCTGATGCCCGGTAAACTCAACTCTACCAACTTGTGAGCCCTTTTCAATAAATAAGGTGGTTTTTATTTTAGCCACTCGCCAACCCTTATCTACTAATTGCTCAACCGTAGTCCCATTTTTATTTAAAAAATTTCTCCCTTTTAATTTTGTTTCGAGATGTGGAGAACAACTTTTCCCTTTTTGCTCATTTATGCAGAGTTGCAAAATATCTCTTGGGGTACATATCAAGGGGGAAAATACTGAGATGCTTTCCCCCTCTTTACAGCTGAAAGCTGAGGGTCTAATAGAATAATCTTTGAGATTGAGGTTGTAATCTGGTATTCTACGATAAACAAAATCGTGGTGAGAGGTATTGTTGGGACTCTGCAAGTTTTAACTCCAAGATGACCTACAAAACTCCACCCAATACCCATTGAATATAATAACAAGCAAATAAAAAACTAGCCAGACCACTTCCTAAAATAGCTTGGTTTTTCTTAATCAAGCAACTAATCTCACCCTCACCACTTACGTTCAGCAGTAAATATCTGCCTTCAATTTCCCACTCAAAATCAAACCCACCGTCTGAAGTAGGCGATAATTCAGGATTATGCCAAGCAGTGGATGGGAAAATATTTCTATTTAGATACGAAGCATATCGAATAATTCCTTTTGCTCTAATTGTGGCCTTTAGCGTCGGTGCCAATCCATCTTCGCCATCCCAACCATCGAACAATTCCTTTTTTAGCTGTTCTATTTGGTCGAAAAAATTAGGATTCTGAATTTGAGCCGATGCAGTTGCGGAGCGATGACTCCCAACCTTTTCCCATATTTTAACATCATAACCTAGCTGGGAGCTATTAGTATTTTTGATTCTCAAGGTTGGATATTCAAGTGCTGTAGTCATTATTGATATAACCTCACTGTGTCGTCAGTAATACTACTAAAAAAAATATCGTTTTTGATGCTCCTAATTTTTTCAAATACAGACCAAATTTCTTCCGAAGATGTATCAAGAGATTTCTCCTGAAATACATCAATATCAAAAGTCAGACTCAAAACCCCCTCTTTTTGTTTTCCTCCAAAAGCTTCGGTAAGAATTGCCGTAATTTCTTGGTCATCTTGAGGTAGTACCAACCTCATAAATAACTCTTTGGGTATAGAACTAATTTTTTGAGATATTTCTGGGAAGGTTGATATATACTTTTTTAAGTCCTCGCCAGTTGAAGGTAATTCAAGCTGATTAATGTATCTTAAAGCCATTCGCCTCACCTTAATAGGTTTAGCCAGCTTGACATATAATTGCCACAACTCACGGGCTTCGTCTCTAAAATCTTCCCATTTACCATAAGGTTTTAGTTTACTGAAACTAAAACCTTCCAACCTAGTTTGGAGAACTTTTGTTTTATCAGAAGATAAAAAAATGTACCCATCTGACCCGACTACAGAATCAGATATTTTGGTTTGCCCGTCCTCTTGCTGCTCAAACTGAACCTGTGCAATATTTCTCAGTTGTTTTCCAGGAAATTGGTTTTTGATAGATAAGTAAATGGTTTCAAGGGTTATCAAATTGATTCCAGGAGGTAGGTCTACCTGAATATCTAGAAGAGCCTCAACAATTGGAGCGTTTTTTAAGTGTGGGTATCCGCTCATTCAATTTTCCTAACTATGGCTTTTATTGTCCTATTCATTAAACCTATAAATCATGCTGTAGTCAATAGTAAACAGTACCATTTTGATATTGAGTTTTTGACTAAGGGTTCAATCAAATTATATTTGATATGTCTAGCGTTATTCATATAGTATTTACGTCTATCGCAATAACTATAGAGTACCAGCTAAATCATCGGTTGATACTAACGAACAGGGCGGGTGTTGTCAAACCGCGTAATAATCTGGATAAGCTCACGGGCGGGCCGGGAGATTGACCCATAACGGCGATAGACCAGCCCAAAGATAAATTCCTCGGCTAAATCGGTGATAGGAAAGATTTTTATTTCCTGGTCTATCTGCGATGGGCGTAACAGGGCGGTAGGCATTAAAGCCACCCCCACCCCCTGTTTAACGAACTCCTTCATGCCCTCAATCGAGTCAATCTCGATAAGTTTGTTGATAGTCAGGGCACGGGCCGCAAAGAGGCGTTCTATAATGCGCCGGATACCATAACCCTCCCGCAAAACGACCTGGGGTTCTTGAGCGGCCTGTTCCAGTGTAACAGACGTTATATGATTTTCAACCAGAGAATGCCTAGTTGAGGTTATCAGGTGGAGGGGTTGACGAAAAAGCTCTTTAATTATCAGCGAGTCGGGACGCATGGGTGGGTCAAAAATAAGACCAAACTCCAGATGCCCTTCTTCGACCTCCCGCATAAGCTCGTCTGCCCCTTTAACGCTGACCCGCAAACGCACAAGGGGATATTGGTGGTGGAACTGCGAAAAAACGCTGGGCAAGAACGAAGCCGCCAGGGCCTCCACACAGCCAATATTTAACAATCCCCGTTCGCCCAACCTTAGTTCCGCCATCGCTTGCTCCCCCTGCTGGATTTGTTCCAAAATAGCGCGAGCATAGGTAGCGAATTCTTTCCCGGCGGAGGTCAATATCACCCGGCGGTCAATTCGCTGAAAAAGTTCAACCCCAAGTTCTGACTCAAGGGCGGCAATCTGACGACTAAGGGCGGATTGTGCTACCAGACAGTTTTCGGCAGCTTTGCGAAAATTCTGGGTCTGGGTGGCAGCTAGAAAGTAACTTAACTGGCGAAACTCCATAGAATAATGCCCCTTACAGTGATGCCTAATTAGTATCAACTTTTGCTAATATTGGTGTTAGACGTATCAAATTAAGCCTATTATAATCTAAAGAGGAGTCAGAAGTCAGGAGTCAGAATAAAGAACAAAGAATAAAGAAGTAAGAATTCCTGTTCCCCCTTCCACGCCTGCCCCTCCTGTACTCAGGGGGGTTAGGGAAGCGGGCTAGGGGGTTAGGTCAACCAACAACCAATAACGAGGAACACAATGGCTGCCAAAACGCTTTTCCCAGACGAAAAACATCCTGAAAGTTTATCGGTTACGCCTGAAAAACTGGAATCTTTTCAAGCCGATAAGAAAATCCGCCTAATAGACTGGATATTGATGGCGGGGGTAATTACCACCTGGGGTTTGACCTTTGTGGGTATCAAGGAAACCGACCACGAAGCCCCACCTCTCCAGGCCGCCGGGGTGCGCTTTATGATAGCGGCGTTGGTGTTGATGCCTCTAGCCCTACAGCCCGCCAAATTAGCTAAATTAAAACTGGCCGATTTTGGCCGATTTATGATAATGGGCTTAATCCAGACCAGCTTGATGTTTGGCATTATTTACATTGCCGCGCCCCATGTACCGGGCGGAGTTATGGCGATTATCGTGAATACTAATCCCTTTTTTGTAGCAATTCTGGCCCATCTTTTTATCAAGGGGGAAAATTTATCGCGCCAGAAAGTCTGGGGCTTGTTGTTAGGCTTTGCCGGGGTGTTAGTGCTAGTGTTTGGCGGTCAGGGGGTTGGGGATGTAGCCTTTTTTTGGCCTTTGCTATTGCTGGGAGCTTCGATTTTTTGGGCTACTAGCTCGGTGCTCGTCAAAGTCTTCAAGTTTCAAGATGTACTGAGTGCGACAGCCTGGCAACTGTTTTTTGGTTCAATCCCCTTGCTGATTACCGGGTTTGGCATTACTAACGACCAACCTATTCATTGGAACTGGAATTTTATTTTCTGGACATTTTATACCGCCGTAATTGCTTCCAGTTTTGGTTGGTGGGCCTGGTATGGTCTGTTAAAACGTTATAGTGCCAGCCGTATTAGCGTGTTTTTGTTCCTTGTGCCAGTGTGTGGGGTTATTGCCAGTATTATATTGTTGGGCGAAAGTCTGACTTTAGGGATGGTGCTGGGTGGCTTGCTGGTGGTTGGAGGAATTATAGTGGTAAATATCCGATTAGGCCGAGGCTTTAACCGCTAATTTTTAGAAGAAAATTCTTTTACTCCTAATTCGTGGACGGGGGGCTCAATGCCTCCCGTTTTTATTTTATAAAGTTGTGAAAATATTTTTATGATTAATCACGACTTTGTAATAGTTCCGTAACGGTGGCTTGATAAAATTGTAACAATAACAGTTTATACTACAAGTAGTATAGAGCCAAGATAAAATGCGAGTCTAGCCTATTCTTTTCACTGAGTTAGTAAAAAGTTCTAAAATTACGTTCAACCACAAATAGACCTGGGGTGAAAAGCATGTGGAATTATACCCTGGCTGGTAGTGACCTACTGGCCCTGATTAACGAAGGCATTAGTCAATCCACTAATGGCAACAAATCGGCTGCCCGTTTTTATTTTCAAAAAGCTCTTGAAATAGATAAAAATAACGAAACCGCCTTACTCTGGACGGCCTGGAATACCGAAGACCCCTACGAATCGGTTAAAATCTATGAGAAAATATTAACCAATAATCCCCGAAACGCTGTCGCCCAGGCTTATTTACGCTCTGCCAAAGCTCGCCAGGAAGTACGTGATAATCTGGTTATGAGCAGCAATACCCAACGCTTGCTAAAACGGGCCACTGGCTCATTAAATCGGAAACAGGCCACCAAAGTAGTCCCTTTTCTGGGTGAATATCTGGTACGGCAGGGCTACATTACTCATCAGCAGCTTGAGTCGGCTCTACGCCACCATCAGCAGTCAGTCAGAACTGGCAAACCACGACAATTAGGCCAATCTTTGATGGAGCTAGGCTACCTTAGCAAATCGCAACTCGACCAGGGCATCCAACGCCAACGCGAAGAATACGGCTCGCGCTATCTGGTTAATAACTCCTAAAAGGAAGCAAGAAGCGTCAGAATTTGTAGGGGTAGACCTTGTGTCTACCCTGTTTATTTTTGTAGGGACACGATGCATCGTGTCCGAGGTTAGGTCAACCGAGACGAATCGTAGGAGGTTGCTCCGTCAGCTGAAATTCCCCAATGCCAAGCGGGGAGACCCCGCCCCTACGAATTATTCCCTTTTCATCCTTCATCCCTCATCCTTCATCCTTTTTACTATCCCCCATCCCCATTTTCCCAATTGCCTGATTAGAAAATTTGTGCTACTATGAGATATGATTACAGTTTCTAGCAAAACAAAAGCTTTAGAGTTTAGATGGGCAATTTTATAACAGGGATAAAATGGGATGGTAAAACAAGAAACAATGGGACAAATGATAGTGAACCGCAAGGCTGGGCGACCCCAACAGTCCGAGCCGACCCCCCGGCAGCTTTTAATGCTAAAGTTTATTGACGAGTATATCCGGGAGCATGATGGCCTTCCACCTACTGTGCGCGAAATTCAAAAAGGGATCGGAGCATCTTCTACTTCGGTAGTGGAATATCACTTGACTATTCTGGAACGCAAGGGCCATTTGCTACGACCCAAAGGGCGGAGTTCCCGCTCTTTAAGTCTACCCAACAAGCCGGGGCGCGTCTCACGGGCCGCCCAGGTTCCGCTATTGGGTATTGTGCCGGGTTCTAGTCCGTTGGCGATAGTGGATGACAAGGTTGAATTGGCGGAAGTGCCGCCCCATCTGACCGGGATTTTGCCGCAGGACAACCTCTTTGCTTTGCGGGTAAAAGGGCTTGGTTTGCAGGACTTTTTGTTCACCGAAGGTGATATTTTACTTTTTATGCGGGCATTTCTGGCGAAACCTGACGAGGTGGTGGTGGTCTGGTTGGAGTCGAAACAAGAACTGACCTTGCGAAAATGGGAAAATAATCATAAAGGAGTAACGCTTTTAGGGAGATTATTAGGGGCTATTCGGACTACAGTGTAATAAAGGTTGACACAAGACGGGGCAACAAATATAATCAAAAAATAATAAATTACGACTTTCGCCTTGAACCTTACCAAAAGGGTTAATAACGCAGATTAAATCTGAAAGTTGACCTCAAGCGAAAGTCCCTTAATTTAGTGAGGCTAAAACCCAGCCAAACTTTGTCGGGAAAAGTTAGTGAGGAGGGCCATAGGGAATGGACAATCCAACTCAAACCACTGCGGTTGAGTTAGGGGTCATTGGCCCGGATGTACCAGGTTTACCGTCGGTCAACAAATTATCCGAGGCAGTAACTAAACCTCCCCTAGTGGAAGTGCCGGATACTACGGCACTGATGGAAGCCGTCAAAGCCGATTTACCGCCCGCAGATTGGGCGGCTATTGAGCGTGCCATCTATTTTGCCGCTAAAGCCCATGCTTCGCAACGGCGGGCCAGTGGCGAGCCCTATGTTATTCACCCGATTGCGGCGGCGACCACTATTGCCCAGATGCAGCTTGACCGCGACTCGGTAATTGCCGCCCTCCTCCACGATGTCCCCGAAGATACCGACGTTACCCTTGAGGAAATTCAGAAAACCTTTGGCGAAAAGGTCGCCAAGTTGGTAGATGGAGTCACTAAACTCGGCAAGATTAAATGGGACCCGAACGATGAGCAGAATAAGGCCCAGCAGGAAAAGCAGGCCCAGGCTGAAAATCTGCGAAAAATGTTCCTTGCGATGGTAGACGATGTGCGGGTAGTGCTTATAAAACTGGCTGATCGTCTCCACAACATGCAAACCTTGCAGTTCAAGTCTCGCGAGAAACAAATCAAAATTGCCTCTGAAACCCTCGAAATATACGCCCCTCTCGCTAATCGGCTCGGTATCTGGCAAATCAAATGGCAACTCGAAGACCTGGCCTTCCAATATCTACACCCGGACAAATATCTCGAACTTAGCGAAGGACTTAACGATAAGCGCGAGAGTCGCGAACGCTATTTGCAACGGGTCGTCAAGGGTATCAAAAAGGCTCTGGAGGAGTCAGGAATTGCCTCCAGTGAGGTTAGTGGGCGACCCAAACATATCTACAGCATCTTCAAAAAGATGTCCCGTAAGAAACTGCCGATTGACCAGATATATGATGTGCTGGCGGTGCGGATTGTGGTAGACGATGTGCGGGACTGTTATGCCGCGTTGGGAGTAATCCACACCCTCTGGCGACCCATCCCCGGCGAGTTTGATGATTATATTGCTACCCCCAAAGAGAGCATGTATCAATCCTTGCATACCGCTGTTCTCTCGCTGGATGCCCGCCCATTGGAGGTGCAAATCCGCACCAAAGAGATGCACCAGGTGGCAGAATATGGGATTGCGGCCCACTGGCGTTACAAAGAGGGTGGCAAACGTGACGTGGAATTTGAGGCCAAAATTGCCTGGTTGCGCCGCCTGATTGACTGGCGTAACGATGACGATGGCAACGATGCGCTTGAGTTCGTGGATACCCTTAAATCGGACGTGTTTCAGGATCAGGTTTACGTCTTTACCCCCAAAGGCGATATTTTTGACCTGCCCGCCGGGGCTACCCCGATTGATTTTGCCTATCGCATTCATACTGATGTGGGGCATAACTGTAGTCAGGCGCGGGTCAATGACCGTCTTGTTCCCTTGAATTACCAGCTACAGAATGGTGAAGTAGTCAAAATTGTGGCGGTGAAGAACCGCAAAGGGCCCAGTCGCGATTGGTTAAACCCGGCTTTAGGTTATATCAAAACGGCGGGGGCCCGCGATAAAGTTCGGCAATGGTTCCGCAAACAGGAGCGCGAGGAAAACGTTGCTCACGGGCGGGATTTGCTCGAATCGGAAATGAAACGGTTGGGCGTAAATAATATCAATTACGAAACCGTCGCGGGTTACTTTAACAAATATGATAAGGTAGACGATTTTCTGGCGGCGTTGGGCTATGGTGGGGTAACGATTAATCAGGTGGCGGGCAAATTGCTGGAGTCCACCCGCAACCAACAGGGCTTGCCCGAATTTATGCAACCCAGCAGCATTACCACCAACGCTACCGAGAAAAGCCCCCAGATAGCCGCCGGAATGCAGGTTTCGGGTTTGAGTGGTTTGCTCACCAGTTTGGCCCAATGTTGTCACCCGGTGCCGGGGGATGATGTTTTAGGCTTTGTTACAATGACTAAGGGAATTTCGATTCACCGAGCCGATTGCCCCAACGTTTTGAACGTGCCGGAAAAAGACCGGGGACGTTTGATGCCGGTAAACTGGGGTGATAGTTCGATCCAATATTACCGCGTGCCAATTCGGATGGAGGCGGTTGACCGGGTGGGTTTGTTACGGGATATTTCGGTGCTGGTGGCTGATGAAAAGATTAACATGAGCGAGTTTCGCACCTTACCCGCTAATCAGCGCGGGGTTATTACCATCTTGTTTAATGTGGATGTGACCGATGTAGACCAACTTATCCGGGTTTTGAACAAATTGCAGTCAGTACGTGATATTCTGGATGTACGCCGGGAAGCCCCTAATGGTGGTAATCGGGTCGCTAGTAAAAATTAGCTACGGCTCGTTAATTACTTATTATGAAATTTAAGTATTAAATCCGTAAATAGTCCTGGTGTCCCGGCAATAAATCACCGGGCTAAAAGAGCCTATCATCCCAAAATTCGGGTTTATTCTTCGGTTAAACCAATCCGTCAAAACCATGGGCTCTCTTAGCGCGGTGGGGCCTGTGCCCTGTACTCAGGGTATTAGTCCCGCGTAATCCAACGCCTAACCCTATTTACGGGTTATTTCGTTAAAGTTCAGCATAAATAGCGGTTAAAATTCAAAAGAGTCTGTTTTCACCGAACTTATTATATAAGAACTCAGGGGCATAAGATATGAGCACAACGACCCGGCCTCGCCTGGAAGAGTTTTTACTGGCAGTTCTCTGGACAATCAGCGCCCCTATCTGGGGCTATTTTGGTTTCATTGGTTACGTGGCTAATCTTTTTGGCCCGGACGAATTTAGTTTACCCCGCTTTACCCTCTCTTATTTCTTTCTGTGTATGACCGTTTTTGGGCTACGGTTTGCCCTGAACGTTTTCCTGCGGATACCTAAAGCCCTGCCGCGCTGGGTAGATAATTTTGCGCCACTGGTGCTGGGTTTTACTTTATTGGCTGGGTTTTTGTTTAGCATTACCAGCTTGATAATAATGGTACTTGATTTACTGCGACAGGCCACCAACAATATTATTCTAGCCTGGGGTTTCGCGGCTGCCGCCGGAGTTTTACTGATGGCGATGCTGCAACTATTATCGGCGGTGCATGTGCTTGAGCCGTTTTTAATCTGGTTGGAAAATCGCGATGGACACAAAGTTCCTTGGCTTTTGCGCTGGGTTGTTTGGCTAAATCTGGCCCAACGCACCTTGAGCGGAAGTGGGCGTAACAAGCGGCAAAGTGACCGTCGCTTGCGAGGTCCGCTTTTAACCGAGACCGACCTGAAAACTACGGTGATTGAGGAAAAACCGGGGGGCAGACCAGGGCTGGAAAAAACCATGATTGCTCACGGTGGTTGGCATGTTACTACGCTGGGTTTTGCCGCTAATGCCTCGGTGATTTTTGCTGCCAGCAACGGGCGCGTGCCTCATTTTCAGGCAGGTGGGCGACGGGGGATGATTTTCCCGCCCGAAATCAAATTCTGGGAATGGCATACAGGACGAGTACAGACTGCCTCTTTGGGACAGGTACAGAATTTCCTGACCCGAAACTCGGAGATTCCCACCAATTTACAAGGTTCTCGCTTTGTTATCCCGGCTGGCGGCGGCAAGTTTGCCTGGGTCACAAATAATCAAATCAGGATTGGTGATTGGCAAAGTGATGAGGTATTAACCCTTTCCCCCGAAGAAGGGGTAGCTTTGGATGGTTTTGGCGGGTTTAATACCCTGAGTTTTAACCCTGAAGGCACTAAATTCGGTTGGTGTGATGCCGCCGGACAGCCCCGCTATTGGGATTTGGAGTCGAACCGTACCCTGAACTTGCGGGAATATCCCGACTGTCCGGCAGGGTCTATCACTGGTACTGAGCAGGGGTTATGGGGGTTGCTGTTCAGTCCCGATGGCACAAAAGTGGCGGTATTGGGGGTGCGCGGCGTTCTTTTACAAAATGTTTTTACGGGCTGGCGTTGGTTTGCCGAAAATAATCCCACTATCGAAAAACTAACGGCTTTTGGTTTTGACCATAACGGTTTTGAGATGGCAATCGGTTTGATGGCCCAACCCTCGGCTATTCGTATGCCCCAACGGCGGGGGCGCACCACTGGACAGCTTGTACCGCCGACGGAAGGCTGGACTCCGATTGTCCGACTGTGGGATTTGCGGGCGGGGGATTTTGTTGACCTGATAGCTGGCAGCAGCCCCGTGCGAGAACTGGCCTTTAGCCCCGATAATCGTTTGTTGGTGGCGGTGGATGAGGAAGGGATTTTGCGGCTGTGGAGTATTGTGCCGGAAAATAGCTCCTACCAGTTGCCCCGTCAGGTGGCCCAACTTGACCTCGGCATTACCGGACGTAAAACTTTGGTGGCCTTCTCACCAGATATGGAGCGGCTAATCTGCGCTACTGACAATCGAATTCTTATCTGGAATATGGCTAAAATCCGGCAGGAATGGACGGAGATGGCCCGCACCGCTCAGGCGTAAAAGAGAAGGATGAAGTAGGAAGGATGAAGGATGAAAAAACCCAGGAAAATTCGTAGGGGCGACCTGCTGGTCGCCCTTCCGAAAAAGATAAACATACAAATCTACCCCTGGCGAATCAGGTTCAAATCAATCATATCTCCTCATCCTCATCTTCAATTGCTCCAGCTTCAAGCCATTCTATCGCACGACTAAGCATCTCTCTATTGTTTTTCTCGGTTTCTGTTACAAGAGCTTTTTGAAATATTGGTATTAAACTTATATCCTTTGTCCATTTCAAATAGTCTACTGCATTATTTCTCACATATTTATCTTCATCCTCTAAAAACGGTATAATAGCCTGTGTTGCCCGATCATTGGGAAACCTTTTCAAAGTAAAGATTGCTTCCCCACGAACACTAGGGGATTTATCTTGTAGCGTACTTATTAAAGTATCTATTACAGTGTTTAATGTATTATCTTCTTCAAAAAACCCCAAACTACGAACTATATTTCGTCTTACTTCTTCGTCTTCCTCTCTTTTCAATGCCTGAAACAGTGTTTCCAATACAATATCATTTCGTATTTGTCCCAGCCACCCTACTGTCGCAAATCTAACGCTGGCGTTGGGATCATTTAACATCTTTATCAATGGTTCCAGAGCTTCGGTATGTCCACGTTCCACAAACTTTCCGATTGCCCACACTGCCGCCCGTCTTGTTACATAACTTTCGTCATTGAGAGCTTGTAGTAATGGAGATATTGCAGACTCATCCCCCAATTCTGCCAACGCATTGGCGGCAAAGCAACGGTCAACCTCATCTGGACTTTTTAGCAGCCCTAAAAAAAATTCCAGGATTTGAGGGGTTTTGTATAATATACTGATTGCATGGTAGATATAACCACGTTCCTCTGAGGAGGGTATAAATTCCAGCAGATCTGGCACTGCTTCTTCACCTAGCTCTTTCACTTGCTCCACTATAAAATCAAATTCAAGCCAAACATCATTAGCCAGACTCTCTTTGATTTGTTGCATCTTCAAGCGAATCTTGTTTTCGTTAGTCATATTGTTATACGCATTTAGCAGACGATAATAGAAATACTTCCCACCGCCTCAATTATAGCATTAACCTTAGCCGCCGATAGTGAAGGTCGCGCCCTGCACTATCAATATTAAAATCGTTGGACAAAATCTCACCGAAAAGTGCTAAACTGCGGCATAATTTATGCTCTTTACTGCGTCAGGTTTATGTGGTCTAAATTTATGTGAGAGACAATGATTCAGTAAAGGGGAACATCATGGCTGATAAGGACAAATTAAAATTATCGTCTTGCCCGATTTGTGGCTATACTGATAGCGGGACTGACGCGGCGGCAATGGATGAAGATATCCGAATGCATGTTAAAACGGTGCATAACCTTGACCCGGAAAATCTTGGTGGTTCTAGTAATGTTAAGCTTCAAACCGAGGATGACACCGCTAATTCCGATACCCCCGCCATTGCACCTGCTGTTAATGTAGGTACTGCCGCAGTAGGCGCATTTGGTTTTCAACCATTGGGAAATAAAAAGGATGGCAGCGAACGGGCCAATAATGATTAGGCCAATAATTGCCTAAACTCTTCCCAGAATTTTAGGGAAAACAAAAGTCGAAAGCCAGAGGGTTTTAAACCTTTGACTTTCGACTTTTAACTTTCAGCTATTTAGTTAAGTAGAGACTTAACCTGTTCCTTATGATAGAACTCCAGCGTATCGGTTTCCTTGAAGTCCGAGAAACCGGGCAGACCAATACCACACTCATAGCCAGACGCTACCTCACGCACATCATCCTTGAAGCGTTTGAGCGAAGCAATTTCGCCATCGTAGATAACAGTACCGTTACGTAGCACCCGAACTTTAGAGCTGCGAATTGCCTTGCCATCCGTGACAAACACACCAGCAAAAGCATCGGTTTTACCAAGTTTGAAGACCTGTCGTACTTCGCCGTAACCGTCGGTAACATCCTGGAAGGTCGGGTCGAGCATACCTTCCATAGCCGCTTTGATTTCGTCCAACAAATTGTAGATGATATTATAGAAACGAATATCAACTTTCGATTTATCGGCGGCGCGTTTGGCCGCTACGTCTGGTCGTACGTTGAAGCCGATAATAATCGCGCTTCTGTCGGCCTGGGCTAACATTACATCCGACTCAGTAATTGCCCCCGTCCCGGCAAACAACACCTTGACCTTGACCTTTTCGTTAGAAAGCTTGTCCAACGAGGTGCGGATGGCTTCTACTGAACCCTGTACGTCAGCCTTGAGAATGATTCGCAACTCCTTGACTTTACCAGCCTGAATCTGGCTAAACAAGTCATCCAGCGTAACGGCCTGGGCCACCTGCTGGTTGTCCATACTCTTTTCGCGGAGACGGGCTTCCACAATCTCATGGGCCGTTTTTTCCTCTGGCACCGCTACCAGAATATCCCCGGCAATTGGTACACTTTCCAAACCGAGAATTTCGGCAGGGCTGCTAGGCCCGGCTGATTTAACTCGCCGCCCCTTATCATCCATCAAAGCCTTGACCCGTCCAAAGACCGTGCCAACTACCACAAAGTCCTTGACGTTTAGAGTACCGTTTTGGACTAGCACCGTAGTCACCGAACCACGAGTTTTGTCCAGTTTGGCTTCAATGACTGTACCAATAGCGGGCTTATCAGGGTTGGCCTTGAGTTCGCCTAACTCGGCTACAATCAAAATCATCTCTAACAGGTCGTCAATCCCGGTTTTGTTTTTGGCCGAAACCTTCACGAAAGGTGTATCGCCGCCCCATTCCTCCGGCATCAAACTAGCGTCGCTGAGTTGCTGCATGATACGTTCGGGATTCGCCCCTTCCCGGTCAATCTTGTTGATAGCTACGATTATCGGGACGTTAGCAGCACGGGCGTGACTTAAAGCTTCCAGAGTTTGGGGCATTACCCCATCGTCCGCCGCCACCACCAGAATAGCAATGTCAGTTACCTGGGCTCCCCGCGCCCGCATCTGAGTAAAGGCTTCGTGACCGGGAGTATCCAGGAAAGTAATTCTCCGGCCATTAATCTCAACCTGATAAGCTCCGATATGCTGGGTAATACCGCCCGCTTCGCCCGCCGCTACGTTGGTAGAGCGAATGGCATCCAAAAGTTTGGTTTTGCCATGGTCAACGTGACCCATAATTGTTACCACCGGGGGTCGTAGAATAGCATCGGGGTCAGCACTAATTTCGTCACGGGTGGGAATACGAACTTCTTCGCCTTCTTCTTTGAGCGGCACAACCTCACGAGTTTCATAACCAAGCTCGCCCGCCACAATCGCCGCCGTATCATAATCAATTATCTGATTAATATTAGCCATTACGCCGTTTTTAATTAATTCGCGAATTACGTCGGCTGGGCCTACTGCTAACTCATCAGCTAATTCTTTTACGCTCATTTGGGGCGGTAGTTCATAAATTTCGACCATGCGGCGAATACCCGTCCGCGCAACGGGCTTGGGCGCAAGAGCTGTTCCACCGGGGCGGCCGGGCGGAGTAAATCCAGGGCGGGGCGTGCCACCACGAGCATCACCAAAGCGTTTTACCCCGCCTACGTTATCACGCTCAAGTTGAGTATCTTTTGCTTTTTCGCGGTCACGGTCGCGGTCGCGGTCACGTTCACGCCGACGACCTGGCTCCTCTGGCAAAACTGGCGCAGGGGGCGGGCCACCAAATGAACGAC
>Ga0209511_1001036_pt1 | contig 25572 bp, 5 predicted proteins | sample SSSSmetaG_FD_184141 | JGI IMG/M metagenome (GOLD analysis project Ga0209511, IMG submission 184141) | Glacier valley bacterial and archeal communities from Borup Fiord, Nunavut, Canada, to study Microbial Dark Matter (Phase II) - ​SSSS... | ecosystem: Environmental > Aquatic > Freshwater > Ice >... | reverse complement strand
GACGATTGTGGCAAACCAATAAAATAAGTGTAGCCCAGGAACATTTTTGCACAGGTGCAACCCAGCTGGTCATGTCTCAACTATACCCTTTTATGTTTACCGGTGAAAAGAAAAGCAAAAAAATGGTTACCACTTGTGTCCCGGGAGAGTTGCATGAAATGGGTGCCCGTATGGTAACTGATTTCTTCGAAATGCAGGGATGGGATACTTATTATCTTGGGGCAAACATGCCGATCGAAAGTGTCGTGCGCTACATTAGCGAAATTAAGCCTCAATGCCTGGCTATTTCAGCGACGATGACTTTTCATGTCAGTGCAGTAGAAGAGATGATCCGGAAAATAAGATCAGCGCCGGATGTTTCCCCTAACTTAAAAATATTGGTAGGAGGATATCCCTTTAAGGTAGCCGAAGATCTTTGGGCAAGCATTGGTGCAGATGGATGCGCCCCAAATGCAACGGAAGCTATTGAACTGGCCAACAAACTGACAGCAGCATAAATATGAAAGAATCCATAGGTAAACAGTTTTCAATTTTGTGTGATTTGGAAGGACACGTTTTGCAGATACTTCAGGATCAAGGTCATTTTATGCCCGGTTCGCTAATTGGGGAAATGCTGTTTTCTATCGTTGTTCCCGGAGATTTGGATAAAATACTGAATTTTTTTCTTGAACTGAAAAGTAAACGGACCGCAATAGGTTGGGAGATCAATATTTCTACTCCGGTTGGCGCCGAAACCTTTTCGTTTTTAGGTGGTATTTATGATGACCAGATCGTTATTGCAGCCGCGACAACAAAAAACGGTGCCCAACTCCTGTTCAATGAACTCACCCGGATCAACAACGAACAGACGAATATCATCAGGACCTTATCGAAAGAAAATGAAAAGCTACAAGCTAGCCCTGAAGAACCACCGGTTGATTATTACGAGGAGCTGAGCCGCCTGAACAACGATCTGGTGAACATTCAACGCGAATTGGCGAAGAAAAACCGTGAGCTTGACGAACTGAATAAACTGAAAAATCAGTTTCTTGGAATTGCCGCACATGATCTGCGTAATCCTTTGGGCATAATTATGGGTTATAGCGAATTCCTGCTTGAAGAGGTTGAAGAAATACTTACGGAGGACCAAAATCAGATGCTTAGATCCATAATGGAATCCAGTGAATTTATGCTTCGGATGCTCAATGAACTCTTGGATATATCTGCCATCGAATCGGGGAATTTAAACCTTAGCCTTGTTAAAGCTGATTTGGTTCAGGTTGTTAAAAAGAATGTTGAATTGAATAATGTGATTGCTCACAAGAAAAACATCAGTATTCATCTCAATATAACAGAGCATCTGCCGGAAATTCTGTTTGACATGGGTAAAATCGAACAGGTGCTAAATAACCTGATAAGCAATGCTGTAAAATTTTCACAACCAGGATCAACAGTAAATGTCATCATTTCTAAAAGTGACACTGATCTGACTGTTGCAATTGCCGATCAGGGGCCTGGCATTCCGGAAGCGGAACGCGAAAAATTGTTTAAACCCTTCCAAAAAACCAGTGTGAAAAGCACCGCAGGTGAAAAATCTACCGGGTTGGGCTTGTCGATTGTACAAAAATTAATACTCGGTCATCATGGTAAAATATGGGTGGAAAGCAAGGTTGGCGAAGGATCTACATTTTATTTTTCACTACCAATTTAGTATAAATCTCTAAGATAACTAATTGAGTAACATAATAATGAAAGACTTCAAAATTCTGGTGGTGGACGATTCTCCTGAAATACTTGACCTCACCATCAGAACATTAAAGAAAGCCAACTATACTGTTTTCCCAGCAGTGAACGGAGCTGAATGTATCGATGTTATACATCGTGAAAAGCCAGACATCATTTTACTCGATGTCATATTGCCCGATGTTAACGGAAAGGAGCTCGCCAAAGAAATCAAGAGCGATCCGGAATTTTCTTCCGTTTTTATCATTTTGCTCTCCGGATTAAAAATCAGTACTCAGGATATTTCTGAAGGTCTGGAAGAAGGAGCTGATGGTTATATGACAAGACCCGTGAACAGCCGTGAATTATTAGCAAGGGTATCATCAGCATGTAGGATTATAGATGCGGAAAGGAAGTTGTATCTTAAAAATGCGGAACTTCAAAAAATAAATGCGGAGAAAGACAAGTTCTTCTCCATTATCGCGCATGATCTGAAAAGCCCTTTTAATTCAATTCTTGGCTTTAGTGAACTGTTTGTAGAACAAGCTGCCAAAAAGGATTATGAAAGTATCGATAAGTATGCCGGATTAATTCTGAAATCTTCACACGCAGCACTGAATTTGCTCTCCAATCTCATGGAGTGGGCTCAATCGCAAACTGGAAGAATGAAATTTAGCCCGGAGCAGTTAGACCTTACCAACCTAATTAATGACATCGTGACACAATTTGAGAACACTGCTCTGCAAAAAGAGATAGTTGTCTCAAAATCATTACCTCATGGGCTGTTGGTTTTTGCCGACAATTCCATGTTGAGTACTGTTTTGCGTAACCTGATTTCAAATGCAATTAAATTTACTTATCCGGGAGGGAAAATTAGGATATCTGCTGAAAAAGATCAAAATGAAATTAAAATATCGGTTGGTGATACCGGGAAGGGAATCTCTAATGAGGTTTTAAATAAGCTGTTTCAAATTGATGGAAATATTACTTCTCCGGGAACACAAAACGAAACAGGTACAGGTTTGGGATTGATCCTTTGTAAAGAATTTGTTGAAAAACACAACGGGAAAATTTGGGTTGAAAGTAAGGTGAATGAAGGTTCTACTTTTTATTTCACTATTCCGGTACATTCCAACCTTGAAGAAAAAATTATTCCACTTGAAACTGAGAAACATCATGTTCGCCAAGTATCAAAATTAAAGATACTAATTGTCGAAGATGACCGTACATCTGAATTGTTGCTGTCGACTATGTTAAGCTCTGTCAGTACTGAGCTAATAACAGCGAAAACAGGAAAGGAGGCCATAGAAATGTGTCGCTTTCATCCTGATATAGATCTGATTATTATGGACATTAAAATGCCTGAAATGGATGGGTATGAAACCACCCTGCAAATCCGTGAATTTAATAAAGAGGTGATAATCATTGCCCAAACAGCTTATGCGCTAGACGGAGAGAGGGAAAAAGCCCTTAAATCGGGATGTAACGATTATATTTCGAAACCAATTAAAAAAACCACCTTATTAGAACTGATAATTAAATGCTTTGGTGTTTAAATTATTGAAAGAGAATAATTCGGGATTTATGCGTAATAGAGGATAATATCCACAATATCCCTCTATGGAAAATGGGGAATTTCTTCCGGATATGTGTATAATCTAGGCTCTACTGCGAATTAAATATCCAAAATAGAGGGTTGACTTGAAAAGCCACTATAGATCTTCACCACTAAATAGCTCTGCCTGCAATTAAGTTTAACATTGATTACCAACGTAATTGATGAGATCAAATGCTCGTTGGGTTCAAAAGTTCTCCAAGTCGAAACTTGAATCAACTTTAAAAAAAACAAGGGTGTCACAAATTTTGAGACACCCTTGCTTTTCACTATTATCACAAATACATTTTCAATGTTCCTTAATATGGCTTCATACTTTTAACAATCATTTTGTGATAGATCCATGCTCCTTAGAAGAATCGTATTTTGACGTATGGTCTGACTTCCCATTCGAATAATCACCTTTGTCTTGTTTAACAGGTTCTCCTCTTATAAATCCGGGAATGTAAATTTCAGTTCTTCGGTTTTCTCGATGTTGAGGAGGCAGCAGTTTTTGATTCTCATTAATCAACTGTGTTTTGCCATATCCTGTTCCATTGATCATCGATCTGTCGATTCCTTTCGATACGATGTAATTGACGGCAGCCTGCGCACGTCGTTGCGATAATTTAATGTTGTATAGTTCATTGCCCCGAACATCGGTATGCGAGCTTAATTCGACTCTCATTTCGGGGTTCTCTTTCATAAGTGAAACCAGTCGATCAAGTTCAGTAGCTGCTTCAGGCAGAATATCCCATTTGTCAAAATCATAGTAAATATTGCGAAGAACAATATTTTGGTTTGTAATAATATCCATCCATATCGTGTCGCTGACAATTTCGCTGCTATTCAATTTGCACGCAAGCAAAACCTTGGATTTTTCGGGATATCCAAAAGTGCTGGCTGTAACTTTACAATCGTTTCCATCGCAAGGTAAACATGCTATATTCCCGATACCATCGGTTATATACATCTGTTTATCACAGGAAGTTACCCTGACACCCGGAATCGGCCGCAGGCTTGATTTATCGTAGACATATAATTCGCGGCAATTTGCCTGAAATTTAGGATATCTTTTGAACGTGAATTTATAAATATCATCATCTCCGGTACCCGGGCGATTCGAGGTGAGGTAACCATACTCTTTATCAGTTGGAATAGTCATCGCAAAATCATCGTATTTTGTATTGAGCGGTCCATCAAAATGGCCAATTTCGTTGTAGTCAGAGGGGAATCTGGTGTAATACAAATCAAACCCTCCATTTCCAAACCGTCCTTTCGAAGAGAATATAAGGAACTGACCATTCAGATTTTTGTCTGTAAGAAACGCAAATTCTTCCTTTTCAGAAGTATTTATTTTAGGACCCATATTGACGGGCAGTCCCCATTTCCCGTTTTTTCTTACCGAATAATAAAGGTCTGTTTCTCCAAATCCACCCAGTCTGTCGCTCGAGAACACCAACGTATCGCCTGATTGTGTTATTGCAGGATGCCCTACTGAGTATTCCGGATTATTATAAGGGAAATCTGTTATGTTTTCCCACTTGCCATTTACTTGTTGTGCAATGATAATTCTGAGCCTGATAATTCCCTTATGAAAAGGTTTTGTTTTCGCCGTTTGATCAAGATAATTTTGTGTCACAAACAATTCTTTTGTTTTTGCACACCACGATACCGGACCATCGTTAACCCTTGTGATAAATTCTTCGAGCGGTTTGCGATCACCATTTATATTACCCTCTTTGTCAATAGATGCTTTGTATAAATCGTAAAACTCTTTATTTCTGAGGGTATAATCCGTCTTGCTGTTCAACTTATCATTGAAAGTAGTGAAATAGAGCGTGTCTTTTATAGCCAAAGGACCAAAATCACTATGTATCGAATTTGTGCTTATTTCTGAAATTTGGATGATGGAGTCGTTAAAAATCCGATTTTCGTTAGTTTGCGAATAAACAAGTGACGAAAATAGCATCAAAACCAACAGGATAATATTTTGTTTTACGGATAGTAATTTCATTATTACGTTCTATTAATCTTTGAATTAAATATTGTTGACTTATAATAAATCTATTTCCCTTTTAAAAGTACCTCGGAGAAATGTATTTATATTTTGAATAATTAAACTCGTAAGAGATCATTACTTCATGCACCCCATTTTGATAATTTCGCAGATCTGTTGTTGTGAAATCATAAGCATATCCAAACCTAAGGTTCTTATTAATGACCCACTGGGCAATAGCTCCAAAGGCATCTCCCGATCGGTACATACCTCCCACCCAGAATTTTTCTGCCAGTAAAAAATTGGCGGATATATCGTATTGGAAAGGTGTACCCACAACTGTTTTAGTCATAAATGTTGGCTTAAACTTTACATTATCAGACAAATCAAACATCATTCCTCCAGCGAAAAAAAAGTGACGCATCTGAGATTTTGTATCATAGTTGTTCACATTCGATTTGTAGTTGTTTTCAACAATTTTGGGTAAGGAAAGACTTAAGAAATACTTTGGTGATGATAAGAATAGCCCAACGCCAACATTAGGCATGAACTTATTGTTGATGGTGGTCTGAAAATCAGGATCTCCCTGCAGATCCGGGTATTGAACTAACTCAGGAAGGTTATTGCTATAGTTTGTAAAGCCTCCCTTTATTCCAAACCGTAATGTGGTAATGTCGGACAAAAGGACTTCATAGGAATAATCGACATTCATTGAAAGTGTCTTTTCGATCCCGACTTTATCAATCACAACATTAAAACCAAGCCCCACATGTTCCGATTTTAATGGTGTCTGGAATGAAAATGTTTGAGTTGTAGGATGTCCGTTTAATCCAACCCATTGGTGACGGGTTAACGCCATAATTCCGATTGACTTCCAGTAACCGGCATAAGCAGGATTTACAGTTTGCAAGTTGAAAATATATTGAGTGTACATAGGATCTTGTTGTCCTTTCGACAAGAGTGCTCCCATTATCATCAGTGTTGCCAATGTTACTCTTCTTATGATTTTCATATTTCTATTATCTATTTCTTTTAGTTTTTTTAATCACTCTAAATCAAATCGCTTTTCCGACCCGATTGCTTTATTAAGTTACCGGTTCAAGTATATAAATCCAGTTAATACTTTACTGCTATTCAATTTAAGGATATAATAATAGGTCCCGACAGGCAGGTCTATATCACCAATCGTTAATTTGTTATCTGAACGTCCGTTCCACCATGCATCTGACTCGGTTCCCCAATAGTCGACATTTCCATAATGGTCTTTTTTGAAGACCAGGTTACCCCATCGATTGTATATTTCGATGATGGGGTTCTCATAATTATATAAACACCTGACTTTAAATGTATCGTGAATCCCATTGGCGTTTGGAGAAAAGGAGTTTGGAACAAAAACCTCGCATTTATCATCTTTCCCAACCACGATTGTCACTTTTGCGATGGAGCATAACGATGGAGTTCCGTTATCACAAACCTGATAGGTAAACGTATCTGTTCCCTGGAAATCAATTACCGGCTGATAGGTGTAATCACCATTTGGAAGTAGTACGAGTTTACCATGAGCTGGAGCTTGGACAGGAGTCGTATTTAAAACTAATTGATCGCCATCCGGATCCTGGTCATTCGGAAGAAGATTTCCCTCAAGTGATTGATTCTCCAGAGCGTTAAAGTTATCAGCGACTGCAACTGGTTGATGATTCACATGTTTTATCGTGAGAACCATTTTATCGTTGGTAGATCCACATGGGCTGGCTGAAGCCGATGTCAACATGAGGTTGATTACACCTGTTTCTTTCGCCGCCGGGGTATAGATTGGATTCAACGTATTAGCACCTGTAAGAATACCTAATCCATCATGCGTCCACAAAATAGATGTCGCATATTGAGTACTTGCAGTATTGACAGTAAAGGTTGAACCTTCGTTGATTGCTGCGTCTGCACCTGCATTTACTAAAGCCAAATGTGAGATATTCAGCACCATGTCGTCGCTGATCACAGAACAGGAAGCCGCCGGACTCGTTTTAAGAGTAAGAGTTACACTGCCATTTAAAATATCTGCAGCACTTGGTGAATAAACCGGGTGCAAAGTAGTCGTATTGTTAAAATAGCCTGTTCCTGAAGTTGTCCAGATAATTGTTGCGGCATTTGTGAAAGAGCTTGAACTAATTAGATAGGTATCAGACTCACAAATCGTAGCGTCGATGCCTGCCGAAACAGTAGCGACGAGTGGCTGGGTAATATTAATCGCAAGATCGGCGATACATCCGTTTGCATCGGTCACCCGGATCGTATAAGCACCTGCTTCCATGTTCGAGACCACATTTGCATTCACTTCCGCATTTGTCGCGCCAATTGGTTCATTAAGTATTGAATAGGTGTAGCCAGTCGTTCCACCTGAAGCAATTACGATAATGCTTGCGGTAGATGAGCCATTACACAATACATCGGTTTTGCTTGATAACGCTAGGGTCAGCCTTGTCGGCTGATCAATATCGAAGGCCAGATAGTAAGTGCAACCATTTTTATCAGTGACTAATACATTGTAACTACCTGCACCCAGGTTATTGAATATACCAGTAGTATTGGTTGTGACGCCGTCCAGTACAAAGGTGTACGTACCTGAACCTGTTCCGCCTGTCGCAGTTACAAGAGCAGTAACTGTTCCGCCATAACAAAGTGGTTCAGGAGTCGAAATCTTAGCTAAAAGTGTACTGTTAATGTTGACGATGTTAAACGATGTCGTAACAGTACAACCTCCTGCCGCAGGAGTGAAAGCTGCTATGTAATAACCTGCTGCCAGGTTCGTAAAGGTTGCCGGTGAAGTTTTGCTTATACCGTCGAGTGTTACTAAACCTTCTTCACTTCCTGTGAGAACAACCGATCCGACAGCAGCATTACAATTGGTACCGACAATAGAGCTCGCTTTTATTATAGGAGTAGAAGTGACACTTAATGTCATTGAAGATACCGCATTTGAGCAAATTCCAAGGCCGGTTGCTGTCAAAGTAATCATTATTGAGCCTGTGGTTGTTGGGGTAAATGTAGGATTCAATGCATTCGCATTACTAAATGTTCCTCCAATACTTGACCAGGTAATTAACGAATAATTTGAAGCTGTTGCACCTGTTAATACAAAAGTGCTTCCTGAACACGTTGATGCATCAGAACCGGCAAAGGCTTTTGCTGCCTGCCAGATTGTCAAAACCATCATGTCGCTTAGGATATTTACACCACCCACACCAGTTGCAATCAGCGTTAGTTGAACCTGACCTGTTGTAATATCATCCAAACTTGGCGTATAAACAGCATTTAATAAAGTTGGATTATTAAAAGAACCAGTACCGGAAGTCGTCCACAATACAGAACTTGCATTTACTGCTGTTCCGTTTAATGTATAAGTACCTTCTGACGTGCAAATAGCCGCATCAGCACCAGCACTAAACGACATTGCCCCTAATATTGCGAAGTTCGCATTCCCTAAACTACCAGTGTTGGTGTCAACAGTAAGAATACCATCGACAGTTCCATCGTTTCCAACACTATTCCCAATATTTTCACCTGTCGAAACAACTCCTACAGGATAGGTCGCGGTCGACAAGGTTGTCCCTGCCACTTTTGATCCATTGGTAATAATCAGTTTATATGAAGTGTTGATAGCGAGTCCATCTGCTTCACTGAATAGGTAAGTTCCATTTAATGCCACTGCCTTTGATGCTACAACTTTATTCAGTGTATTCACCAGATTTATAAACAGTGTTCCTCCGGAATTTGAACCATTACCGTTTACTGTATTGTCCGATAGTCCATTCGAATCATTAAAAACGGTTCCACTAATTGATAAACCAGTAAATGGAATAGTTACCGAACCCGATGTAGCAGAACTTAACCCTTCGTTGTCGATAACAAAATACGACATAACAGAAGTTACTGCACCATCAACAGGATCAATAGCGATAGTAACCAATGATTGACCAGTTGCACTAGAAGGTATGCTAATGCCTCCAGCCGGAATTGAAGAATAGGTAATCCCATTGATTGTTATGCTGGTTGCATTGGTAGGCATCGTTGTAATTCTGATTGAAGCAATAGTCCCATCCACATCAATACCACTGAATTTATCTGCAAACACAGCAATACTGTTTGTTCCACCTGGATTGAGTTGGCTTGGCATTGCATCTGCACCGGCAATTGGTGCATCATTTACTGGCGTTATAATCATATTCACCTTTGCCGCGATTGTAGCATAGACAGTCCCGTCAAAACCATTCCAGTCGAACGAAGTTGAACCGTTCCAGTTTGTATTCGGAGTGAACATGAGATTTGCAATATTCGCAGCTGAAATCACATCACCCGATGAAACCGGATTACTATTCAGCTTGAGAATTCCGTTAGTCGGAAGTGTAATGATTTGAACTTGAGTTAATGAATTTCCATCAATATCGGTAAACTTAGAAGTAAAGTCAGCAGGTAGAAACAAAATATTATTGTCTTCAATACCTGTTTTCTGCACATCTGAAATTACCGGTGCGTCGTTCACCGGATTAATTGTCAGGCTAACCAGTGTTGCTGTTGTACAGCTTCCATCTGCATCACATATTTTATAAGTGAAGCTATCAGGACCATTATAATTGGCCGCCGGAGTATAAGTGAATGTTCCGTCAACATTGATGATCAGCGTACCATGTGCCGGAGCTGTAACCACCGACCAGACATTGCCGCCGTCGCCGCTTGGAGTGTCGTTCGAACCTAAATTGCCTGTCAGCACAACATCTTCAGTTCCAGTAAAGGCATCAGCCACAGCTACAGGTACATCGTTGACCGGGGTAACAGTAATACTCAGGTTGGCAGTGGCGGTCAGAGAACCGTCGCTGATTGTATAAGTAACAGTCGGTACCGGGCCATTGTAATTGGCCACCGGTGTAAAGACGAACGAACCGTTGCTGTTGATAACCAATGTTCCTACGCCGGTAATGGTAGCAGTACTTCCGAAAGGATAAACCGTTGCATCGCCATTCACCATAAACTGGTTTACCGTGATTACATTTCCATCCGGATCAGAATCATTGGTAAGAACATTGCCGCTTTTCACCACATCTTCAGGAGTAGTGGCGATATCATTCACGGCAACAGGTGAGTTGTTCACTGGAGTTACTGTCAAGTTGACAAGCGTTGCCACTGTACAGCTTCCATCCACATCACATATTTTATAAGTGAAGCTGTCAGGACCATTGTAATTGGCCGCCGGAGTATAAGTGAATGTTCCGTCAACATTGATGATCAGCGTACCATGTGCCGGAGCTGTAACCACCGACCAGACATTGCCGCCGTCGCCGCTTGGCGTGTCGTTCGAACCTAAATTGCCTGTCAGCACAACATCTTCGGTAGCTGTAAATGCATCGATAGCTGCAACAGGTATATCGTTGACCAGAGTAACCGTAATATTCAGGTTGGCAGTGGCGGTCAGAGAACCGTCGCTGATCGTATAAGTCACTGTCGGTACCGGGCCGTTATAATTGGCGGCCGGGGTAAAGACGTACGAACCGTTGCTGTTGATAACCAAAGTTCCTACGCCAGTGATGGTGGCAGTTGTTCCGAAAGGATAAACTGTTGCATCGCCATTGATCACAAACTGGGTTACGGTGATTACATTTCCATCCGGATCAGAATCATTGGTAAGGACATCACCGTTTTTCACAACATCTTCAGGTGTTGTGTCGATATCATTCACTGCAACCGGTGCGTTGTTCACCGGAATTATTGTCAGGCTGACAAGTGTTGCCACAGTGCAGCTTCCGTCAACGTCACATATTTTATAGGTGAAACTGTCGGGGCCATTGTAATTGGCGGCCGGGGTATAAGTGAATGTTCCGTCTGGGTTGATCACAAGCGAACCATGTGCCGGACCTGTAACAACCGACCATACATTGCCGCCATCGCCACTTGGCGTATCGTTCGAACCTAAATTGCCAGTCAGAACAACATCCTCGGTAGCTGTAAAGGCATCAATTGCTGCTACCGGTACATCGTTGACCGGGGTAACTGTAATCCTGATAGCTGCGGTGTTAGTATTTGTTCCATTAGTTACTGTATAAGTAGCTGCAGGAACAGATCCATTATAATTTGCAACTGGTGTAAACGTAAATGTACCATCCGAATTAACAACTAATAAACCGATTCCTGATATTGTTGCCGTGGCACCAACACCATAGCTTGTTCCTCCGATCACAAATTGGGTTACCGTTAATGATAATCCATTCGGATCTGTATCATTTGACAATACATTTCCGAATACCGGGGTGTCTTCCGGAGTTGTTATGTTATCATCTGAAGCAATTGGATGACAATTGGATGCTGAAATCGTAACAGGCAGATCAGCGGTACAATTATTAGCATCAGTCACGCGTAGAGTATAGGCACCCGCTTTCATACCGGAAACAACATTTGCTAATATTGTAGCAGCGCCCCCAACTGGTTGTGAAATGATACTGTAAGAATATCCGGTTGTTCCTCCCGAGCCGACTAAAATTACACTACCGTCAGATAAGCTTTGACAAGTGACATCATTTTGATTAGTTTTTGACAATACAAGTGGAGTTGGCTGATTGATATCAAATGCTAAATAGTAATTGCATCCATTGGCATCAGTTACAAGTACATTGTATTTACCAGCCGCAAGAAGGGTAAATATACCGGTTGTATTGCTTGCTATACCATTCATTAAGAAGGTGTAAGAACCTGCACCACCCGTGGCTGTCACGGTGGCCGTCACTTTATCGCCATAACACAATGGATCAGCGACACTAACCGTTGCAGCCAGTGTACTGTTGGTATTGATGATATTGAAGGTCGTTGTTGCAGTACATCCACCTGCGATAGCTGTAAATAATGCAGAGTGATAACCTGCTGCAAGTGTTGTAAATGTGTGAGGTGAAGCCTGAGCTGCACCGCCATCCAGGCTGATTGTACCGGTAACGCTGCCGGTAAGTGTAACTGCTCCAACTGAAGCATTACAGTTCGTATTGACAATTCCACTGGCAGCTAAAGAAACGGCTGTCGGATCAGCTAAGACATAAGGGCCGCCTGTGATCTGGCATCCGCTCGCATCAGTTACAGTTACCGAATACGTTCCTGCTATCAGACCTGTTGCATTCCGGGCATTGGTCCCGTTGGTCCATGCGTAAGAGTAAGGAGAAGTTCCTCCTGAAACAGTGATATTTACACTGCCGGTGGCTGCTCCGTTACATGACGGATTAACCTTAACAGCAGCAACATTGGTGACATCAAGTATATTTGCAGGCTCAGTGATCGTAACAGTCAAATCCTGGGAACATCCGTTTGCATCAACAACATGAACGGTATATGCTCCAGCTTTCATTCCAGTGATAACATTACCAGTAACTGAAGGTACATTGGGTCCTGCGGTCACGGAATAAGTATAACCAGGAGTTCCGCCTGCTGCTATTACAGTTGCGTTTCCAGTTGATGAACCTTTGCACAAAACATTAACCTGGCTCGATAAAGTCAGGTTAAGTGCTGACGGATTATTGATATCAAAACTGACAGTGTAAGCGCATCCATTCCCATCGGTAACTTTTATTGTATGATTTCCGACCGCCACACCGGCGAAGGATCCGGTTCCCTGGGTGACTCCACCATCGAGTGAATATAAAAGACTACCTGTACCACCGGTACCGTTCACAACTACCGATCCCGTTCCGTTATGACACAATGGAGAATTAACACTTCCTATTGTTGCCGATAAAGTGCTGGTCGTATTGCTGATCCGGAAACTGGTCGTTACCGGACATGCTCCGTTCGAGGTCGCCGTGTAATAACCGGCAACCAAACCTGTAAAGGTCGAAGCAGAAGCCTGGGTTGTGCCGTTTAACGTGATGGTACTTCCATCGCTGCTGGTAAGAATTACGGTACCCGTAGCTGTTCCGCAGGTGGTTCCAACTATTGAACTGGCAGTCAAAGTAACAGCTGCCGGATTGGTAAGAACATAAGGTCCTCCCGTGATCTGACATCCGCTGGCATCAGTTACAGTTACCGAATATGTTCCTGCTATCAGACCTGTTGCATTCTGTGCATTGGTCCCGTTGGTCCATGCGAAAGAATAAGGAGAAGTACCCCCTGAAACAGTGATATTTACACTGCCGGTAGCCGTTCCGTTACATGAAGGATTGACTTTAACTGCGGCAACAGTGGTGATATCCAATGTTGAAACCGGTTGTGTGATTACTACTGGTATGGTAGTGGTACACAAGTTAACATCGGTTACCCGAACAGTATATGTACCGACTTTCATGCCGGTTATAATGTTTCCTGTTACTGTCGGCACATTGGGTCCACCTGCGTCGACGCTATAGGTATAAGTCGGAGTTCCGCCGTCAGCTACAACAATAGCGCTGGCCGTGGAACTTCCAAAACACAAGACATTGGTTTTACTTGCCAACGACAGGTTAAGTGCTGACAGATTATTAATATCGAAACTAACTGTATATGCACATCCGTTACCATCGGTAACTTTTATAGTATGGCTGCCAACTGCCACGCCGGCAAAAGATCCGGTTCCCTGGGTTGATCCACCATCGAGTGAATATAACAGACTGCCTGTTCCACCTGTTCCGTTCACAACTACTGATCCCGTTCCGTTATGACACAATGGAGATGTTACACTTCCTATTGTTGCCGATAAAGTACTGGTCGTATTGCTGATCCTGAAACCGGTCGTTGCCAGGCAGGTTCCGTTCGAAGTCGCTGTATAATAACCGGCAACCAAACCTGTGAAAGTCGTTCCAGAAGCCTGGGTTGTGCCATTTAAGGTGATTGTGCTTGCATCGCTGCTTGTAAGAATTACCGTACCAGTAGTCGCTCCGCAGGTGGTACCGACTATTGAACTGGCAGTAAGCGTTGGAGACTGTGTGACAGTCAGACTAATATCGTCAGTAGCGGTTGTACAGGCAGCATCTAGTTTGGCAGCTGTCAGTCTGAGTGTTATTGTCCCTGTTGAAGTTGGAGTAAATGTCGGATTTAACGAATTAGCATTGTTAAATGTACCCGTACCCACTGTTACAGTCCATGCAATACTTGCATAATTTGAAGCAGTTGCACCGGTTAACACAAAGTTGTTTCCCGAACATAGTGATGCATCAGGTCCTGCGTTAGCAGTTGGAGCCGGCCAGATATTCAGTACCATAAAATCGCTGACCGTACCGCATCCACCATTTCCTGTTGCAGTAAGTGTAAGTTGTACCTGCCTTGTTGCAATATCAGCTGCACTTGGCGTATATGTTGGAGTTAAGGTAGTTCCGTTCGTAAATGTACCTGTTCCATTTGTAGTCCACAGTTGAGATGCAGCATTGGAGGCTGTTGCGCCCGAAATGGTATATGATCCGCCACTCGAACATAGAGTTGCATCTGTTCCTGCGTAAACCGTTGGAAGTTTAGTGATTGTCAAAACCATACTTGCGATTACTGGTGTGCAAGTTCCTTTAGCAGTTGCGGTCAATGTCAACGTAGCTGTTCCTGCAGTAATTTCTGCGGCACTTGGAGTATATGTGGGGTTAAGCGAACTGGAATTATTAAATGTTCCTGTACCACTTGATGTCCAGGTCAAACCTGAATAATTAGTCGCTGTTGCTCCGGTGATGGCATAGCTATTTCCGGCACAAATAGTTGCATTGGCAACACTCACAGTTGGCGGCGTCCAGATAGTTAAAATCATTTTAGCCGTGACATTCGGGCACACTCCTCCACTATAGGCGGTTATGGTAAGCTGAACCTGACCATCCTGAACATCAGAAGCACTCGGTGTATAAGTTGGTGTTAATGCTGAAGTACTGCTAAAAGTACCTGTTCCATCGGTTGTCCAAAGATAAGAAGTTGCATTTGTTGCAGTCGCAACAGTTTGGTAGGTTAACGTATTCGGATGACACATCACTCCGTCATTTGCAGTGAGAGTCATCACGGGTGAACATGCCGTAACAACTGGTGTTACGACAGAGTTATTGGATGGATTGACGTCACCATCCGGATCAGGATCGCTGCCGTTCTGGGAAACATCATTAGCAGTTCCAGGTGTAGTTGAGCTTGCTGTAACGGTGTTGTTATAACTTCCGGCACTCAATATTTTAACTCTTAAACGGATATCAGAAGACGCACCAACAGCCAGAATATTACGTGTTCCACCGTTATCAAGTAAGTTGCCGACTCCCGCAAAGGATGTATTCACATCAAATGAAGAACTGGTCAGACCTAAAACAGCATAATTGGTAACAGTTCCGAAAGTGGTTGTCAAATTTTCAGCTACGTTAATATTATCCAGCGGAATATTCCCATAGTTTTGAACCCGGATATTGAACAAAGCTTCATAAGTTCCGTCTCCATTGTTTGTCATACTGACCAACTGTTTGGCTACACCAATTTTAGGTGCACAGTTGAGTACATCCACCTTCAATTGAAAGGTAGGACCTGGGCAATTTGTTGGTGCTGGTCCGGCTGGAATAATTGTATAAGTTACCTGGCCGTTACCAGTTCCTGAATTTGCCAGAACATCGTTAATTGGTCCTGATCCGCTTAAAGAATAACCAGTAACTGTTCCGATGGTATTTTGGGCCGTCCAGTTAAAAATAGTACCGGCAACGGCTGAAGTTGGTATATAATTACCAGTTGACAAACCGCTGCAAATAGATAGTGAAGATGCACTTGTTACTGTAGGAACTGGATTTACAGTAATCACAACATTCCTTGTTGTGCCGATACATCCCGATGGACTTCTTGGCGTTACAACATAAGTTGCTGTTTGGGGTATAGAAGTAGCATTAACAAGAATATCAGTTATTGATGCTGAGGTTCCGGGTGATGTCCTTGCTGTGCCACCTGTCATACCACCCGTAACTGTAGGCGCAGACCAATAGAATGTAGTACCGGGAACATCAGGAGTCGTGGTCAGAACAAGACTTGCCGCTGTGCCGCTGCAATTCGCTTGAACCAAACCTGCTGTTACTATAGGTTTTGGGTTCACAGTGATTACTACTGCTACAGGATCCCCGGCACATCCATTGATCGTGGCAGTTACCATATAGGTAGCCGTTTGATCTGTTCCTGTTGTATTTACTAAGAGATCTGTGATATTAGCAATTGTTCCCGGAGCTACTCTTGCCGTTCCACCTGTAATATTCCCTGGTACTCCCGAAATGGTAGGTGCCGGATAACTGAAGGTTGCGCTTGCTGTTGTAGATGTCAATGATCTGCTTGCGTTGCTGGCACTACAAATAGTCTGCACCAATCCAGCTGTAACAATCGGTTTGGGATTGATCGTGATCACAACAGTTGTCGGACCTCCAACGCACCCCCCCAATCCGGCTGGTGCCGTTGGTGTTACACTATAAGTTGCTGTCTGAGGAAGAGCAGTTGGATTGTTGTAATTATCAATGATTATTCCCGTTCCTGACCCATTATTTGTGTAAGTCATCCCTCCAGTTAATGTAGGAGCACTCCATGTATAAGTCACCCCTCCCGCCATAGAAGGTGTAGTTGTCATCGTAAGGTTTGCGGTCGCATTCCCTGCGGCATCTGCACATAAACTCTGAACCAAACCAGTTGTCAATTTAGGCCTAGGATTCACAGTTACAATAACGGTAAATGTAGAACCATTACATGTTCCGGTTGGATTCCTTGGGGTTATTGTGTATGTCGCAGTCTGGACGATGGCTGTTGGATTCACGAGTACGTCAGTAATTGCCGCTGTGCTTCCTGTTCCTCTGGCTGCACCTCCGGTAATTCCGCCTGTTACTGTAGGTGCCAGATAAGTGAAGGTCGTCCCGGCTACTACCGGATTGGTTGTTAAAGAATGATTCAAAGCTGTTCCACTGCAAGTTGTTGTTGTCCCTGCAACTCCAATCGGGGTTGCATTTACCGTTACAGTTACCGTAAAAGTTGAACCGACACATCCTCCTGTGGGATTTGTTGGGGTGATCGTATATATCGCTGTCTGTGCTGTTCCTGTTGGATTAATAAGAATATCCGTAATATTAGCTGTACTTCCAGTTACACGCGCATTTCCACCTGTTATTCCACCAGTTACAACAGGTGCAGGGTAAGTGAATGTTGCCCCAGCGACTACCGGAATGGTTGTTAATGCCTGTGCTACAGAGAATCCGCTACAAATAGTTTTGGTCTGTGTAACTCCTGTCGGAGTGGCATTCACAGTTACCGTTATTGTAAAGGGCGATCCAACACATCCCCCGGAAGGATTTGTCGGTGTAATTGTATAAGTCGCTGTCTGAACTGTACCAGTTGGATTGACCAACACATCAGTAATATCTGCAGTACTGCCTGTTCCTCGGGCTGTACCTCCTGTGATTCCACCGGTCCCTACTGGTGCCGGGTATGTGAAAGTTGTCCCTGCTAATACCGGATTGGTTGTCAATGCCTGGTTCACTGCCACACCACTACAAATGGTCTTTGTCTGAGCTACTCCAATAGGTTTCGGATTCACAGTGATCACAACTGCTACAGGATCTCCGGCACATCCATTGATCGTGGCAGTTACCATATAGGTAGCCGTTTGATCTGTTCCTGTTGTATTTACTAAGAGATCTGTGATATTAGCAATTGTTCCCGGAGCTACTCTTGCCGTGCCACCTGTAATATTCCCTGGTACTCCCGAAATGGTAGGTGCCGGATAACTGAAGGTTGCGCCTGCTGTTGTAGATGTCAAGGATCTGTTTACGTTGCTGGCACTACAGATAGTCTGCACCAATCCAGCTGTAACGATCGGTTTGGGATTGATCGTGATCACAACAGTTGTCGGACCTCCAACACATCCCCCCAATCCGGCTGGTGCCGTTGGTGTTACACTATAAGTTGCTGTCTGAGGAAGAGCAGTTGGATTGTTAAAATTATCAATGATTATTCCCGTTCCTGACCCATTATTTGTGTAAGTCATCCCTCCAGTTAATGTAGGAGCACTCCATGTATAAGTCACCCCTCCCGCCATAGAAGGCGTAGTTGTCATCGTAAGGTTTGCGGTCGCATTCCCTGCGGCATCTGCACATAAACTCTGAACTAAACCAGTTGTCAATTTAGGAGTAGGATTCACAGTTACGACAATCGTAATAGAAGAACCAATACAACCATTAATTATTGGGAAAACAGTATAAGTGGCGGTTTGAACCGTTGCTGTAGTATTGACTAAAACATCAGAAATTGGATCGATATTACCTGGAGTCACCCTCGCAGCACCTCCGGTTATGTTTCCCGCTCCTCCAGAAATAGTCGGTGTCGCATAGTAAAATGTAGTTCCGGGAACTGTTGTACTTAAAGTAATTCCAGCTGAATTATTACTGCAAATGGTATTGGTTAGCGGCGCAGTAACAATTGGCGTAGGTCGTACCGTAACAATAAGACTAAGTGGCGCTCCAACGCAAAATGTTGGTGTAGGCCCAGTAGGTGTAATTACATAGGTAACTGTTCCGCTGGCTGTGCCTGAATTAACTAAAATATCGTTTATTGGTCCTGAACCACTCACATTAAAACCACTTATAGTTCCACTGGTTAATGACGCAGTCCATGGGAAAGTTGTACTTGCAACTGCCGAGGTTGGCGTATAGGCAACAATCGCATTATTACAAATTGACAAGGAAGATGCACTGCTTACGGTTGGTGTCGGATTAACCGTAATCGTGAAACTCGTTGGAGTACCTGTACAAACGATCCCACCTGTATTTGTAAATGATGGTGTAACAGTAATCGTGGCTACAACCGGCGATGTGCCACCATTCGTGGCGGTAAAAGCACTAATATTCCCGGATCCACTGGCTGGCAGACCTATGCCTGCTGCAGAATTGGTCCAGTTATAGATGGTTCCTGGCAGAGTTCCAGTGAAAGTAATTGCCGCGGTACTGGTCCCGTTGCACAATTCCTGATTTGATATTCCATTGACTGTCGGTGTTTGGTTAAACGTAATGTCAATGTTGTCAGAAGTAGAACAACTGACGCCGTTTGCAATAGTCCAGGTTAAAGTATAGGTACTACCGGCCACTCCTGAAAATGTTGTATTATAGGTGGATGCCGGTGCCGCAATTGTGCCACCAGCACCGCTGGTTATCGTCCACAAACCTGTTCCCGGTGAAGGATTATTCCCTGCAAGCGTAACCGTTGTTAATCCGCAAATGGCAGAGCCAATCTGATCAGGACCTGCGTTTGCCGCAGGAGCATTTGTAATCGTAACAAAATCTTCAGTATTTGGGCATGTCCCGCTTGTGATCCTCCAACGAAACACATAGGTTCCGGGAACTGTACCGGTGATGGTTGTTGTGGCAGAGTTGGTTGCAGTAATAGTTGGATTATTCGGACCGCTGATCCGAATCCATGTTCCGGTCTCGCCTGATCCGGCCGCATTTCCAGCCATCGAGAAAGAAGAGGAGTTACAAAGAAGCTGGTCGGAACCAGCTGCAGCGGGTGTGGTTGCACCATAAACAGTAATCTGCATGTCGTCCTGCGTGGTACAACCGCCATTTACATGCGACCATCTTAGAACGTAAGTTCCGGGAATAAGATTTGAAACGGTGGCAGACCGATCTGATATTAGGCTAAAAGTAGGAACATTTGGTCCTGAAACAACAGACCACGATCCGGTAGCGGGCAATGTTGGTGCATTACCGTTCAGAACCGCTGAAGTTGCAGGACTACAAACTACCTGATCGGAGCCTGCCAGTGCCTGACTCGGAATTGTATTGAGGGCAACAGTTACATCGTCATGATTGGAGTCACAAGCATTACCGATGGTCCAGCTAAATCCGTATGTATTTCCCATCGTTCCACCAATGGCAGAGGTTGTCGGACTATTGGGCGATAAAATGGTTAAAGCACTTCCCGAAATTTGTGTCCAGGTACCTGTTCCATCGGTTGGTGTATTTCCAACTAAAATGATTGGAACGAGCGAACAATACGAAGTAGTTGTACCCGAAACATCAGCTACTGTTGGCAGGTTCAAATCAGCAACGGTTACTTCATCAAATGATGAGCAAAAGACAGTCGATGAAGTCCAGCGGAATACATAGGTTTTTCCCGGAATAATATTATTAACCGTGGTGTTTGCCAAATGCAGGTCAGCAAATGTTTCTGTCGTTACGGCCGGACTGATTTGCGTCCAGGTTCCTTGTCCGATAGTAACCGGAGTGGCGTCAAGTGTGCCTGAAGTCTGGTTACACAAGGACTGGTCAGTGCCAGCATTTGCCGGGGTGGGCGTCTGATAAACAGTGATGTCAACTGTTTGTGTATTGCTGGTACATGTTCCATTTGAAACTGTCCAACGGAAAGTATATGTTTCAGGGTTACCATTTGATTGAGGCCCCATCCCTGTGATCGTCGAATTAAACAGAAGTGGATTTGTAATTGTTGGCGTAGGACCGTCACCAGCTTGGGAAACAAATGTCCACGTACCCAGTCCAATTGCGGGACTGGTTGCAGCCATCGTAGTAGTTGTCGCGCAGGTTAAATTTTGGTCGGCTCCAGCCACTGCTGCTGACGGAGCTGCAAAATTTGTGATTTTAACCTGATCAGCATTTGAACAGGTGCTATTTGCAACAGTCCACAAAAATACATAATCACCTGGTGTTGCGCCATTGAATGTAGCATTAAACGCATTGATATTTGAAAATGAACCACCTGCCGGCCCTGATAGTTTACTCCAGGTTCCGGTTCCGGAGACAGGATTGGTTGCAGACATTGTAAATGATGCGGCATTACATAGTATCTGGTCCGATCCGGCATTTGCGATACTTGGGGGAGAATAAAGCGTGACAGTCATATCATCAGTTGATCCACAACCACCTGCAATTGTATAACGAAAAGTATAGACCCCCGATATTAGTGCGGAAGCTATGGCTGTATTCTCTGATGTTTTGGTAATTGTAGCTGCACTTGGGCCGCTGAACATTGTCCAGGTACCTGTGCTGGCAAGAGTGCCGGTAAGGTTAACAGAAGTGATGGTTTCGCAATAACTTTGGTCGCTACCTGCGTCGGCAGGTAATGTTACGTCAACAGTAACTGTTGATGATGAAGGTGTACAATAGATGCCTCCTGAGACCGTCCATTTGAATATATAAGTTCCAGTAATTAATCCGGTAATATTGCTGCTACTGGAAGAAGGTGTAACTATCGTCGGGGTATTTGGTCCACTGACAATTGTCCATCGACCTGTCCCTGACACTGGCGCAGTTGCATCCATTATTACGGAACTAAAACCACAGATTGTCTTTGGACTTGTACCAGCAACGGCAAGTGAAGGTGCCGGATCTGAAACAAATACAGAAACATCATCGAACGAGGTGCAGGCACCGTTAGTAATTGTATATCGGAATACATAAACGCCCGACTGAAGATTTGATATCACCGGCGATACTTGTGTCCATGTTGATGGATCAGCATTACCATCAAATAATAAGCCTGCATTTCCTGAAACCTGTGTCCATTTGCCTGTTCCCGTAGTCGGTGCACTACCAGAAGGGTTAAGTGTTCCACTTGTACCGCATATTTTCAAATCAGCTCCTGCCGCCGATGTTGTAACAGGTGTATCGATCGTGACAGTTACAGTATCTCTTGTAGGATTGCAACCGCCGCTGGATATTGCCCATTCAAATTTGTATGTACCATTAGATAGCCCGGTAACTGTACTGTTATATAAGGCATTGTTAGTGATCGTACCTGATGCCGGACCTGCAATTTTTGTCCATACTCCGGTTCCCGGGGATGGATCATTCCCTGCCAATGTGATACTGGTAGTTCCCGAAGAAACGCACTGATCAACACCAGCATTCGAAACTATCGGCCCCAAAACATCGATTACATCAACAGTCATAAAATCGGTCGCTGTACCGCAATTATTCGATAACGACCAGGTAAAAGTATAGGTGGTATAAGGCAATAGTCCCGTTACAATCGCCTTGGGGTTATGAATATCGGAGAAGTTGATCCCTGCACTTGGAGTAACGGACCATGTACCTCTTTCGAAAACATAAGCCGGGGTTGCGGCATTCAGGTAAACCGGTGTATTGTAGCATATACCCGTCTGATTGGGGCCTGCATCATAGGTTGTCGGTGTAACTTTAGCTGTGTAAACATTTACATCATCCTGAGTTGTAGGGCAATTAGGCCCTCCAGAAATCATCCATCGGAAGACATACAAACCATCGGGTAAAAGTCCACCAATTGTCAAGTTAAAACTATGCGGACTGGTTAATAGAATTGCAGATGGACCACTAACCTGCGACCAGGTTCCTATTCCTTTCCCGCCGTTTAAAGTTGGATCATTACCCACCAGATCAGTCCCCGCAATGTTACAATTTAAAATCTGATCAGTACCGGCATTGGCAGCAACTGCATCATAAGAAGTTACAATTGAAATTTCCGAGAAAGGTGTTGAACAATTACCACCTGTTGTAGTAATGCGTCTCATTTGTACCAAATAAGTTCCCGAACTCAGCAGCCCGTTTATTGTTACTGGTGAAGCACTCGTATTCGTCCAACCTGTTGGGAAAGTCAATCCGGCAGTTACTGGTCCGCTTAAAATCCGGTATTGGGTAGTTCCGGAACCCCCATCAATAAAATTTATACTTGCCGAACCGGCGTTACATACAAGTAAAATTGGGTCGGGAGTAGTGATCGATAGGCTTGGTGGATTTGGATCATACGATATGTTCACACTTGATGTACTGGAACAGGCAGTAACCGCATTATTAATAGTATAGGAGAATGTATAGGAGTTTCCGCTCGTTAAACCAGTAATAGTTGTAACTGGCGAGTTTGGACTAACAATGGTAGCTGCGGGTCCACTTGTTTGAACCCATTGTACTGTCTCGTTGATATATTGTGGTATTGAACCATTCAATACGGTTGAAGTTATTACAGGATCACAAAAAATCTGATTCCCGGAGGGTATACTTGCCTTGCTGACATCAGCCGTTGCCGCTGGTACAGTAATCTGAACCTGAGCCGTTCCGGAGGCACAAGGGCCTACAACCGTCCAGCGAAATACATAGACGCCTTCAATCAATCCGGTTACCGATGTGTTTGACGAGTTTGGACTAACAATTAAGGGCACATTTGGGCCACTAACAATTGACCATGTACCTGTTTGCCCGCTAATTCCTGAGCCAGCATAAGATCCGGCCAGATTGGTTGATTGTGTTGAAGAAAAACAATGATCAAGGAGCTGATTAGCACCCGCTGTTACAGTTATTAATCCTCCTCTATTTGTGATAACAACATCATCGTAGGAAGTGCAACCGTTAGGATTTGTGATTGTCCAGCGCAAAGTTGCCGCACCGGATGAACCTCCCGAAAGCGTAATCGCTGAAGTTGGACTGGATGGGTTATTAACGATTACTCCATTTGCTCCACTCCCACTCCAGACACCTGTTTCTCCAGAACCCGGGGCATTGGCTGACAATGTACCTACATTTATGCCCGGACAATAAGTTGCATCGGGTCCGGCTGAAGCAATTGATATCGGACTAACTGTATGATTAACATCCTGATAAGTTAACGATCCATCGGCACAGGTAGTTGTTATACGGAAAGTATAAGAATTTCCGCCAATCAGGTTAGTGACCTGCGTATTCAGCACATTTGGACTCACAATGGTAGCAGCCGGACCAGCTATCTGGGTCCACGTTGCGATGCCATCTTTCAGTAAACCCGAAATGCTGCCTTGCAAATACAAAGGTTGATTAACACAAATTGTTTGCGCAATACCGGCGTTAACGGAGCAATTCTGCCCTTCCGCCTGCTTCAGTCCGCCCAATCCAATTAGTAAAAAGATCAAAAAGATTTTAATGGTCCGGGAAAATGTGTTTCCCTTTTGTCCAAAAATAGTGTACTTAGATGTGGTCATATGCTGACTGATTTGTGATGAAAATAGGCGCAGTTGTGGCATTGCAATGTGTTATTTACGATTTCTTCGGTTTTTTTATTAGAAAATATTTATAGTAGAATTTTTGGTCTTACCGAATGGTCACTCTGATAAAATTATAATTATCAACATTGGTAATTAAGCAAGAAAAGTTATGTGCATTAATTCAGTGTGTTAAAAAATATTTTCGGAGATAAGATGGAGTTTAATCACATTATTGAGAAAAATAATTCCGCGGCAAAAATAATATTCATTTGTTAAAATATGTCAACGGATAGTATTTTAGAGTGATTATAAATAAAAGATTAATGAGTATTGGATAAGTCATTAGGAGCCTTGAATATCAAGCATTTTAACATGAATGAAAAGATAATAAACATTAACGATCATTCATTTATAATCACTTTGCCATTACGATCTTTTCCGTCTTGCACTTTTGGCGAGGGTTAAAACTATTTCTGAGTGATTGCCAATTCACTTGGTTTGGCTTACAGCCCACTGCAAGAGTTCTTTTCGTGAGAATAGAAGCTTGTTGCCATATTTGAGATGTGGCATCTCTTTGGAAGAGGTAAGTATATAGATTTTAGCCTTGGATATGGGATATCCATTCTCTTTCAGCAGTTCAATAGCCGAGATTAAAGTCAGATTGTCTGGCAATGATTCTTTAATTTGGGTTTAGGCAGAAACACAGCTATAGCTTCGTTTACGATGACCTTAAGTTCTTCGGTAGTAGCTACTATTATTGTTGACATTTTGCGTTCATTTTAAGGTTATACATACTCTATCAACATGGTCCGCTCAACGCTGATTTAATTACAAATATAGGTATTTGCATGTATATATTTCAGATATTAAGTGCTGTACACAGCATTTCAAACCATGGTAAATGATACGAAATGAATTCAATGCAAACAGATAAAAGACCAATTGTATTTACATAAACTTGCGATTCCGTGCAGAATCGAGGCAAATGGTCTTCAAAGTAAGGATGAAAATTTATTTTTTTTGGAAAGGAGATTAAAACAATCCAATTTGATTATAAATGACTATTATAAATCTGTAGCGAATTGTATGCAAATAAAAAAAGAGCTGCAACTTTTACCGTTGCAACTCTCTTATTATCTGTGGGAACTGATGGGTTCGAACCATCGACCCTCTGCTTGTAAGGCAGATGCTCTGAACCAACTGAGCTAAGCTCCCTTTTTCTTTCAACTTAACATTTAACTGCTTCGTTCAAAAGTGTTGCAAAGATAGACCTTTTTTAATTCGCTCCAAATATTTCAAAGAAAAACCTCCACTTTTTTTCAGAAACTTTAATTCTGCGGGATTCAAATCCGATGACCCGAAATACCGGGTCCA
>Ga0209511_1001035_pt1 | contig 25590 bp, 26 predicted proteins | sample SSSSmetaG_FD_184141 | JGI IMG/M metagenome (GOLD analysis project Ga0209511, IMG submission 184141) | Glacier valley bacterial and archeal communities from Borup Fiord, Nunavut, Canada, to study Microbial Dark Matter (Phase II) - ​SSSS... | ecosystem: Environmental > Aquatic > Freshwater > Ice >... | reverse complement strand
TCGCCGGTGGCCAATGGTTTTGCTAACCTAACCTGTTGCATGGTTTGTCCACGGGGATCATTAAACTTTTGCTCTATACCGTTTTCAATATATTTATCTATTATTATTCCCTTCGTTAAATAATCTGGTGAGGCAGAATTTTGCCTTGCCGTTCCAGGCACATGAATATTTAAAATTAATTTAAACATCAATGTTTTCAATTCCGTTGGGCTGTTATTAATGTAGCTGATGGTTTCTGTACCCGTTACTGTTTTTGATGGCGGTGCTACAGAAACGTTTATATTATACTTACCATGATTTTGCCAGTATTTTTTACCGGGCTTTCCATCTGCACTTCGGGTTTCGTTTGTAAATGCTTTTTTAATATTCTGCGGCATCATTAAAGGTTGCTGTGCAAAAATATTTGCTGAAATAAGGATACAGCACAAGCTTATAATTTTAATCATTGTATAAGTTTATATTTAATGAAATTAGAGAGGAAGATAATGCTAACCTATTTTTTAAATAAATTTAGTAGGAACGGTAATGACAGAATTTAGAATTGGTGAATTAGTACAGATTTAAAACCTGCTTTTGCAAATGGTGACTTATGCTTTTCGAATTGCCGAAAAAAGATAAACTGCTGAAAGGCTGCCCGATTGCAGTGTAAAGCCCGCAAGCGAGGAACGAGTGCGGACTTGAAACGAAAAGCGGGAACCCAGGCTAAACAATGCTTTGCTGTACACAGCCCCCAACCTTCTTTTTCTAAATGTTTTACAGTAAATTCGTTATGAATGGAAGTGACTACTGAAAATATTGTAACGCCTTACACACTTGGTGAGGAAGATGAAAAAAAGCTGATACTGCGCCATTACCGGGCTTTGCTGCGTGCTCTTAAAACAAAATTGAAACCGGGCGATAAAATGTTGCTTCGCAATGCTTTTGAAATGGCAGCCGAGGCGCATAAAACTATGCGGCGCAAAAGTGGTGAGCCATATATACTTCACCCGCTTGCCGTAGCTATGGTATGTGTGGAAGAAATTGGGCTTGGTGTGCGGAGTACCATCTGTGCTTTGCTGCACGATACTGTTGAAGATACTGATATAACCCTGCAGGATGTAACCCGCGAATTTGGAACCGAAATAGCAAAAATTGTTGATGGCCTTACAAAGATTTCTTCTGTAATGGACAGCAACAGCAGCCAGCAGGCAGAAAACTTTAAAAAGATTTTACTTACGCTTACTGATGACCCACGGGTAATATTAATAAAGCTTGCTGACCGGCTGCACAACATGCGCACTATGGACAGTATGAAGCGGGAGAAGCAATTAAAGATTTCATCTGAAACCGTTTATGTATACGCACCTCTTGCGCACCGCATGGGGCTGTATAATATAAAAACAGAAATGGAAGATCTGGCCATGAAATACATGGAGCCGGACACCTTTAAATTTATTGCGCAAAAGCTGCAGGATACAAAAAAAGAACGTACCAAATACATCAACGATTTTATAAAACCTATAAAGGAAAAGCTTGACAGCACAGGCTTGGATTGTGAAATTTACGGCCGTCCAAAAAGTATTCACAGCATTTGGAGCAAAATAAAAAAGAAAGGCGTTGCTTTTGAAGAAGTGTATGATTTGTTTGCTATTCGTATTTTAGTAAATGCACCTACAGCTAAAGAAAAGGAAGAGTGCTGGAAAGTGTACAGCATTATTACCGATGCCTACACACCAAGCCCTGAAAGGCTTAGAGACTGGTTGAGTAACCCTAAAAGCAACGGCTACGAAGCTTTGCATACAACTGTTATGGGACCACAGGGCAAATGGGTGGAAGTGCAGATACGCACAAAGCGCATGAACGAAATTGCAGAAAAAGGATTGGCTGCGCACTGGAAATACAAAGAAGGTACAAGCGAGGAAAGCCGTTTTGACCAATGGTTTCAGCAGATACGGGAAAGCCTTGCAAATAACGACAGCGAATCAATTGATTTTTTACAGGACTTTAAAACCTCTTTTCTTACAGAAGAAATTTATGTTTATACGCCTAAAGGCGATGTAAAAATGTTGCCGATTGGTGCCACGGCTTTAGACTTTGCATTTGGCGTTCACACTGCAATAGGAAGCAAATGTATCGGTGCAAAAGTGAACCATAAACTGGTGCCGATAAGTTATAAATTAAAGAGTGGAGACCAGATAGAAATTATAACAAGTGCCAAACAAAAGCCTAATACAGAATGGTTAAAATTTGTAGTAACCAGCAAGGCTAAAGATAAAATAAAAGATACTTTAAAAGAAGAAAAACGTGCCATAGCAGAAGATGGAAAATATACATTGCAACGCAAGATGGAAGCAATTGGTGCGGCTATGAGTGTTGTAAATATGGAAGAGCTTTGCCAGTTTTATAAAATACAAAGTACCCTGGATTTGCAGTATGAAATTGCGGTTAAAAAAATTGATTTGCGGGAGCTAAAAGATTTTACTGTTCATGGTGATAAACTGGTTGCCCCAAAGCCAATAAAAATAATAGAAGAAAAACCTGCCTATGATCCTGAATACAAAGCACCAAGCAAAAAAGATGCAGAGCTCATTATTTTTGGTGAAAGCAGCGATAGAATTATGTATACCCTTGCCAACTGTTGTAAACCAATACCAGGAGATGATGTGTTTGGTTTTGTTACTACAGGCGAAGGTTTAAAAATACACAGAACCAATTGCCCAAATGCCACCAGACTAATGGCCAATTATGGACACCGGGTCGTAAAAACAAAATGGGCAAAAAACAAAGAGATATCTTTTCTTACAGGTTTAAAAATTATAGGCTTGGATGATGTTGGCGTAATACATAAAATTACAAACCTCATAAGTGGTGAGTTGAAAGTAAATATTTCAGCTATGACGATTGAAGCAAAAGATGGCATATTTGAAGGGAATGTAAAAGTGTTTGTGCATGATAAAGATGAACTGGAAAATCTTGTAGATGCCTTGCTGAGATTGCAGGGAATTGAAAGAGTGGATAGATATGATATTGAATAGAGCGGCCCCCTCGCTCCCCCGAAGAGGGAAGTTAAGTCTCTGAAAATGGAGCATGTTTTTTAGAAATATAAGTACCGGTACTTTTTATTTGTATGATATTTTTTTCAAGGACAAAAAAATTTTTGTCCAAACTAGAACACAGCATTGGTCAACATCGTTGTGTCACTCAGTTCAGGGTCATACCTTTGCTGAACATTATAGACCTTAATAGACGGAATAAAACATTTGAAAACCAAACTAACATGAAAAAACTACTACCAATGTTCACTATTCTGTTTTGTGCAAATGCATTCGCACAAAAAGAAAATTTACAAACCAAAGCCATTGCTGCAGCATCTACAATTGAGCAGAAAGTTATTAACTGGCGCAGAGATTTTCATGCAAATCCTGAATTGGGCAACCGAGAATTTAGAACAGCAGAAATTGTTGCAAAACATCTCACATCATTAGGAATAGAAGTAAAAACCAGTGTTGCTAAAACCGGTGTAGTCGGTATTTTAAAAGGTGGTTTACCCGGACCTGTAATTGCATTGCGTGCAGATATGGATGCATTGCCTATTACTGAAAGAGTAAATATTCCGTTTGCCTCAAAAGTAAAAACAACATACAACGGAAATGAAACCGGTGTAATGCATGCCTGCGGACATGATGCACACACGGCCATGTTAATGGGCGTTGCAGAAGTATTAGCCGGGATGAAAAAAGATTTAAAAGGTACTGTAAAATTTATATTTCAACCGGCTGAAGAAGGCTCACCGGTGGGCGAAGAAGGCGGTGCAAAATTAATGGTTAAGGAAGGCGTAATGGAAAATCCGCATGTGGATGTGGTTTTTGGGATCCATGTAGCGGCAGATTTACCAGCCGGACAAATCGGCTATCGCCCTGCAGGCTTTATGGCTGCAGTTTCTGATATGAAAATTATTGTAAATGGTTTAGGTTCTCATGGTGCATCTCCGTGGATGAGTATAGATCCTATTGTAACATCTGCACAAATCATAAATAATTTACAAACAATTGTGAGCAGAAATTTAAGACTGACCGACAATGCAGCAGTAATAACTATTGGCGCAATAAATGGCGGTAACCGTTCAAACATTATTCCCGAAAAAATAGAAATGCTTGGTACTGTAAGAACATTCAGTGATGCAGATGAAAAACTTTTTTACGAAAAAATAAAACTGATCGTTACAAAAACTGCGGAATCTAACGGTGCCACTGCAGAAGTAATTATACCGTATTCTTCAAAATATCCCGTAACATTCAATGATCCCGCATTGGTACAAAAAATGTTACCTTCTTTGCAAAAAACAGTTGGGGTAAACAATGCAATTTTAGTTTCAGCAAAAACAGGTTCGGAAGATTTTAGTTTTTACCAGCAAAAAGCTCCGGGCTTTTTCTTTAACCTTGGTTCAATGCCTGCAAATGCAAAACCTACAAGCCACCACACACCGGATTTTTTTATAGATGAAAGCAGTTTTAAAATTGGTGTAAACGCATTTACTAATCTGGTATTGGATTATATGGATATGAACAAAGTGAAATAAAATTATGGAAGAACTGGTATATAAAATAAGCATCAATGCAGGCATAACCGCTGAACAAAGTATGAAGGCTTTAGAAGCTGTAAAAGATTATGTAAAAGAAAAGTTCCCTATGATGGCAGGGGCAGTTGATAAATTATTTGAAGGCGGCGATAAAAAAGAAGAAGATTATTTATAGGTTTTACTCTGCAATATAGTTTTGGCAGTACCGCAGAATATCATCAATATCCTTGTCTTTTAAATTTGGGTAAGGCAACATTGGGCTTTGCTTGTATTCTTCGTATAATTTTTTAGCATAAGCGTTTCTGGAAATAACTTCCTGAGAATTCCGAACAAATGCATACAGCAATTCTTTGCTTTCCCACCGGCTTACAACGCCCTGCAATGCAGGTCCCACATACTTTTCGTTGGGTTTGTGGCAAGATGCGCAATTGGCTTTAAATAAATTTTCGCCATTTGTATTTGCCACAGCAATGGAATGCTCGGTATTTGCGGTATTATTGTCAGCGCTATTGTTATTACAGCTTATTATAAAAATCAGTAGGATTAAGTAGTTAAATTTCATTTACTAAAATTAAGGAAAATAAAAAAGCTTTTAACCACTGTACAGCACAGTTTTAATAAAGCACATAAAATATTTTAAAGCTCTCTCAGCAGTTTATTGATTTAAGAATTCTATTTTTAAAAAAAATTAATGTCATCCAATACAAACCTAATTAATTCAGCCCGGCATGCAACTGTTTTCTACCAAAAAAATAACTTTTTTACTGCAGCAAAAAACAGTTTATATCATTTATTTTGTTACACTTGCTGCAATAAATTTAGCTACCGTATTTGCAGGCAAAATGAACACCTGGAATATTTATAGAAGTGTATTTTGGCATTTCGTAAAGCACCATGATATTTATAAAGCTTACCCTGCAGAGTTTGGAGATCAATACCAATATAGTCCCAGCTTTCCTGCGCTCTTAGCACCGTTTGCAAGTTTGCCAAACTATGTTGGATATTTCCTATGGAACAATGTAAGCATGTTGCTTATTACTTTCCTCATTTTTAAAATCAGGCATTTTTCAATAAAACAAAAAGCAATTGTTTGCTATTTCTCTTTACTAGAAATGCTTGTTTGTCTACAAGGCACCCAAACAAATGTTATGATTGCCAACTTGATTTTATTGTCATTTTTATGCTTCGAAAACAAACAGCAATGGCTCGCTGCATTTGCACTGGCAGCAGGCATTTACATTAAAGTCTATCCGGTAGTGGCAGTTTCTTTGTTTTTACTTTATCCCAATAAGATAAAGTTCTTAAGTAAATTTTTTGTTGCAATGGTCGTGTTAGGTGCACTACCATTACTTATTTTCTCTCCAGCAGAGCTAGGTATAATGTATAGTAAATGGTTCACTATTATGAAAGAAGATCCCGGGGTAATACCAGGAAGTATTTCATTAACAGGAGTGATGCAGGCTTATTTTAATATTTCTGATTCATCGAAAATAATTGTACAATTTATCGGTGTTGCGATATTTTGTTTAATGTATATCAGAACAAATTTGTTCAAAGAATATTACTACCGTATTTATTTTTTATGCAGTATTTTAATATGGGTTGCTCTGTTTAATCATGTGTCAGAAATTACTACTTATTCAATTGCCATTTGCGGAGTGGGTTTTTGGTTTATTCACCAAAAGCAAACTAAGGCAATGAAATTATTTATGTTGCTTTTTGTTTTGGTTGCAACTGTTTTATCTATTGATCCTACACCACGGTTTATAATAAATTATATTTATGAACATTCCCTTAAAACAGTTCCTTTTGCTATTATTTGGTTTTTGATTTTGTATCAAATGCTTACAAAAAAGCAGGAATTTTTCCAAATTTCTTCTCAGCAAAATAAGTTTGCAGGTAACTTATAAACTATAACTGTTAGTTTCAAACATTAAAAGGATTTTCACACACCAATAAATCTAACTTATAAATAAAAGGTTTACAAAAAACCCCGAAAGAAATTTTCGGGGTTTTTGTTATTTTAGAATTTCTCTTCCTATAACCAGTTTCTGTATTTCACTTGTTCCTTCACCAATTGTACAAAGCTTACTGTCCCTGAAAAACTTCTCTACCGGAAAATCTTTTGTATAACCATAGCCACCAAATATCTGCACAGCATCTGTACTTATTTCTACTGCAATTTCGCTGGAATAATACTTTGCCATAGCGGCTTCTTTGGTCATTGGCATATGCTTCATTTTTAAATCGCAAGCCTGGTTTATCAGCAACTCAGCACATTCAATTTTAGTAGCCATATCTGCAAGCTTAAAAGAGATTGCCTGAAAATTTGAAATTGGCTGATCAAACTGGTGACGTTCTTTTGAATACTGCAAAGAAGCTTCGTAAGCACCTTTTGCGATCCCTAAACCTAAGGCAGCAATAGATATTCTACCACCGTCCAATATTTTCATAGACTGTTTAAAACCCTCTCCAACTTCACCCATTCTTTGCTCATCAGAGATTATGCAATTATCAAAAATCATCTCCGCAGTTTCACTTGCACGCATGCCAAGCTTGTTTTCTTTTTTACCGGCTGTAAAACCTGCTATTCCTCTATCAATAATAAAAGCGGTACAATTATTTTTTGCACGTGGTTCACCGGTTCTTGCAATCAATACTGCAACATCTCCACTTTTACCATGTGTAATCCAGCTTTTTGCGCCGTTAATAATCCAGTTGTTACCTTCTTTTACAGCGGTCGTTTTCATGTTACCTGCATCACTTCCGGTATTGGGTTCTGTTAACCCCCAAGCCCCTATAAACTCTGCTGTAGCTAATTTTGGAAGGTATTTTTGTTTCTGTTCTTCATTACCAAAGGCAAGAATGTGACCTGTACACAATGAGTTATGTGCAGCAACAGACAAGCCGATAGAACCGCATACTTTAGAAATTTCCTGTATGATAGCGCTGTATTCATAGTATCCCAAACCTGTACCTCCATAAGCCTCGGGCACCAAAACACCCATCATACCAAGCTTTCCAAGTTCTTTAAAAATATGAACCGGAAATTCCTGACTTTCATCCCACTCCATAAGGTGTGGTTTTATATATTGTAAAGCAAAATCTTTAGCTGATTGAGCTACCTGTTCGGTAAGTTCGTTGTTACGGAAATCCATTTCGATGCAATCGTTTTTTGAATCCGCAAATTAGCGAAATTATAAGTTATAATTACAGGCCTTTAAAACTATTAAATTATGAGATAGGGAGATATTTTATTGTACGTTTCTTCGTCAATCGTCATTATTTTTTTCAGATCCTGCAAGGTTTTAAAATCGCCATGTTGCTTTTTATATTCAGTAATAACTTTTGCCAATTGCCAACGTATGTAAGGATGCGCTTTTAGCTCTTCTTCTTTTGCAGTATTTACATTTAGTTTCTTTACATCGTTCCCTGATATTTTTAGCAGAGGTTTTATTTTTTGAAATACAGAATCCGGTAGCCCAAAAGTTTCTGCAATCTGTTCTACTTTGTAAAAACCACCAAGCCTGTTTCTAAAATTAATAATGCGACGTGAGTAGCCGCCACCAATACCAGGCAAGGCATCAAAAGCTGCAGAATCGCCCGCATTAATATCTACCGGAGCTAAAACTTTCTTTTCAAAAGGTTTCTTCTCATACGGAGTATAATTATTTGTGTAAGTCGTTGCAACTGCCAAAATTCGCACATAAGGAATGAGTCTTTCCTTTTCGTCATCCCGTAAACCCCACACTTTTCGCAAATCATCGGGCTCTTTAAACCGCCCACCTTTTGATATGTACTTTTGCATAGATGCAATCGTTTTATCTTTTATTCCCAGCTTTTGCCATCCTTCAGCATCCAGCGTATTGGGATCAAAATAAAACATGGTTCCTGTAAAAGTGTTGTTGTATGTTTTTTTTGAATAAGCCTGATAGCCTTCATCTGAATTGTAATCACTGTAAGTATTACTTTTTTTATTATCGACTTTTTGTTTTGCCAGCAAGGAATCAGTTGCTTTAGAAATGTCAGCATTTGCAACCGGCTCATCTTTAATAATGAGCGGATAAATATATTTTGCAGAAATAAAAACAGCAACAATTACAACAAGCAAAACCAGAATACCCATTCTGTCTTTTTTTGAAAAAATAAATGGATTTTTTGATTGCTTGTTTAGCATTGCATGACTTGATTATAAAATAAATTTACTTTAATAAAAGCATTGCAAAAATTAATTTAAAATAAGCTGTAACCCATCATATGCAAGCGCATTACCTGCTGGTAATATTTCAGTAACTTCTTCATGCAGCCCAAGCTGGTGACTTATGTGCGTAAAATAAGCCTGTGGAATTTGTAACGCTGCAGCAAGATTAATAGCTTCCTGCAAAGTAAAATGAGAGATATGGGGCTCATTTCTTAATGCATTTAAAACCAGTATTTCGCTGCCTAATATTTTAATAGCTTCTGACTCTTCAATTTTGTTTGCATCTGTTATGTAAGTAAAATTTCCAAACCTAAAACCCAACACCGGCATGTTGAGGTGCCATACTTTTATAGGCGTTACAATAATATCTCCTACCAAAAAAGGTTCTTCATTTATTAAACGCAAATTAATATCCGGCACACCGGGATATTTATGCTCTGCAAAAAAGTAGTAAAACTCATTTTTTAGCGCTTTCTGTGTAAGTTCATTTGCATACACATCAATAGCTTTTTTTTGAAAATAATTAAATGCTTTTATATCATCGAGCCCTGCAACGTGGTCTTTATGTGGATGTGTAAATAAAATAGCATCTATATTAGTTACATTTTCCCTCAGCATCTGGTAACGAAAATCAGGTGTGGTATCTACAACCAAAGTTGTTGTTGCACTCTGCACCATTATGCTGCTGCGCAAACGTTTATCTTTTTTATTTATAGATGTGCAAACTTTGCATTGGCAGGCTATCATTGGTACGCCGCTGCTTGTGCCTGTACCAAGAAAAGTAATTTTAAGAGCGGGAGAATTCATTCATTAATAATTATCAGTTATTTATTAATGCTTGAGATTGTAATTCAGTGTATAATTTTTGGCTTTCGAGGGTGAGCGAATCAAAATTTATATTTAACTGCGGCAATAAATCAATTAAAGTATTTATCCTTCCTTCTGTTGGTAAAAATTTATTGAGTACGACCACTTTCTTTTCCTGCAGTATACAATAACCACTTTGAAAAGAGCCTCTTTCATACCGCATTACATAACCACTTTCCTGTGCTATTTTCTCAACCTTGTCAAGTGTATTTTGTGTAAATTTCATATTAATATTACCGCTGTTATTTATTTGTAAGTTTTCTATCCTGCAACTTGCTCTAATAAAACCATTATGTAAAAAATCGTTTTCAACAAAAGTTAATAAATATTTTCACGCAAAGAAAAACAAGTCAAGGTAAGACGCTAAGTGTAGAATGATGCTTCAAGGCTTTGCTCCTTTTTTTTCTTTGCGAGAAACCTTATTTATTTGTCATTCTTATCACCGGCACTATCATTTCTTCTAAACTTACCCCGCCATGCTGAAAAGTATTTTTATAATAATTTACAAAATGGTTGTAATTATTAGGATAACATAAAAAAATATCTCCTTTGGCAAAAATAAAAGTAGAGTTTATATTAGGCACAGGCAACCCTGCTTCTTTAGGGTCTCTAAAAGCCAGCACATCTTTAGGTTCGTAATTTAAATTGCGCCCGTGTTTGTAACGAAGGTTTGCAGTGGTTTGTTTATCGCCAATAACTTTTGCAGGTGTTTTTACCCTTGTGCTTCCATGGTCAGTTGCAACCACCATATTAATTGTTTTATCTGCAATTTTTTTAAGCGCCTGGTGTAACGGACTGTGCTCAAACCAGCTCTGGGTAATGCTTCTGTAACTTATTTCATCACCTGCCAGTTCTTTCAACACTTCCATTTCAGTACGTGCATGGCTCAGCATATCTACAAAATTATAAACGATTACATTTAAATCGTTCTGCAACATGTTGTGCATATTATCTACCAGCTTTTGACCATCATGGTTGTTGGTAATTTTTGTGTAAGAAATTTTTAAATCTCCTTTACCCAAACGCTTTAAATGTGCTCTCAAAAAATCTTCTTCAAACATATTTTTGCCGCCTTCTTCATCATCATTCTTCCATTGGTTTGGAAAATTCTTTTCAATATCTATCGGCAACATCCCTGCAAAAATTGCATTACGTGCATATTGTGTTGCAGTTGGCAGAATTGCATAAAAGGTTTCTTCCTCATGTATTCTAAAACTTTCTGCAAAAATGGGTTGTATGGTTTTCCATTGGTCAAAGCGCAGGTTATCTATTAAAATAAAAAAAAGTGGCGTGCCTTTTTCCAAATGTGGCAGCACTTTAAATTTTAATAAAGTATGGCTCATTATCGGTGCCTCCACGCTTTTTGGACCAACCCAACTGCTGTAATTTTTACTGATAAATTTAAAAAACTCTGTGTTGGCTTCGTGTTTTTGTGTTGCAAAAACTTCCTGCATTTCGGGGCTATCGCTCTTCTTCATTTCCAGTTCCCAATACACAAGTTTTTTGTACAAATCCATCCATTCGGTATAGTTGGGGCTGTCATTTAAAGCCATAAACAAACTCCTAAATTCCTGCTGATAAGCAGAAGTGGTTTTCTCCGCAACCAGTCTTTTATTATCAATTATTTTCTTGAGCGAAAGCCATACCTGTTTTGGGTTTACGGGTTTTATAAGGTAATCACTTATCTGGCTGCCGATGGCTTCGTCCATTATATTTTCAGCCTCATTTTTTGTAATAAGAACAACCGGTATTGTACTGTTAACTTCTTTTATTTGTTGCAAGGTCTGCAACCCCGTTATGCCCGGCATACTTTCATCCATCAACACCACATCAACAATATTTTCCTTTACATATTCCACCGCATCAAAGCCATTTGTTTTGGTAGCAATTTCGTAACCCTTATTTTCTAAAAACATTATCTGAGATTTTAAACTCTCAATCTCATCATCAACCCAAAGTATTTTTGCTATGTTCATATTTTATTTTTCTTTTTAATTGAGGCTGTCAACATTAAAAATAACTGATCCGTAGTTCTTTGCCCGCCTTCAATGTTTTGTTCAAAGGCAACAAAACGATTTCCGTCTAAGCAGCGCAGCCCTTCTGCATGTTATCTTTTCTGATCATTTACCGAAAAGTAGATTACCACAATCGCTTCCTACAAATATAATTTTTATAAAAGATGGAGAAGGCAAATGTTAAGGTTTGTTTTTCTTTTAACATTAAATATCATCTATAATTTTCGATAAAATATTATTTCACTAAGTTTGAATAAACCACCAAATAATGGAGGAACTTTTATACACTTTAACCATTAAAGAAGAGTATGCCATCCCCATACTTAAAAAACTTAAAACATCGATGAAATCCCTTAATGGCAAAAAGAAGAAACTTTACGACGCATAGAACAAATAATTTCAGATCCATCTACAATGTTATCGTCAGAAGGATTTTGGGACAGCATTGATGCAGACGATAAATAATTTTACTTCTTTAAAAAAATTTCTAACTAAATAAATTCATGCCCTTCCACAAAATAATTAATGATCCTGTTTACGGTTTTATCACAATCGATGATGAACTTGTTTTCAGCATAATTGCACATCCATATTACCAGCGCCTGCGCCGCATACAACAAATGGCTATGGCGCATTTGGTTTATCCGGGAGCGGTGCATACACGGTTGCACCATTCGCTCGGCGCATATCATTTAATGACAACTGCATTGCAGGAACTTACCCGCAAAGGCATTGAAATAACGGAGCAGGAACAGCAGGCTGCAAAAATTGCTATTCTATTACACGATGTTGGCCACGGTCCATATTCACATGCATTGGAACAGGTGTTAGCAGAAGGTGTTCAACACGAAAAAATATCGTTGCTTATTATTGAAGCCCTCAATAATAAGTTTGAAGGAAAATTACAGATAGCGCTGGAAATATTTAATGGCAGTTACCACAAAAAATTTCTTCATCAGTTGGTGAGTGGCCAATTGGATGTTGACCGCATGGATTACCTAACCCGTGACAGTTTTTTTAGCGGCGTAATAGAAGGTTACGTTGCATACGACCGCATTTTAAAAATGATAACGGTAAAAGATGGAGAATTGATGGTGGAAGAAAAAGGAATTTATTCCATTGAGAAATTTTTAATTGCCCGCCGGCTTATGTACAGACAGGTTTATTTGCATAAAACAGTTTTAAGTGCTGAGCAAATGTTGCAGCGAATTATTAAAAGAGCAAAATATATTTCGGCACAATGCCAGCAGCCGCTTAACAGTTTTATAAATGAGCCGATGCAGAATATAACTTTAGACCAGTTTTGCAGTCTTGATGATACAGATGTTTTAATGGCAATAAAAAGCTGGTGCAGCCATTCAGATAAAATACTGTCTTCGTTATGCAGAGGAATTATTAACAGGGAATTGCTGAAGGTTAAATACAGTTCATCTCCTATCGACATAGAAACTTTGCAGTCAAGAAAAGAGAGCACTGCAGGTATTTTAGGGCTAACCTTGCAGGAAGCTGGGTGGCTGGTTTTTACCGGAGAAGCCAGCAGTACAACATATAATTTTGAAGAGCAACAGATAAAAATATTATTTAAAAACGGTGAGGTAAAGAATATATCAGCGGTAGATGATGCGCTTATAAATGAAAGCCTGCGTGGCAATATTAAAAAATATTACATTTGTTATCCGGGCTATTAATTAAACTACAAAAATAAATGGAATTTAGCGCAGCTCAGATAGCACAAATTGTTGGAGGTTCCGTAGAAGGAAACCCTAACGAAACAGTTTCTTCTTTTGGTAAAATTGAAGATGCTGTTAAAGGACAACTTGCTTTTCTGGCAAATCCTAAGTATGAAGAATATTTATACAGCACATCTGCCAATATTATAATCATTAATAATTCTCAAATTGTAAAAGAAGAAATAGCTGCTACACTTATAAAGGTTCCTGATGCTTATAGTGCATTTGCTTTGTTGTTAAGCGAATATCAAAAACTAAAACAACAGCAACTTGTTGGAATACAGGAGCCGGTATACATCCACGCAACTGTAAAAAAAGGGGAGCGTATTTACATAGGTGCATTTGCCTACTTGGGCGAAAATGTTATTATAGGCAATGGTGTAAAAATTTATCCAAATGCATACATAGGTAACAACGTAATCATAGATGATGATACAATAATACACCCCGGTGTAAAAATTTACCATGATTGTATAATTGGTAAAAATGTAGTTATACATGCGGGAACGGTAATTGGTGGAGATGGATTTGGTTTTGCACCACAGGCTGATGGCAGTTTTAAAAAAGTTCCTCAGACAGGAAATGTAATTATTGAAAACAATGTTGAGATAGGAAGCAATGTAACTATTGACAGGGCAACAATTGGCAGCACAATTATTAGAGATGGTGCCAAACTCGATAATTTATTACAGATAGCACACAATGTGGAAATTGGCAGTAACAGCGTAATAGCCGCACTTACGGGTATTAGCGGCAGCACAAAAATTGGCAATAATGTTATGATTGGCGGGCAGGCAGGCATTGCAGGACATTTAACCATTGCCGATGGCAGCAAAATAAACGGACAAAGCGGTGTAAGTAAATCTATGAAAACACCCAACAAAGCTGTGACCGGCACACCGGCTTATGACTATACGGCATCGATGCGCAGCCAGGCATTGGTGAGAAAATTACCTGAATTTGAAAAACGTTTAAAAGAAGTGGAAGAAGTCATCAAAAAATTAGAAAACTAATTTGCTTTCTATATATTATTTCAAATTCTATTTCCATTAAATGCATGTAAACAAGTTTTATATCAAATCTTTTCTTTTTAATTGCCATATTTATTTAACAATCTTTTGATATAAAATTTAAAATATCTTTGTGCCAAACGGAAAACCGAAGGCATGGACATACTTTTTAATGAGAATAAGCAACATACGCTTACATCTGCCGCTACTATATCTGGTAATGGTTTACACACAGGTATAATGGCTGATATGACGCTGAACCCTGCTCCCCCCAATTTTGGTTTTCAATTTAAAAGAACAGATTTACCAGAAAGCACAGCAGCTATTAAAGCAGACTGCGACCTTGTTACAGACACAAGCCGTGGTACTACTTTAGAAAAAGGCGATGTAAAAATCTCTACCGTAGAACATATATTAGCTGCACTTGTTGGAATGGGCGTTGATAATTGTTTAATTGAAGTAAGCGGACCTGAAATACCTATCAAAGATGGCAGCAGTAAACCCTTTACTGAATTAATTGAGTCTATAGGTGTTGCAGAACAGGATGCAATCAAAATATGGTATTCGCTTGAAGAGCCTATCTCTTATTTTGACGAAGAAAAAAATGCAGAATTTACTGCAGTACCTGCCAATGAATACCGTGTAACTGCCCTAATAGATTTTAATTCCCCGGTACTAGGTACGCAACACGCAGACTTAAAGCATATAAAAGATTTTAACCACGAAATTGCTCCGTGCCGTACCTTTTGTTTTTTGCATGAGCTGGAAGCCCTGTTGGAACACAATCTTATAAAAGGTGGAGATATCAATAATGCAATTGTAGTTGTAGACAAGCCTATAACATCCAAAGCCATGCAACGCCTCGCAAAGGCATTTGGCAAAGACCATATAGAAGTATTGAAAGAAGGTTATTTAAATAATCTGGAATTACGTTTTAATAATGAACCTGCCCGCCATAAATTACTTGATGTAGTTGGAGATCTTGCACTGAGTGGTTATCCAATAAAGGCGCACATAATGGCTAACAGACCAGGTCACAGCAGCAACGTTGGTCTTGCAAAAGTGCTGAAACAGCATTTTAAAAAAATGAGTAAAAATGTAAATGTTCCTTTTTACGATCCTTCTGTCCCACCATTATATGCACTAGACGAAATAGAAAAAATATTACCACACCGATATCCTTTTTTGCTGGTAGATAAGATTTTACGACTTAACGAAAAAGAAGTCATCGGTATTAAAAATGTAACTTTTAACGAGTTCTTTTTTCAGGGACATTTTCCGGGAAACCCAGTGATGCCGGGCGTTTTGCAGGTAGAAGCACTTGCACAAACGGGCGGAATTCTTTGTATAAAATCAATGCCTGAAGGTGTGTATGATACTTATTTTGTAAAAGTAGATAACTGTAAGTTTAAAGTAAAAGTTGTACCCGGCGATACTATGATTTTAAAGATGGAATTGATAGAACCGATTAGAAGGGGAATATGCACTATGAGAGGCAGCGTTTATGTAGGCAATAAACTCTGTACTGAAGGAGAATTTACAGCACAGGTGGTGAGACGTAGTTAAAGCAATTTGGCAATTTGCAAATGAGACAATGAAGAACTCAAATTATAACATGTTTGCACATTTGCACATTTGCATATTTTCACATTATCACATTAATTGAATGATACACCCACATACATATATACATCCACACGCAAAACTTGCTACCAATGTAAAAGTTGATCCGTTTAGTGTGATACATTCCAATGTCGAAATTGGCGAAGGCACCTGGATAGGCAGCAACGTAACTATTATGGATGGTGCAAGAATTGGCAGCAACTGCCGCATTTTTCCGGGGGCAGTAATTTCTGCTATACCGCAGGATTTAAAATATGGCGGAGAAGATACAACCGTAGAAATTGGAGACAACACAACAATCAGAGAATTTGTAACCATTAATAGAGGTAGCAAAGCGACATGGACAACCAAAGTTGGCAGCAATTGTTTAATAATGGCTTATTGCCATATTGCACATGATTGTATTGTTGGCAACCATTGTATTATGAGCAACAATACACAGCTTGCTGGCCATGTAGAACTCGGCGATTATTCTATACTCGGAGGAATGTGTGCTGTACACCAGTTTGTAAAAGTTGGTCAGCATGTAATTATAAGCGGTGGTTCTTTAATTAGAAAAGATGTACCACCTTTTATTAAAGCCGGGCATGAACCAATAAGCTATGCAGGTGTAAATTCTGTCGGGTTAAAAAGAAGAGGATTTTCGCTGGACAGCATCAATGAAATATTAAACATCTACAGAATTATTTACAATAAAGGCCTTAATACTACACAGGCTTTAAATTATATTGAAGAAGAAATTCCTGCAACAAATGAACGGGATGAGATTGTAACTTTTATAAGAGATAGTGGCAGAGGAATTATTAAACGTCGCTTAAAAGGCAGCAATTTTGAAGATTAATATATTTTGAATATTCACCTCAACAATACCGGAAAAAGATTTAACCGGGAATGGATTTTTAGGAAACTTAATTACGAGTTTTTAGAAGGAAAATCTTATGCAATAACCGGCACAAATGGTTCGGGAAAATCAACCTTATTGCAGATTATAGCCGGCGCCACTTTACACAGTGAAGGAAAGATTGAATACTTTACTGCCCAAAATGAAATAGCAGAAGCTGAAAATGCTTACAAACAAATATCCATTGCAGCGCCGTATCTGGATCTTGTAGAGGAGATGACGTCAACGGAATTTCTTACATTCCACAATAATTTTAAACCGTTTACTACAAGTTTTGCAGAAATGCTTCAAGCGGTTGGTTTGCAAAAAGCTGCTGATAAACAAGTACGCTATTACAGCAGTGGCATGAAACAGCGACTAAAACTTGCCCAGGCCTTTTTTAGCCAAACGTCTGTTTTGCTGCTGGATGAACCGACTACCAACCTTGATGAAGAAGGCACTGAAGTGTACAAAAATTTATGGGCAAAACATACTGTAAACCGCCTTGTTATTGTGAGCAGCAATGACAAAACGGAATATGAAAATTGTAATGATGTTATTAGGATAGGGGATTACAAATAATTCCACTTATACTGTAAGTTGTTTTTATTAATCCTGCGAAAATTAAAAATGTATTTTAAATTATACCTCAGTAAATACTATTTTTTAAAAAAATGCTTTTTTAAAGAACTGTAGTATTGTATAACGATCGTTAATATTCTTGTAAGCAACATCATAAAATATTTAAATGTTGAATTTTTAGAGATCTCTTGTATTTAAAAAGCTTAACTCTTCGGGCTATCGGCACCATTGAAAAATTTACTATTCAACAATAATTCATTAAATTTGGTTACAACATTTAGGTTATGACAAAACAAATTCTTATTGATCGGACGATAAAAGTTATTAATGAACTGCCTCAGGACAAAGCTGCGGAAATTTCAGATTTTGCAGAGTTTGTTTTTAAACGATATGAAGAAAACGAATTAATAATCGGCATTCAAAATATAGTATCAAAAAGTCAAGCATTTGAATTCTTAAATAACGAAGAAGAAATTTATTCAATGGCTGACCTAAAAGAAGTGTATAATGCCTAAAGGAGATATTGTACTTATTAAATTTCCCTTCACAGATTTAAGTGGTAGTAAATTAATGCCTGCAGTTATTATTGCTGAAACGGAATTGGATTTTACAGTTTGTTTTATTACGACGCAACTACAATGGCTAGAAGCCACAGATGTTCAACTTATATCAAATTCATCAAATAATTTAAAAAAGGATTCCTTGATAAGGACGAGTAAAATAGGAACTTTAGACAAGTCTTTGGCGACTGGACTTTTGGGAAAACTTTCAACTAATGAACTTGGAGATTTAAATAATAAACTTAAAATCTTGCTTCAATTATTTTAATAAGTGGTACATGAATACTGTACATAATTTGGAAAAACCTTTTCATAATATTGATAATTTTCTTATTTTGGTTTAAAGTAGCCATAAAATAAAACCGTTAAAAAGTTGAAAATTATTGAAATGATATAAAGGTCAATGACATGGCTAAATTGTATTTCCGGCTTTGTATATGAGCAGAAAAATTGTTTTAAAATACCCAAAAAATATCTAAAATATTTTTGATAAATTTAGTTACCTTTTTAGGGTAAAAAGTAGATTTAAATTACCTACAAAGTCACAATGTTGCATTTTGTAAAAGTTGAAAAAAGATAAACTGCTCCGCATAGCAGGGATAGGAGCGGAAATACCTTTTTGTTGCCTTTGAACAAAAAAGATTGTATTGTATAGCCCGTGACCTATGTTGGGAAAAAACTAATGCTCATGCTTCGGGAAAGCTTCAAGACAAAAGATATAACCGGCTTCTGCTAAAAGATGTTTTGCAAACTTTCTACCTTACCTCCTGCTTGCTATCAACAAATTGAGATCAGTAAATTTTAAATTAAATCTTTCGCTGAGGTGAAAATTGGTAAGTGAACCTTTGAATAAATAAATGCCGCTACGGATATTAAATTTATACCAGATGACATTATCTACGCCTCCATCTTCGGCGGTTTCCAACAGAAGTGGCATTAATACGTTGCTGATGGCCTGCGAGGCTGTGCGTGCAAACCCGCTTGGAATATTGGGCACGCAATAATGTATTACATCGTACTTTGTAAAAGTGGGTTCTTTGTGAGAAGTTACTACACTGGTTTCAAAACAGCCGCCATGGTCAATGCTAACATCTACAATTACACTGCCTTTGCGCATATTACTTACCATTGTTTCTGTTACTACCATTGGTGTTCTGCCGCCATCGTTGCTTAATGCGCCTACGGCAACATCACAGGTTTTTAATTGTTTGGCTAAAATTTTTGGCTCTATTACGGAGGTCCACAAACGGCCACCAATGTTATTTTGTAAACGCTTTAAACGGTAAATACTGTTATCGAATATTTTTACACTGGCGCCCATGGCAAGTGCTGTTCGTGCTGCATATTCGCCTACAATACCGGCGCCTAAAATGATAACTTTTGTTGGAGGAATACCACTGATACCTCCAACCAAAACACCTTTACCGTTGTTTGCATTGCTTAAATACTGTCCGGCAATGAGCATAACGGCTGAGCCCGCAATTTCGCTCATGCTGCGTACAATTGGGTTGTGGCCGCTGTCATCTTTTAGGTTTTCAAAACTGAGTGCGGTTATTTTTTTTGCCATCATCTTCAACAGTATTTCTCTTTTCATTTCTGCCAGGTGAATGGGCGAAATAATAAACTGGTTCATCTTAAGCAACTCACAATCATCTAAACTTACCGGTGCACTTTTTACAATAATATCGCAATCGTATACCTGCTGTTTGTCGTATAAAATTTTAGCGCCTGCTTCGCTGTAATCATTGTCAGTATAATTGGCACCGATGCCGGCGTTGGTCTCTACATTTACTTCGTGCCCATTGGCAATTATTACACTTACAGCGTCCGGTGTAAGTGCAATGCGGTTTTCGTTAAAGGAATCTTCTTTTGGTATGCCTATACACAACGATTCTCTTTTGGGCTTTATATCCAGTGTTTCTTCGAGGGTTTCGTAAGTGAGGGAGGGAGATACAAAAGGTTTTGTGGTAGCCATGGGTTAATTAATTGTTAAATGGTTTTTAACAATAAAGTAAGTTAAACATATCTGTTTTATTTAGTTACAATATTGCATATAAAATTTTAATCCTATCAAGGATTACATTTACTTTTTTGCCTTGATGCAAAAAAGTAACAAAAAAAATCAAGACTGTAGAAAAAAGGCTAAAAATTTGAACGCTTCTCTAAAATGAAATCAGTTACAACAGTTGTGCTGTACCGAACATGAGTGCGACCTACAGGCTAAGTAACTTTTCCAAACATTGGTAACATCAATTTCATTTCTTAACGACAACCATTCAAATTTTTTTAACGCCTTTTTTCTAAGGTCGCACCCTATACTTCATAAAATATCTTAGCGATAAATTTATTATGGGAACAGGTAACATTAACTAACCAACTTCCTGAATAACCAATCTCCTTTCATCATTCCCTGCAATTTCAATGTGCACATGCAAAGTGTCTTCAGGAAAAATAGCAGGGGCAATTTCTGGCCATTCAACAAGACACAAATTGCCGCTGTAAAAACAATCTTCCACTCCTGCATCTATTGCTTCCTGCACAGATTTAAGGCGATACAAATCTAAGTGGTAAATGGTTTTGCCTGCAGCAGTTGTGTATTCATTTATAATAGAAAACGTTGGACTGCTTACAGCATTCTGTACGCCGAGCTCATCGCAAACAGCGTGCACAAAAGTAGTTTTACCTGCACCCATTTCACCATGTAGCGCTACAAGATGGTGATTATTTAATGCACCTAAGAAAGTAGCTGCTGCTGATTGTATTTGTGGAAGGGTAAAAAGTACATCCATGTTGCAAAGATAAATGGCATAATTAGTAATTGGTTAACGCATAATGAAGATAATTTTGCAACATGCAAACGACGGAATTAAAAGTAGAAGGGATGAGCTGCAGCAACTGCGCATTGAGTATATCAAATTATTTAAAAAAAGAAGGCCTTAACGATGTACAGGTAAACCCAATAACAGGTGCGGTAAGTTTTACAACTGAAGTTGATTCACCCATTATAAAACTCAGTGCAGGAATAAAAAAACTGGGCTATAATGTCGTTGATGAAACCGCAGGAAATATTCCGAAAAAACCAACTTTATTATCAAACAACAAACAGCGATTTTTATTTACATTGCCCTTTACGCTTGTACTGATGATGCACATGTTACCAATGGGGACATACACGCATTGGCTGATGAACCCGTGGGTACAGATTGGTTTATGCCTACCCGTTTTTATAACAGGCATGTATTTTTTTGGAAGAAGTGCCGTAAAAAGTTTATTGCATGGTATGCCAAATATGAATGTGCTGATAGCTGTTGGTGCGCTTTCATCTTTTGTATATAGCCTTGTTGGTGCTGCATTACAGCTTGGTGAACAATATTTATTTTTTGAAACTACTGCTTCCATTATTACACTTGTTTTTTTTGGAAATTATCTGGAAGAAGCTTCTATACAGTCAACACAAAAGGCGGTGCGAAGCCTAACAAAATCTCAAAAGGTAATGGCCAATATGATTGGTTTTGATGATGAACACAAAGAGCAGGTTTTTCCGGTGGAAAATATTTATTTAAAAAACGGCGATCTAGTTTTGATTAAAAACGGTGAGCAGGTGCCGGCCGACTGTAAAATATTGTGGGGGGATTGTACCGTAAATGAAGCCATTATTACTGGAGAAAGTCTACCGTTACCCAAGACAAAAAAAGATTTTTTAATTGGTGGTAGTGTTATCGAAGATGGGCTTGTAAAAGCACAGGTTACTGCTGCAGGAAAAGATACAGTTCTTTCAGGTATTGTAAAAATGGTGGAGCAGGCTCAGGCCGAAAAGCCACCCATGCAAAAACTTGCTGATAAAATAAGTGCCATATTTGTGCCCACCGTTTTAGTATTATCTGCACTTACTTTCTTGGTGAATTTTTTTGCATTTAATATATCGAGTGGCGATTCTTTGATGCGGGCAATAGCTGTATTGGTAATATCGTGCCCATGCGCTATGGGACTTGCAACACCCGCTGCTATTGCAGTTGGGCTTGGCAGGGCTGCAAAACTCGGAATACTTTTTAAAAATGCCAGTGCGCTGGAATCTTTTAAAAAAATACAACAGGTTGTGTTTGATAAAACAGGAACACTCACTACGGGCAAGTTTACCATAACTAATTTTACAAGTTCACTTAATGAAGCTGAGTTTAAAAGAATTGTTTTTTCTCTTGAAAAGTTTTCAAATCACCCGATAGCCAAAACCATTGTAACAGAGTGGAAAATGAACCAGCCGATTGCCTGGAAAAATATTGAAGAGATAAAGGGAATTGGCATAAAAGCTACAGATGCAGAAGGCAATAATTATGAAGCAGGATCATTTAAATTATTAAAAGAAAACGAGGGCACCTTACAACAGCACAATATTTATGTATTTAAAAATGGAAGTGAAATTGGATGGATAGATGTGCAGGATGAAATAAGGCCCGAAGCAAAAGATGTAATAGCATCTCTCCACAAAAAAAATATAAAAATAATTTTATTGAGTGGCGATCTGCAACATAAATGTGATGTAATTGCAGTTACACTTGGTATTGACCAAGTGTATGCCGAACAGACACCTGCACAAAAAATGGAAAAGATTTCGGCATTAAATAATGCAGTACCTACCGCAATGGTGGGTGATGGCATTAACGATGCGCCGGCACTTGCAAAAGCTACGCTGGGGATTTCTTTAAGCGATGCATCTCACATTGCCATGCAAAGCTCAGATGTTATTTTAATGAACAGCGGCATTAAAAATTTACCACTTGCTCTGGGTTTGGGAAAACATACTTACATCACCATTAAGCAAAATTTATTCTGGGCATTTATTTACAATATTGTTGCGTTGCCTATTGCTGCTTTTGGATTACTTACACCAACACTTGCAGCACTGGCTATGGGTTTTAGCGATATTGTTTTGGCAGTAAATTCGGTGAGGTTGTTTGTAAAGAAGGTAGATTAAATTTTAGTACATTTGAAATAAAGAATGACATGCAAACGAAAGAAAAAACTCAAAAAATAATAAAGAAAGAAAAAATTAGTAAAGAAAAGATTGAGATTCTTTTTAAAGGAAAATCCTTAGCTCCATTTTTCGGAATAAATAAAGATGAAGTTGATGGTCTTACTTATCAAAAAAAAGTAAGGAATGAATGGAAATAATTATGTAGAGGATACTAACATCTTGTTGTACATAATAGGAGGACGAGAAGAGACAAAGAAAATAACTGAGTACAATATCTTTATTTCGGAAATAACAGAAATTGAAATACTAGGAAGTAAGGATTTATCTGAATTTCAATATAGACAAAGATGTAACATAATTGATAATTGTTCTCTTGTAAACATTTCATTGAGGATAAAGAAAATAACAATAGGCTTAAAACAAAAATATAATATTAAAATACCGGATGCAATAATTGCTGCGACTTCCATATTTCTTGAATTGCCCCTAATAACAGCAGATAAAGGATTTAAAATTATTAAGGAATTGGATTTACAACTTTTAGAGCTCAACTAATATTGATGTCTCCACAGGAAACCCTTCAAAAATATTACGGTTACAAAACATTCAGGCCTTTACAGGAAGAAATCATCAATGCTGTATTAGCAAAAAAAGATACTCTTGCAGTGTTGCCAACAGGCGGAGGTAAATCAATTTGTTTTCAAATTCCTGCGTTAATGAATGAGGGTTTGTGTTTGGTTATAAGTCCGCTAATTGCATTGATAAAAGACCAGGTTGAAAACCTAAAGAAGAAAGGGATTGGCGTGCTTTCTATTTACTCGGGGATGTCGTTTGCAGAAGTAAAACAAACATTGCAAAATGCAGCTTTTGGCAACTACAAGTTTTTATATGTTTCGCCGGAGCGGCTGGAGACAAAACTTTTTCTTGAATATTTACCCGCTTTAAAACCTTCACTTATTGCAGTAGATGAAGCGCATTGTATATCGCAATGGGGTTACGATTTTAGACCATCTTATCTGCGCATTGCAAACCTTACAGAAGAACTGCCGGATGTACCAATTATTGCATTAACAGCATCAGCAACTATAAACGTACAAAATGATATTTGCAACAACCTGCTTTTTAGTAAGGAGCACAGCAGGTTTCAACAATCTTTTGCAAGACCCAATTTATCGTACAGTGTTTTTAAACCTGCATCTAAAGAAAAAAAATTGCTGGAAATTTTACAGAATGTAAAAGGCGCAGCAATTGTATACTGCAAAAGCAGAAAACAAACAACTGTTGTTGCAGAACTGCTGCGCATGCATAATATAGATGCTGATTTTTACCATGCAGGTTTATTGGGAGAAAAACGCACCTTAAAACAGGATGCATGGATAAACAATAAAAATAGAACGATTGTTTGTACCAATGCATTTGGAATGGGCATTGATAAGCCCGACGTAAGAATAGTGGTACATTATGATGTGCCTGATTGTCTGGAAAATTATTACCAGGAAGCAGGCCGTGCAGGTAGAGATGGGAAAAGAGCTTATGCCGTTTTGTTACACAGCAGCAAAGAAACAGACGATCTTATTTATAAAATTGAAACGAAGTATCCATCCCTCCCAAAATTAAAAATGATTTACCTGGCGCTGATGAATTACCTGCAGGTTGCTGCCGGTACCGGTGAAGGCTTAAGTTTTGATATTGACCTGGCAAGTTTTGCGCAGTATTTTAAATTAAATATGCTCGAGGCAACTTATGGCATTCAAGCATTGGGGCAGGAAGGGCTAATCAGTTTTAGTGAAATGATGTTTAAACAAAGTACTGTTGAATTTAAATCATCAAAAACGGATCTGGAAGAATTTGAAATACTGCACCCAAAACTTGAACAAATAATTAAAGGACTATTGAGATCTTACGAAGGTATTTTTGATTTTCAATGTGTTGTTTATGAAAAAATATTAGCAGGGTTTATTAAAATTCCATACGCAGAACTTTCAAGATCTTTACAGGAGCTTCATCAAAAAGGAATTATTGATTATAAACCTTCAAGCGAAAAACCACAGATTTTTTTGCTCAAAAACAGAATGTACAATGATGATTTTTATATAGATGTGTACGCAATGAATATCAGAAAAACAGAAGCGACAAAAAGAACAAAGGCAATTGAAAATTATGTGACTAATTCGGCTTTTTGCAGAAGTAAAATAATTGGTAATTATTTTGGGGAATCGAATGCAAAAGATTGTGGCATTTGTGATAACTGCATTAACAATACAGAAGCAAAACTGAGTACTGAAGAGTTTAAAGCTGTTTCTGATAAGATTATTGAATTGCTTAAAATAGAAAAGCTAACCTACAAACAGCTTATTCAAAAATTAAAACCTGTTAGCCAAAGATCATTGTGGTTGGTAATTACCTTTTTGATTGCCGAAGAAATAATTGAAAATGGTGAAAAGGAACTACTTACATTAAAGTAAAAGGCTGTAATTATAGGGTATAGATTAAGTAAAGAACAAAAAAAAGGGACCAAGATAGAAATCTAGTCCCGCTTTAAAATCCAATATCCTATGAAAAACCAAAGTGAAGATACAGCTATTTTGTTTA
>Ga0209511_1001034_pt1 | contig 25590 bp, 23 predicted proteins | sample SSSSmetaG_FD_184141 | JGI IMG/M metagenome (GOLD analysis project Ga0209511, IMG submission 184141) | Glacier valley bacterial and archeal communities from Borup Fiord, Nunavut, Canada, to study Microbial Dark Matter (Phase II) - ​SSSS... | ecosystem: Environmental > Aquatic > Freshwater > Ice >... | reverse complement strand
ATTCATTCTTATAGGAGTACATGATATTCCCCGGCAAATAGAACCTCGACGACACCAACTCAAGATCCTCACTCTTTTCATTCAGGAAAGTGTAATCATCATTCTTGAATTTGATCGGGCGACCCTCCTTTAGTCCGTGGTAAGGTATTGAAGTTTCGCCTGTCCACATCCACATGATATTTACTGAATTATCAGCAAATTGCTCTTTCACACCGTTTTGAAGGCCATTTCCTGATCCCAGAAGGATCATCAGCATAAATATTCCCCAGGCCACAGAAAACCCGGTGAGGAAGGTCCGAAGTTTATTCTTTTTTATGGTAGAGAAAATCTCCTGCCAAACATCTACATCAAACATGGTAACAGGTTTTATTCGGTTCGTACGCGGTCTTTGAACATCTGTAGTTCTCCATTTTTTATAACCTCCTCAATCACACCATCTTTTAGACGAATGATTTTTTTGGTCATCGCAGCGATATCGTGCTCATGCGTCACAATGATAACCGTCTTACCCTGGTCATTGATCTCTTTCAGGATATCCATGACTTCGAAAGAGGTAGTAGAATCAAGCGCTCCGGTAGGTTCGTCAGCAAGTATGATCTTAGGTTTGGAAATCAGCGCCCGCGCAATTGCTACACGTTGTTTTTGCCCTCCAGACATCTCACTTGGTAAATGATGTGCCCATTCTTTTAATCCAAGCCGATCAAGGTATTCAAGGGCAATCACATTACGCTTCTTCCGGCTAACTTTCTGATAGTATAAGGGCAAAGCAACATTTTCGACGGCATTCTTAAACGAAATCAGGTTAAATGACTGAAAGATAAAACCGATCATTTCATTGCGGGTCATTGCCGCTTTTGTTTCGTTCAAACCTTGCATCAGCCTGCCACCCAGGTAATAACTTCCCTCGTCATAATCGTCCAGTATTCCCAGAATATTCAATAAAGTCGACTTCCCCGATCCCGAAGAACCCATAATGGATACAAACTCGCCTTCATCAATATCCAGATCCAATCCTTTTAACACATGAAGGCTGTTACTGCCCATCACATACGACTTATGCAGATTACTAATCTGTATCATTTTATTTAAGTTTTATCAATTACTGCCCGTTCCCGGACATTTAAAATTTATTAGACGTCAAGTTTCTCAAATCGTTACAGTGAAAATCAGATTTTTTTAATTTGATCTACAATTGGCTTCAAAGTATTTATCAAGAGTCATGCCACCAAGTTTATATACTTGATTTATATCACATTAATTTGATTTTTACTGTAAATCAACTGTTCAAAAATGTACAGTTTTTAACATCTATGTGTTCGTTTCCGGACACATTTTTATACAACTAACCCTTCGAGGGTCTGCGACCGCTCGAAGGGTTAGTTGCTATTCGAAGTATTAAGAATTCAATTTTTTAATGGATTCCACCCTTGTGCCTGCAATGGGATTTCTTGTCCGACACCCGCAGTAATCAGGTTGACACCTTCACTCTTGTCGGTTATATGACCAATGACCGATATGTCGGGATGGTTCCGGATCTTTTCATGATCAGTTACAGGAAGTGTAAAAAGAAGTTCGTAGTCTTCACCACCATTCAAAGCCGCTACCAACGGATTGATATTTAGCTCACCTGCCATTTTTTTCGTTTGATTATCATACAGAAGCCGGTCTTCATAAAGCCTACAACCAACCTCACTTTGCGTACACAAGTGAAGTATTTCGGATGAAAGTCCGTCAGAAATATCAATCATCGAAGTAGGTTTAATGCCTAATTCCTTAAATAACAAAGGAATATCTTTCCTCGCTTCAGGTTTTAATTGCCTTTCAAGAATATAATCGTAACCTGCAAATTGTGGCATCATTTTCGGATTCACCTTAAACACTTCATTCTCGCGTTCAAGTAACTGCAAACCCATGTAAGCGCCACCAAGGTCACCCGTAACACACAATAAATCTGTATTTTTAGCCCCGTTCCGGTAAACAAGATCTTCCTCATCGGCTTCACCAATCGCTGTTACAGAAATTGTGAGCCCTGTAAGCGATGAAGTTGTATCGCCTCCAACCAGGTCTACACCATATCTTTCGCAAGCCAGATAGATTCCTGAATAAAGTTCATCGAGTGCCTCAACCGACATTTTCGCAGAGACAGCAATTGAGACCGTGATTTGTTTGGGCGTTGCGTTCATTGCGTAAACGTCACTAAGATTTACTGTTACAGCTTTATAACCCAGATGCCTCAACGGAACGTACATCAGGTTAAAATGAATACCCTCAGTAAGCAAATCCGTCGTAACAACGATTTTTTTATTTTTAAAGTCCAAAACAGCGCAATCGTCCCCCACGCCTTTTAGCGTACTCTCGTTTTTCAATACAATATTTTCAGTCAGCCGACGGATTAATCCGAACTCACCAAGCTCAGAAAGTGCTGTTTTTGTGTTTGTTGCGTTTGTCATATTTAATAAATCGTAATTCAGAATTTTGAAATCTCAAAAGTAGTGTTCATTTTGTATCTTTGCAATTTATAACCAGTCTATTTAAACACAAAATAGGAATTTGAAGTGTTTGATTGTTAATAGACTATATTATTGAATTAAGAAACGATCATGGAAGACCAAAATAAATTATTACATGAAGTCACCCAGCGCGACTATCGATTTGGTTTTGTGACAGATATAGAAACAGATACGATTGTCAAAGGCCTTAACGAAGAGGTGATCAGAATTATTTCTGCAAAAAAGGATGAGCCTGAATTTATGCTCGAATTCCGCCTCAAAGCTTACCGGCGATGGCTGACAATGAAGATGCCCGAATGGGCTCAACTAAAAATACCTGAGATTGATTACCAGGAAATCATATTCTATGCCGCACCAAGTCAACAGGCAAAATATGAGAGTCTGAATGAAGTTGATCCTGAATTGCTCCGCACTTTCGAAAAATTGGGGATTCCGCTCGAAGAACAAAAAATGCTTTCAGGTGTAGCCGTAGATGCAGTAATCGACAGTGTTTCAGTCAAAACAACTTTTAAAGAGACATTGGCTGAACGCGGGATTATTTTCTGCTCTTTCAGCGAAGCTGTCAAGCACCATCCCGATTTGATCCAGAAATACCTCGGAATGGCAGTACCATATAATGATAACTACTTTGCGGCACTCAATTCGGCTGTTTTCTCCGATGGATCGTTTGTTTATATTCCGAAGGGGACGCGATGTCCGATGGAACTTTCGACCTATTTCAGGATCAATGCCAAAAATACCGGACAGTTTGAACGCACATTGATTATTGCCGATGACGACAGCTACGTATCTTATCTTGAAGGATGTACAGCGCCAATGCGTGATGAAAACCAGCTGCATGCCGCGGTTGTTGAGATCATTGCACTCGACCGTGCCGAAGTGAAATATTCGACAGTACAAAACTGGTATCCCGGCGATAAAAATGGTAAAGGGGGAATTTTCAACTTTGTAACCAAACGTGGTATTTGCAGAGGAGTTTCTTCAAAAATACTATGGAACCAGGTTGAAACGGGTTCTGCAATTACATGGAAATACCCAAGTTGTGTCCTAATGGGCGACAATTCGGTGGCGGAATTTAACTCTGTAGCTCTTACAAATAATTTCCAGCAAGCCGATACGGGAACCAAAATGATCCATATCGGAAAGAATACAAAAAGTACGATTGTTTCAAAGGGAATTTCAGCAGGCAATAGTTCAAACTCTTATCGAGGCTTGGTGCGGGTTTTGCCAAAAGCAGAGAATGCACGCAACTATTCGCAATGCGATTCACTATTGTTGGGTGATACCTGTGGTGCACACACTTTCCCTTATATCGAAGTTGCCAATAGCAGTTCGGTGGTTGAACATGAGGCGACGACCTCTAAAATTGGTGAAGATCAGATCTTTTACTGCAATCAACGTGGAATCTCGACAGAGGATGCGATTGGAATGATCGTCAACGGTTATGCCCGCGAAGTGATCAACAAACTTCCGATGGAGTTTGCAGTAGAAGCTCAAAAGTTATTACAAATCAGCCTCGAAGGAAGCGTTGGATAATTAACAATGAAAATTAAACAAGTATTAGCTCTGCCAATTGGAATGATTTTTTTAGGCATCGCCATATTGATGGACAAGTTCTTACCAGCCAATCGTCTTTATGATTTTATGGTGGGGCTATTCACAGGATTGTCGCTTGTATTAAATATCTACTACATTTTTGCAATTGCTAAAAATGAAAATGAAAAAGTCAAATAATAATAGAATATGCTAGTAATTAAAGATTTATACGCCAGAGTCGAAGGCAAAGACATACTTAAAGGGATAAACCTCACTGTAAATGCCGGTGAGGTCCACGTAATAATGGGGCCAAACGGTTCAGGAAAGAGTACACTTGCCAATGTTTTGGCAGGAAATGCCAATTTTGAAGTAACACACGGCACCGCCCGATTTAATGGAAAAGACTTACTTGAAATGTCGGCTGACGTTCGGGCGAAAGAGGGTTTATTCCTCGGATTTCAATATCCGGTCGAAATACCTGGTGTGAGTATGGTTAATTTCCTGAAAACAGCTGTGAACGAACATCGTAAATACCGCGATCAACCCCCATTATCTGCCGGCGATTTTCTGAAACTGATGCGGGAGAAAAAAGCAATGGTTCAGATTGATTCACAGTTAACAAACCGTTCTGTGAATGAAGGATTCTCGGGTGGTGAGAAAAAGAAGAATGAAATCTTCCAGATGGCCATGCTCGAACCCACATTAGCCATCCTCGACGAAACTGATAGTGGTCTCGATATTGATGCGCTTCGGATTGTTTCGAACGGGGTCAATTTGCTGAAAGCGCCTAACAACGCAACAATCCTGGTTACACATTACCAGCGATTGCTTGACTATATTGTACCTGATTTTGTGCATGTTCTCTATGACGGCAAGATCGTTAAATCGGCTGGAAAAGAACTGGCTTTAGAACTCGAAGAGAAAGGTTACGACTGGATTAAAAAAGAGCAGGGGGAATAGCTATGGCAGAAGTACTTGATAAAACAACAGCTGTCCGTCGGATTCGGGATATCTACGAAGAGAATCTTTCAAAAATCTCCGGTGGATTGCCCGATTGGTTCAACATTTCCCGTCGACCGGCACTTGAAGCCTTTCAACGAATGGGAATCCCTGGTTTCAAGAACGAAAATTATAAATACACCGATCTCACGCGTCTTTTTGAAAACGAAAATTTCAGGAGGGCATTCAAAACCGATGAGTTTGATGTTGACCTAAAGGATGTTTTCAGCTGCGATGTGCCTGAATTTGATACTCACCTGATTTTGGTTGTCAATGGTTGGTACGACGAATCGAATAATCCGGGCACGTCTTATCCCGAAGGAGTCATTATTAAAAGCTTTCAAAGGGCAGTCGTTGAAAATCGTGAACTGGTTGAAAAATACTACGGAAAGTTGGCGAAAGTGGATACTGATCCATTGATAGCGCTGAACACCGCTTTTGCTCAGGATGGATTGTTTATCTATATTCCAGACAACTCCATTATTGAGAAACCATTGCAACTTATCAATATTTTAAGAAGTGAAGACGACCTTTATGTAACGCAACGGAATCTGATCATTGCAGGCAAAAATAGCCAGGCGAAGATCATGTTTTGTGACCATACATTGTTGCCTCAGAATTTTATCATCAACAACGTCACCGAACTCGAAATTGGTGAGGATGCGATTATTGATATTTACAGCATTCAAAATCAACACAATAAAACGGCCAATCTCACAGGACTTTACATCCGGCAACAGCAGAATTCGCATTTAGTGACCAACGCAGTTTCGCTTCATGGCGGGATTATCCGGAACAACCTCAATGTGTTGCTTGATGGCGAACGTGCCGAGGCTAAAATATGCGGGCTGGCACTATCTGATAAAAATCAACATGTTGATAATTATACATTTATCGAACATGCCAAACCCAATTGTCAGAGCAATCAACTTTATAAAAACATTCTCGACGACAGTTCCACCGGTGGATTTACAGGGCGAATACATGTTGCACCCCATGCTGTAAAGACACAGGCTTATCAGAGGAACAACAATGTTTTACTTACAAATGCGGCAAAAATGAATACCAAACCGCAACTGGTAATCGACAACGATGATGTAAAATGTTCGCATGGAGCAACTGTGGGTCGCATTAATGAAGAGGCGCTTTTTTATCTTCAATCAAGAGGAATCAATGAAAAAGAGGCCAGGCTAATGCTGATGTTTGCCTTTGCACATGAGGTCCTTGAAGAAATTAAAGTAGATAAGTTACGTGACGTAATTGACAAACTGGTGAATAAACGTTTAAGGGGAGAAGTATCGAAATGCCACTCCTGCGCATTGGATTGCATTCGTTGATTGTTCATCTATTACTCATTAAGTAAGTCTAAACGGTTAGACTTGAGTTGCCTTCAAACCAGAAGAAACGAAGTAAGGAATATTCGTATGTTTTTATAAATTTGTAAAAAAGATGATTATGACTACAATTGAAATGAAAAATCAAGTAATTGGAAAAATAAATCAATTAACTGATAATGAATTATTAATGGATGTTTATAAACTTCTTGATAACAGTCTCATAGATTCAGACGTTTATAAATTGTCAGATACTCATAAGATTGCAATTGATAGAGCAATTAGCCAAATTGACAATGGTGATTTCTTGACGAATGATCAGGCCAATAAAGAAATTAGCGAATGGTTAAACGGATAATTTGGTCAAGATTAGCGCATTTAGATAGATTTCAAACACTTGAATATTGGATTGATCGGAACAAATCCAATATTTTCATATAGTCAACAATCTCAATTTCATACAACATGATTCCCGATATTTCTAAAATACGTAAAGATTTTCCGATACTCGATCAGAAAGTACATGGAAAACCTTTAATATATTTCGATAACGCAGCAACAAGCCAGCGACCCATTCAGGTTATCGAACGAATGGATGAATTTTCGCTTCGTACGAATGCCAATATCCATCGCGCCACCCATTATTTGGCAAACAAGACAACCGAAGCGTTCGAAGCCAGCCGTGAGACTGTTCGTCAATGCATTAACGCAGCAGAAGCGGCAGAGATCATATTTACACAAGGAACAACAGAATCGATCAACCTTGTTGCGTTTTCGTTCGGTGAGGCATTTGTCTCTGCCGGCGATGAGGTAATCGTCACCGAAATGGAGCATCATGCCAATATTGTTCCCTGGCAAATGATGTGTGAACGACATGGCGCAGTACTGAAAGTGCTTCCGTTTAAGGACAACGGGGAATTACAAATTGAGCTTTTAGACAGCTTGATTACCAATAAGACAAAAATTCTGGCTTGCGCGCATGTATCCAATACATTAGGCACTGTCAATCCCATCAAAGATATCATCCTCAGAGCACACCTGAAAAATGTGCCTGTTTTAATCGATGGAGCCCAGGCAGCAGCACACTTCAAAATTGATGTACAAGAGCTTGGATGTGATTTCTATGCCTTTTCGGGTCACAAAATATATGGACCGACAGGGATTGGAGCACTTTACGGCAAAAGGAAATGGCTCGATCAAATGCCACCATTTATGGGAGGCGGTGAAATGATTGACCGTGTCACCTTTGCAAAGACAACCTATAACCAGCTTCCTTACAAATTCGAAGCCGGCACCCCGAATTATGTGGGGGCAATCGGATTTGCGGCAGCAATCAAATATATTCAGAGTCAGGACCGACAAGCGCTTGTCGCTTATGAGCATGATCTGCTAACAGTTGCAACTGAAAAACTAAAACAGATTGAAGGATTGAAAATTTACGGCGAAGCATCATTGAAAGCCGGGGTGATCTGTTTCAATATTGAAGGTATTCACCCATTTGATCTGGGGACATTGCTCGATCAGTTGGGAATAGCTGTCAGAACCGGTCGCTTATGTGCCGATCCGGTGATGGATCATTACGGAGTCGAAAATATGGTACGCGCTTCATTTGCATTTTACAATACATTCGACGAGATTAATGCTTTTTACAAGGCCTTGATCAGGTTGAAAGCGATGTTTTAAAATTCGCTACTTTTGAAAAGTTAAAGAAATATTAAATGACGATAGACGAAATACAGCAGGAGATTGTTGAAGAATTTTCAGGATTTGAGGATTGGATGGACAAGTATGCATACCTTATAGAAATAGGTAACGAAATGGCACCCATTGATGCGAAATACAAGGTAGAAAGCAATCTGATTCGCGGATGTCAGTCAAGAGTTTGGTTGCACCAAGATTTTACTGAAGGAAAAATCAAATTCGAAGCCGAAAGTGATGCGCTGATTGTTAAAGGTTTGGTAGCATTATTGCTCCGGATTTATTCCGATCGTACACCCAAAGAGATCCTCGAATCGGAGCCACGTTTTATCGACGAGATCGGTTTAAGACAACATCTCTCGCCGACGCGGTCAAATGGTCTCCTTGCCATGGTTAAACAAATGAAACTGTATGCATTGGCATACGAGAAAATTTCAGCAAAAAAGTAACAAAGATGGACGCAAGAATAGATTTAATCATTGAACAATTGAAGGAAGTGTTCGATCCTGAAATCCCTGTAAATATATACGATTTAGGATTGGTATACAGTGTTGATGTTGAAGGCGATGAGGCCAAAGTGTTGATGACACTTACAGCACCCAACTGTCCGGCTGCCGATATGATCCTGGCTGATGTCGAATACATGTCGAAAAAGGTGGAAGGGATAGAATCGTGCAAAGTGGAGATCACCTTCGAACCGCCGTGGGAAAAGTCGATGATGTCGGAAGAGGCGCGTCTGGAACTTGGGTTTATGTAACCAGAAAATCCTTATTAGTATGCGACAATCCGAAGTATACAGCCAACAAATCAAGGAGAAAGCGATTGAGCTTGGTTTTTCGGCATGTGGAATTTCGGCGGTACATTGCCTCGGCGAAGAGCGCGAGCGACTCCAAAACTGGCTGTCGAACGGGATGAATGCATCAATGGCTTATATGGCCAATCATTTCGAAATGCGACTTGACCCTGGTAAGATCGAAGAGGGTGCAAAATCTGTAATTTCGGTTCTGATCAATTACTATCCTGCACAAAAACAAGCCGATCCTGACGCACCCGTTATCTCTAAATATGCCTACGGAAAAGACTACCATTTAGTTGTAAAAGAAAAGCTTAATAATCTTTTAATATTTATTCAATCGGCACTTTTTCCCTGCCGAGGAAGGGCATTTGTCGATTCTGCACCTGTATTTGAACGCCCTTTGGCCAAAGCTGCCGGATTAGGGTGGATTGGCAAAAACTCTCTCCTTATCTCCAAAGAGTTTGGGACGTATGTATTTATTGGTGAATTAATTATAGATTTTGAATTAAATTACGACGCTCCTTTCACGTTCGATTATTGTGGCAACTGTACACGCTGCATCGATGCCTGTCCGACCAGTGCAATCGTTTTCCCAAGAACGATCGATGCCCGAAAATGTATTTCATACCACACGATTGAAAATAAAGAAGAGATTCCACTTCCCATCCAGGGAAAACTACAAAATCAACTTTTTGGATGCGATATTTGCCAGGATGTTTGTCCGTGGAATAAAAAAGTGAAGCCAAACCAAACTCTTGATTTTATGCCAATTGAAGGATTATTGGAAATGAAAAAGAAAGATTGGAAAGCACTCGACCACGACACTTACAATAAAATGTTTAGACAGTCACCCTTTGAAAGGGCAGGCTATGAACGGATCAGCCGGAACCTCGGTTATCTGAATGAATGATTTTGATCATATCTTTGCATTGGTAATTTTTCTATGATCACTCTTCATACCAAAAGCAGAATATCAATGGAAATCGTTCTACGGGTGATGAATTTTATGATCGACTGGATAAAAGAAGGAATATGATAAAATTAATAACCCCGGTTGAACTGCCCGATTTCAAAAATAAGATGGGCTACCGTCATCAATCAATGATGATCGGATCTTGTTTTGCCGAAAGTATCGGAACTTTTCTGCAGGAACTTTGTTTACCTATTATGGTTAACCCTTTCGGAGTTCTTTACAATCCTTTTTCAATCGCAAACAGTCTTGATCTGCTTCTTACAGGTAAAGCTTTTACCGGGCAAGACTTATTTTATTCTAATGGAGTCTACAACAGTTTTTCTCATCACAGCCGGTTTTCCAGTTCCGATCAGTCGAATACAGTGGAGATTATCAATAAACAAGCTGCTGAAGCCACTGGTATTTTGAGAAAATGTCATCACCTTTTTATCACTTTTGGGACTTCATGGGTATTCAAAAACAAGACGAATGGAATCGTCGTTTCAAATTGTCATAAGCTTCCTGCTGCAACATTCGAACGTTACCGACTATCGGTTTCACAAATAATTGAAACATGGATTCCATTGATCGATAAGATGAGAAATACAAATCCTGATCTCCACCTGGTTTTTACCGTTAGCCCCATCAGACATTTAAAAGATGGAGCTCATGAGAATCAGTTAAGCAAATCAACACTTCTTTTGGCAATTGACGAATTGAGGTCCAAATATGGAGATGAAATCATCTCCTATTTCCCGTCGTACGAGCTTTTGCTTGACGAATTGCGCGACTATCGGTTTTACGCGGCTGATATGAACCATCCCAGCGAAGTAGCTGTTGATTTTATTCGGGAAAAATTTGTTGCCTCAATTCTTGATAACGAAGCCATCACGTTTTCGGCAGAATTAGAAAATATTCTATCAGCTCTTAAGCACAAAACACTGAATAATAATGATAATAGATATGTTTTATTTATTGAAAATCAAATTGAAAAGACAATGCAACTTCAAATCAAATACCCTTTTATTGACCTTGAAAAGGTGAAGAAAAAGTTACATGAAAAAATAAACCATTAAATTTTTAGTTGACGAATGCTTTTCATATTTTTAGCCGTAGGACTATTCCCATAAACCGGGAAAAATCCTTATCCAAAAAAAGAATAATATTAATAAAGAAGTTCGTATGAGCTACCTAAAATTCGACAAAGAGGAACTGGTTAATCTGGAATACTCATTACAACGCGAATTTCTGCGCACTAACCGTTCGGGAGCCTATTCATTCTCGACTATTGCAGGTTGTAATACCCGTAAATACCACGGGATGCTGATTGTAAAGCTGGAAGAGCTTGACGGAGGCAAACATGTACTTCTTTCGTCGCTTGACGAAACAATTATTCAGCATGATGCCCAATTCAATCTCGGGATTCATAAATATCCTGGTGAGTTCTACGAACCCAAAGGTCACAAGTATATCCGGAATTTTGAGATTGACACGATACCGAAAATAACCTATCGGGTAGGTGGAGTAATACTTACAAAAACCCGAATGCTTGTAGAACACGAAAACCAGGTAATCGTTAAATATACCCTCGAGGAAGCGAGTAGCCCGACAACCTTAAGGTTTAAACCTTTTTTGGCATTTCGTAATGTTCACCTGTTGACCCGGGCAAATATGGTTGCTAACGGGAAATATACCAAAGTAAAAAACGGGATTAAAATGAGCCTTTACGAAGGGTATCCCGAATTACACATGCAATTTTCAAAAAGTGTTGATTTTGTGCCTGTTCCTGATTGGTCCCGAAATATTGAATATATAAAAGAGCAGTCAAGAGGTTATGATTTTCAAGAGGATCTATATGTTCCAGGTTATTTTGAGTTACCCATTAAGAAGGGAGAATCCGTGTTCTTCTCTGCTTCTACTGAAGCCAGCGATCCCGCAGATTTAAAAAGTCTTTATACATTTGAAATAGAAAAACGTATTCCACGCGACAGTTTCATCAATTGTCTGATCAACTCTGCACACCAATTCGTTTGGGAAAGAAAGGACGGTAAAGATATTATTGCCGGATTCCCCTGGTATGAATCAATTCCGTTGCAAACATTTCTTGCGCTACCGGGATTACTGCTAACCCAGTCGGAAGTTTCTATTTATGAGAAGATCTTAAAGACAAATCTCAACCGATTGAAAGACGGATTATTGCCTAAATATGTAGGGACTCCCGGAGATTATGATTCAGTAGCTGCTCCCCTATTCGCGTTCAATGCTATTCAGGAATTAAAGCCTTTCAAAGAGAATAAAGAATTATGGAAAAATTACGGTTCAGCCCTGAAAGAAATACTGACAAATTACAAGCAAGGAACCCGTTTCAATATCCACATGGAACCGAATGGTCTGATTTATGCCAAGCAAAATGGTGTTGCACTCACCTGGATGGATGCCTATATCGACGGGAAACCGGTGACTCAACGCGGAGGATTCAATGTTGAGATCAATGCAGCCTGGTATAATGCTGTTTGTTTTGCCCTCGAACTTGCAGAATCAGCAAATGATAAAGCATTTATCAGCGAATGGTCGTCTTATCCGCCATTAATTGCTCAGTCATTCTTAGATACATTCTGGAATGATGAAAAAGGCTACCTGGCAGATTATGTTGACGGGGAATACGTTGACTGGTCGGTAAGGCCGAATATGATTTTTGCGGCAAGTTTTGATTATTCGCCAATGTCGCGCGAACAGAAAAAGCTAATAGTCAGCACTGTAAGAAATGAGCTTTTGACTCCGCGAGGACTTAGATCACTTTCTCCGAAAGACTATCACTACAAAGGGGCGTGTGTAGGCAATGCAGGCAGCCGATCGGCAGCAGTGCATATGGGAAGTGCTTACCCATTTCTGATTTATCCATTTGTTAAGGCGTACCTTGAGATTCACAAAGCAGGTGGTCTGTCATTTGTCAAACAGATCATGGATGGATTCGAAGAGGAAATGTCAGAGCATTGTTTAGGAACACTTTCCGAAGTTTATGAAGGCAATCCGCCGCATACGGCCAGGGGAGCTATTTCACAAGCATGGAATGTTGCGGGTGTTTTAAGCGCCACTTCCTTACTCGAAAAATTCGAAGAATAAAAAGATAAGAGTAAAAAGATTTTTCTCAACTCAGCTACTAAAGGATGAAAGTTTTAATGTTTGGATGGGAGTTTCCCCCGCACATTAGCGGGGGTCTCGGTACAGCCAGTTACGGATTAACCAAAGGATTGGCACAATTAGATGATGTTGAGGTGCTATTTGTCGTTCCCAAAGCATATGGTGACGAAGATAATTCAGCGGTAAAGCAGATTATCGGGGCAAGTGATGTGTCGATTACTCAGAAAAAGGTCTTTGTTCGAACTACTGAACGGAACTTCGATTACCTCGAAGTTGAATCGAATCTTGTTCCCTATTCTACTCCCGAGGAGTTTTGGAAATTGACTGAACAGCGCGTCTCTTCCCAAACACGGTTTATTCAAACCGATTCAGAAGGTAAGCTTCCCTTTACCGGGAAATATGGCACCAACCTGCTCGAAGAAATTGCCAATTACGCCATTGTAGCAGAGTCGATTGGTAAGGAATACGATTTTGATGTTATCCATGCCCACGATTGGCTTGCCTATCCGGCAGGGATCGCAGCCAAAAGGGTGAGTGGAAAACCGTTGGTTATTCATGTTCACGCAACCGATTTTGACCGGAGCGGTGGAAGTGTGAATCCAAGGGTTTATTCAATCGAACGCGAAGGAATGGAGGTTGCCGATCAGATCATCACCGTTAGTAATCTCACTCGCAGAATCGTGATTGAAAAGTACGGTATCGATCCTGCTAAAGTTACCACTGTTTACAATGCTGTTGAACCCGTAGAAAAAGCTGAAAACAAGGGTTATTCAAAAGGCATCAATGAAAAAATTGTGACATTTTTGGGAAGGATAACCATGCAAAAAGGTCCCGAATATTTCATTGAGGCTGCATACCAGGTTTTGCGCAGAACGGACAACGTTCATTTCGTAATGGCCGGAAGCGGCGATTTAATGGAAAAGATGATCCGACGTGCTGCCCGTTTGGGAATTGCCGACAGATTTCATTTCACAGGATTTCTTCACGGTGACGATGTCTTCGATATGTTCCGAATGAGCGATGTATACGTAATGCCATCAGTATCTGAACCTTTTGGAATTTCACCGCTCGAAGCAATGATGTCGGATGTTCCGACCATTATTTCGAAACAATCGGGTGTGGCAGAAATCCTGACACACGCCATCAAGGTCGACTTCTGGGATATTAATGCCATGGCCGACGCTATATACGGAATCTTAAAATATCCTGCCTTATCAACAATGTTTAGAAAATTTGGACGAGTAGAGGTGGACAGTTTACAATGGAAACACTCCGCCGAACACGTCCTTAAAGTCTATAAGTCCGCATTAAAAAAAACCAATACCAAAGAGATAGCGTTATGAAAACAGTTTGCCTCAACTTTCAGATACATCAGCCTTTTCGATACAGGAAGTACAGATTTTTTGACATTGGAAACGATGCCTATTACTACGATGATTTTGCAAACGAAACCATTTTGAGAAAAGCCGCTGATCAATGTTATTTACCTGCCAATAAAATCATACTTGAGCAAATATTAAAATACAAGGGTAAATTCAAGGTATCCTATTCATTATCTGGTGTAGTCCTCGACCAATTTAAATTGTACGCGCCAGAAGTAATCGAGTCGTTCGAGAAACTGGCTGCGACTGGATGCGTTGAATTTTTATCCGAAACATATGCCAATTCGCTGGTCTCGTTGGCAGACGACGGATTTTTCGAATCACAGGTTAAAGCGCATGACGACCTGATTGAAGAACTTTTCGGACAACGTCCTAAAGTATTCAGCAATACCGAACTAATCTACTCTGACGAAATTGGAGACCTTGTTCAACGCATGGGATTCGAGGCAATGATTACAGAAGGAGCTAAACATATCCTGGGATGGAAAAGCCCTAATTATTTATATTGCAACGCATTAAATCCAAGATTAAAAGTTTTGATGCGTAATTTCCGATTCAGCGACGATCTGTCATTTCGGTTCTCGAATAAAGCATGGAGTGAATTTCCATTGACGGCTGAAAAATATACCGGATGGATGAACAGTCTTCCAAAAGAGGAAGAAGTGGTAACCATCTTCATCAATTACGAAACCTTTGGTCAACTTCAGCCCAGGAATTCGGGGATATTCGATTTCTTAAAGAAACTCCCTGAAGCAATTTTAAAATCCGGTAAGCTTTCCTTCTCGACTGCATCAGAAGTTATCAATGATCTACAGCCAGTTTCAGCAGTTCATGTACCCTATCCTATTTCATGGGCCGACGAAGAACGCGACCTTTCTGCATGGCTGGGAAATGAACTTCAGAAGGAGGCTTTTGATAAGCTTTACCAGCTCAAGGATCGAATGAGAAATTGTACGGATGCGACAATGCTCAAAGATTGGGATTATCTCCAGACGAACGATCATTTCTATTACATGTGTACCAAGTTCTTTTCTGATGGAGAAGTTCACAAATATTTCAACCCATATGGCACTCCTTATGAGGCATTTATCAATTATATGAATGTCTTGAGCGATTTCAAAATCAGACTCAATGCAATTGTTCCGAAAAGCGCCAAGGATCAGGAAATCGCCAATTTAAAGGATCTTATTACCGAAAAAACGAAAAAACTCGAATTGACTGAAACAGAATTGAAAAAAGTCAAAAAAGAGGTCGCAGCAGCAAAGCTGACCCAGGACAAGATTGCAGTTGCATCTAAGGTTGAAGTCGTGAAACCGCTAAGCAAGGCCGCTCCCAAAAAAGCAGCACCAAAAAAGGCGGCGCCCAAAAAACCTTTAAAAAAAGAATAGTCTGACTTTCGCCTACAATTAGACTTGTTTCTGCGAAGCACGGCTTGATCGATTAAAAAAATATGAAAAACAAAAAGTCCGGAATTTATTCGGGCTTTTATGTTATAACGCAATTTGAATTATTGATTGATTTCCTCAGAATCATCAAAAAGATTGTAATTTAGCTATCCGCTATAAGACCAACTATGTTCGCTAAAACAAATACTATTTGGAATCATAAATCAATGACCCTCAACAGAAGCAGAAAAATCCTGTTTCTGTTGTTCGGACTATTTCTTTTTATCGATGGTTCAAAATCGATTGCTGCAGTAGTCATAAACAACCTGAATTTTGATTTCTATTCGCAGGAAAACGGACTTTCAAACAACCAGATCCACTGTATCCGTCAGGATAAAAGAGGCTGGATGTGGTTTAACCAATCATCCAATCAGGAAATATGGGATATTTTTCAGGATGACGATGAAACCTTATGGATTGGTACCTATGCAAATGGCCTTTTAACCGTTAATCCAAACGCCCTCGAATTAAAACAATTAACCTTGGATTCAGAAAACGACCGAAATATTGGCCTTGAGATAACGCTCCTTGTTGCCATTCTATCTTTTCTAACTATTGTAAGTTTATGATGTCGGACTGACGTGAAAAATTTTGAGTAATTAACTGACTATAAAACTAATAAAAATGCAAAGACACTGGACGCTCCTGATTGTATTTCTGATTATTTTCCAATCTTGTTTTAACCAGTCTCAAAAGAAAGCCAATAATGGGCTTGAGATGGCAATAAAAATGGCGGATTCGGAAATCAAACACTTTCCGGAACCCTGGACTGTCGATTTTAATCCTAAACCAGTATGGAACTATACTCAGGGATTGGTCGTTCATGCGATGATTAAGCTATGGCAGGAAAAGGGCAACGAAACCTATTACAATTACGCCAAAACCTATGCCGATAAATTTATTGATGCCAATGGGAATATTTGGGGGTATAAAGTTGAAGAGTATAATATTGACTGTGTAAATTCAGGAAAGTTTCTTTTTGATGTTTACGATAAAACAAAAGATGATCGCTACCTGAAAGCAATCAATCATTTACGCGATCAACTAAAGACTCAGCCACGCACTTCAGAAGGTGGCTTCTGGCATAAACAACGGTATCCCCATCAGATGTGGCTTGATGGCTTGTACATGGGCGCACCATTTATGGCACAATACGCTTCAGTAATGAATGAGCCAGACATTTTCGACGATGTTGTAAAACAATTTCTCATTATTAACAAACACACCTATAATTCAGAAACTGGGCTGAATTATCATGGCTGGGACGAAAGCAAACAGCAAAAGTGGGCTGATCCCAAAACCGGCTGCTCGCCTAATTATTGGGGAAGAGCATACGGATGGTATGCAATGGCACTTGTCGACGTACTCGACTATTTACCCCTTGAACATCAAGGCCGGGTTAAGATTCTTGAAATTCTGAATCAGGTCGCCAGTGGAATTAAAAAATACCAGGATCCAAAAACCGGACTCTGGTACCAGATACTTGATCAGGGCATTCGCGAAGGAAATTACCTCGAAGCAACCGCTTCGTCGATGTTTACCTATACCTTATTAAAAGCTTCACGTAAGGGTTATATTAGTGCTATTTATAAAACAATTGGCACTAAAGCTTATAAAGGTATCCTTGAAAATTTTATTCAGGATAACGGAGATGGAACCATCAGTTTGACCAAATGCTGTTCGGTTGCCGGTCTTGGAGGAAAACCTTACCGTGATGGCTCTTACGAATACTACATCAAAGAACCTGTTCGTGCAAATGATGCTAAAGGAGTTGGACCATTTATCATGGCCTCGCTCGAATTCAATAATAACTAATTGTTTTAATTCAGCCATGGCGGATCTATGCCAAAGTTGCATTCGTGAATTGCGAAATGGGTTCCTTTATTAAACCCGAAGGTTGGCACAATTGGGACAAACCGGATGCAGAAAAAACCGCCCTCTTTGCTGAATATAAAAACCTGGGACCCGGAGCTTCAAGCCAAAGGATAAGCTGGACGCACCTGTTAACCGACGCTGAAGCATCTGCATATACATCAAAAAACATCCTGGGTGATTGGGCCACAAAATAATTTATAATTCAAAGATATATGATTCTTCGCAAATCAACTTTCGTTTTGCTCACCGTTGCTATATTATCAGCCACTGCATTTTCACAGTCTATTGTCAAAACAGATGCTAAAGACGACTTGTATAAGGCCATTGAATTTAAGATGCCGCGTGTTCAGGAACCAATTATTCCTGCCTATACAGTTTCGGTTACCGATTTTGGCGCAATAAACGGCGGACAAGTTCTCTGTACCAAGGCATTTGACAAGGCCATTGAAGCCGTGTCGAAGAAAGGTGGCGGAAAGATAATTGTGCCCCGCGGAATCTGGCTCACAGGACCCATTACGCTAAAAAGCAACATCGAAATCTATACGGAAAGTGGCGCAATTATAGTTTTCAGTACCGATAAAAGTTTGTATCCTTTGGTTGAAACCAATTTTGAAGGCTTCAACACTTATCGTTGCACTTCACCCATCAACGGGCGTAACCTTGAAAATATAGCGATTACAGGCAAAGGGGTTATTGATGGTTCTGGTGAGGCATGGCGGGCAGTGAAAAAAGAAAAACTAACTGATTCGCAATGGAAAAAATTGGTGGCTTCAGGTGGTTTGTTGGGCGAAAACGGTAAAACCTGGTATCCTTCGCAACAGTTTATCAATGGCGAAAAAGTGGCTGAAATGAATGTTCCCCGCGAGCTGAAAACCAAAGCTGAATTCGAACAAGTTAAAGATTTTCTGCGCCCTGTGATGATCAGTTTGATATCCTGCAAAAAGGTATTGATCGATGGACCTACGTTTCAGAACTCACCGGCATGGTGCATTCACCCGTTAATGTGCGAAGACTTTACATTACGAAATACAACCGTCCGCAATCCATGGTATTCGCAGAACGGTGATGGTATTGATATTGAATCATGCAAGAACAGCATCATTCACGACAGCAATTTCGATGTTGGTGACGATGCAATCTGCATCAAATCGGGTAAAGACAAAGAAGGCCGCGACCGTGGAATACCAAATGAGAACCTGGTAGTGAAGAACTGCATCGTCTATCACGGTCATGGTGGGGTTACAGTTGGAAGCGAGATGTCGGGAGGAGTGCGTAATCTCCATGTTTCGAATTGCACTTTTATCGGAACAGATGTGGGTCTTCGATTTAAAAGTAACCGTGGCCGGGGTGGAGTGGTCGAAAACATCTATATTTCGGACATTGAGATGATGAATATTCCAACGCAGGCCATATCATTCAACCTCTATTACAGCGGAAGATCGGCATCTGAAGACATCGAGGCGGGAGAAAACGGTTCGGTTGAAAAACTATTGCCCGTTACAGAAGAGACCCCGCAGTTTAAGAATATCTTTATTCGTGATGTGAACTGTAAAGGAGCATCACAGGGAATATTCCTGCAGGGATTGCCCGAGATGAACCTCGAAAACATAGTACTCGAAAACATTCAGATGGAAGCTGACTTTGGAATGATTTGTACCGACGCCAAAAATGTTAAAATCAAAAACCTGACACTTAAAACAAAAAAGACGCCTGTGATTGAGTTAAGGAACAGCGCTGATGTTACGATTGATGGGCTTGTTGCAAAGAATGATGCTTTACCTCTAATGCGCGTTTCAGGTTCAAGAACCGGAAATACTGTTTTAAAAAATGCAGGTGTGATTGATCCTGAAAAACAACTTGATATTGAAAAAGAGGTTGGGAAAGATTTAGTTAAGGTTGAAAAATAACCGGCTTTCTGCAGGAAATGATGAAAATATTATTCCGCCAGCCCTCGTTGGGTCAATCATTCAGGAATTATTATCCCGCCAGACCTCGTTGGTTCAATCATTCAGGAATTATTGATCCGCCAGCCCTCGTTGGTTCAATCATTCAGGAATTATTGATCCGCCAGCCCTCGTTGGCTCGTTCGCTCCGGAATTATTATCCCGCCAGACCTCGTTGGCTCGTTCGTACTGGTACGATTGTTTCGCCAGACCTCGTTGGCTCATTCGTAGGAGTACGAACGGCTGTTTCTTGTCCTGCACTGTCTATCGAACGCAAACAATTGTGAAGCAGAAAACCTAAAAGTAGCCATTCAATTCAAAAATGATAATTATTCGTTGAAAAACTCAATGAACCACAAATATTCTATATTTGCTGGCAATAAATAAGGCATAGAATGGTCCAGGCAAAAAAAACGTTGGTGTTACCCGAAGCAAGGATGTCGGAATTAATATTCGATAATCCTTATCTGATGCTCATGCTCGAACATTTTGGGATATCCCTGTTGATACAGGACAAAACGGTGAGGCAGCTTTGCAAGGAACACAATATCAGCGAAGATTTGTTTCTTTCCTTTACCAATCTTTTCAACGGCTTCCAGCCATCCGTAACCATCACTTACTCGTTTACTGATCTAAAGATCATCACCCTCTTCCTTAGAAACACGCATCAATATTACCTCGAAGAAAAATATCCGCAGATTCGGAGTTATATCACGCAGATGTTTGAGCTCAACGGTCAATCGGCCATGCAAATGGTTGAGAAATTCTTTGATCAGTATTTTGCAGAAGTCAAAGAACACCTGCATTACGAAGACCAGATCGTCTTTACGTATGTGAATAACCTGTTCGACTGCTATGAGAAAAAGCAGACAACCTGTTTGCCCGGCAACTATTCCGTAAGCGATTACCAGGAACATCATGAAGATATTGAAGATAAGCTCGAAGACTTAAAGAACCTGCTGCTCAAACATCTTCCGCTCGATAATGATCAGCAAATACGACGCAAACTGCTTTTCAGCCTTTTTGAACTTGAATACGATCTGAATATCCATACGCGTATCGAAGATGAGATATTAATTCCGCTGGTCGAAAAAATGGAACGAACCATTAAAACCGGCTATGGTAAATAACAACATTCATATTGTCATTATTGAACCATCAACGATCATATACGAGGGTTTAATTAGTATTTTGGGGTATTCGGATGATCATTTCAACATCAGCAGGCTCGATAAAATGGATGATATTCCAAATTACACGATCCGCAAAACGGCGGATGTCATCCTCATTAACCCCGCGCAGGTCGAAAACAACCTGAAAACTTACAACACGATCCGTAACGGTCTCTCCCAAACCAAATGGATCGGAATAATATACGCTTATTTCGACCAGCACCTGCTTTCGGTTTTCGACGAGCTCATCAGCGTCTTCGACACACCCGAATCAATTATCAGCCTTGTGCATCGCACTACAGACCAAAGTGACGACAGCGAACTGAGCACCCAGGAAAAGCTTACAGACCGCGAAGTTGAAGTTTTGAAACTACTCACGGCCGGTAATTCAAACAAGGAGATCGCCGATCAGTTAAATATCAGTACCCATACGGTGATCTCGCACCGTAAGAATCTCTCGCAGAAAACCGGGATCAAATCGGTCTCAGGACTCACCATCTACGCCGTGGTAAAAAATATTATCACGCTCGATAATTTCAAGGAATGAGTCAATATCCCAACTTGTAGTTAGGCATCCATTCATAATTCACCGATTTAAGGGATTGCCCTGAACACACAGAGAAGATACTTTTGTAATGTTCATTTTAAACATTGCAAATGATACGCTCATCACATTTACTCTTAACCCTTTTAGCAGGAACCTGCCTTGGATTTAACTCCGTCCACGCACAGCAGAATCCGGATAGCATTTCAAAACCATTTTATATTGAAGGATCGTATATCGGAGATTTAGTCAGCAACTTAAATGGCGGAATCAAAAGAGGAACCACCTATCTTGGACTCGCGAATCTTAAAGCAGGCGTTAACACGCAGGCCGCCGGATGGTGGAAAGGTGGTGAGTTCCGGATCAATGCGGCGAATTCGCACGGTGGCACACCTTCTGAAAGTTATGTGGGCGATTTTCAGGGGGTATCCAATATCGAAGCGGGTAACCTTACTTTCATGTATGAATTGTGGTACAAACAAGCTGTCGGGAATCTATCGCTTACTGTTGGCCTTCAGGATTTGAATTCAAACTTTGCCATTACGGATAACGGGGCACTGTTTACCAACAGTTCTTTCGGCATCCATCCAAGTATTGCAGATAACATCCCCTCACCTATTTTCCCGCTCACCGCGCTCGGAGCTATGCTGCAATATAATTACAAAGACAAGCTGATCTGGCAGGCAGCTATCTATGACGGCACACCCGACGACTTCGAGAGCAATCCTTACAATACCAACTGGAGATTATCTAATAACGACGGCTATCTGACTGTTACAGAGATTCAGGTTGCCCAAAGCCTTCTCCGCAACTACGAAGGATCGTATAAATTCGGTGCATATCTCCATCACCATAGCGACAGCGTTTTGTTGAAACACAACAGTCATGGCTTTTATTTTATTGGCGACCAGATGGTTCACAGGACTTTAAATGGCGGAATATCATTGTTCTCGCAGGTTGGATTAAGCCCAAAACTTGAGAACAAAAATAACTATTACCTGAGCCTTGGATTAAATATCAAAGGAATCAGTCAGAAAAGGTCAAAAGACGAAGCTGGCATTGCGATTGCCTATGCAGGATTTGGCCAGGGTACCAGGCGAAACGAAACGGCTGTTGAACTTACCTACCTTTTTGCTGTTAATGAAAGTATCCGGCTCAAACCTGATCTTCAGTATATCATTCATCCGGCAGGTACTGAGATCAACCTCCCCAATGCAATGGTGGGTTCACTAAGAATTGAACTGGTTTTTTAAAAAGAAACAATGGATACATTGATTAAAAATATACATCTCTCGGACCTTAAAACAGGTGAGGAAGGAATCATCACAAAGGTTTTGGGCCATGGTGCCTTCCGCAAGCGGATCACCGAAATGGGTTTCGTGAAGGGGAAACGGGTGACGGTCATTAAAAACGCCCCGCTGCAAGATCCGGTCGAATACAAAATCATGAATTATAATGTCTCACTTCGGCGAAGCGAGGCACAACTGGTGGAAGTCATCGGTGTTGAAGAAGCATATACCCTTGCAAAAGTACCATTTGGTGGGACGATCGACGAGGAGATTTTGAAAACATCGGCATTACAACAGGGAAGCGAAATCAATATCGCCCTTGTCGGAAATCCCAACTGCGGCAAAACAACCCTCTTTAATTTTGCATCGGGCTCGCACGAAAGGGTCGGCAATTACAGCGGCGTAACCGTTGACGCCAAAGAAGCGACGATGAAACGGGGCTCCTACAGTTTCCGGATTGTGGACCTTCCGGGGACCTATTCCATTACAGAGTATTCGCCCGAAGAGCTGTATGTGCGCATGCATATCACGGAGAAAATGCCCGATATCGTAGTGAATGTGGTGGATGCCTCTAACCTCGAACGGAATCTTTTTCTCACCACGCAGCTCATCGATATGAATATTAAGGTGGTGATTGCTCTCAATATGTATGACGAACTTGAGAAACGGGATGTTAAGTTCGATTACGAAGCACTTGGCAGAATGATGGGAATCCCTATTGTTCCCACGATCGCCTCAAAAGGGAAAGGAATCGACGAACTACTCGACCGGCTCATTGAAGTTTATGAAGACCGCGACCCGATGGTACGGCATATTCATATCAACTATGGGGAGGAGATTGAAGCTGCCATCGCTTCGGTGCAGAAAGAGATCAGGGTAAATTCGGAAATTACGGATAAACTCTCGTCGCGTTATGTTGCTATTAAACTATTGGAAACCGATAAAACAACGCTTTCGCAACTGCAGCAACTGCAGAATGTGAATCAGATTAAATCGGTGACCAACCACGCTATCCAAAAGCTCGAGAAAGAGTATGGCGAAAAGTCGGAAACCATTATCACCGATGCCAAGTATGGGTTTATCGATGGCGCGTTGAAAGGGACATTTGTTGAAAAGGTCAAGGACAAAAGAACCCGTAAACGGGAACTGGACGACTTGCTTACACATAAGTTGCTTGGATTTCCGATCTTTCTTTTCTTTATGTGGCTCATGTTCCAGGCAACATTTACCTTAGGCAGTTATCCAATGGAGTTAATTGACACAGGTGTTGGATTGCTAAGCAGTTTTTTACAAACAACCATGCCCGAAGGAGCTTTGCGCGACCTTCTTGTAGACGGAATCATGGGCGGTGTTGGCGGCGTGATTATTTTCTTACCCAATATCCTGATCCTGTTCTTCTTTATTTCATTGATGGAAGATACGGGTTATATGGCACGGGCATCGTTTATCATGGATAAACTCATGCATAAAATCGGGTTGCACGGCAAATCATTTATACCATTGGTGATGGGTTTCGGATGCAATGTTCCCGCGATAATGGCCACGCGCACACTCGACAATAAGAAGGACCGTATTCTCACAATGATCATCACCCCGTTTATGTCGTGCAGCGCCCGTCTGCCGGTTTATGTGTTGCTGATCTCGGCTTTCTTTCCGCATAACCAGGGATTGGTACTCTTTTCAATTTACATCATCGGAATAACCCTGGCCATATTGGTGGCAATGGTAATGAAGAGGGTCGTCTTCTCGAAAAAGGATGTCCCTTTTGTGATGGAGCTGCCTCCTTATCGCATCCCTACTTTGAAAAATACAACCATTCACATGTGGCACAAAGGGGTGCAATACTTAAAGAAGATGGGAAATGTGATCCTGATGGCATCTATCCTGATATGGGCGTTGGGCTATTATCCACGCAATGTAAACTATTCGGATGATTACGATGCACTGATCGAATCCCTAACAAGCAGTCAGTTATCTCAGGAGGAAAAAGATCATCAGATTGGAAATGTTGAAGTAAAGAAGGAAGCCGAACGCCAGGAGAAATCGTACATTGGGCAGTTGGGTCACGCTATTGAACCGGTGATAGAACCACTTGGCTACGATTGGAAAATGGGGGTGAGTATCCTCACCGGACTGGCAGCCAAAGAAATTGTGATCAGCACGATGGGAATTCTTTACCAGGCCGATCTTCATGCAGATGAATCATCAAATACATTGAAAGAAAACCTCGTGAAACAGGAACATACTTCAGGTGTGCTCAAGGGTCAAAAGGTCTTCACGCCGCTTGTTGCATTCGGATTTATGCTGTTTGTGCTTATCTACTTTCCATGCGTAGCTGTGATTGCGGCTATCAAGAAAGAATCGAATTGGAAATGGGCATTGTTTACGATGGTTTATACGACAGCAATTGCCTGGATTGTTGCCTTTCTCACCTATCAGATCGGGAGTTTAATCAGTTAACCTTAAAATTTCAAAGTCATGATACAGACTATCATTGTCTACATTATTATAGCAGCCACGCTGGCTTATGTCATATTCAGTATTGTAAATAATCTTCGCATCAAAAAGGAGGGTCATTGCGGAGGATGTGACGGGTGTTCGGTCAAAAATGAGTTTCAGAAAGTTCACAAATCCAGTAAAACATTTCTGTAAATATTTCAATAATTTTGCGTTTTCTGAGTAATACTTACGAACTTTGCAGAATGACAGATTTGGATTATATTGTTGATGTCAGGAATGTTAACCCAACTTGCAGCGTTTTCATCAAAAATAAAGAAAAATCGGTCTAAAATCAAGTTTTTTCATCCCCCAAAGGGGTATTTTTGGTATATGTGTTTTGTAAGTACTTGATATTCAAGTATGGCGTTTTTAAATTTTCATTTGTAGACCTCCAGGGGGTATTGGTTATCAGTAAATTACATGTTTACTTTGCAACTATGTATTTTAAGATATCCATGCGCACCAATCCCGAGAC